>WNGK01001819.1_pt1 | contig 23040 bp, 21 predicted proteins | sample 5400601 | NCBI WGS metagenome assembly WNGK01 (sample SAMN13153376, study PRJNA577476) | soil metagenome | isolation source: 60 cm soil or saprolite under Garry oak tree replicate 1 | place: USA:California | collected 2016-06-15
CGACAAAGACGAGATCATTCGCTGAAGCTGCCGAGATGCTGGCTATACCATTCACCTCAACGCGATCATCTCCGATAACGCGCAGTGCCAGAGCTTTCGCAAGTTCACTGATCCGCATCATGGGACTTGTTCCGGACCCTCTGCTTGCGGTTCTTTGTGACGTTGCGCCTCAGTGAGCAGCTCTCGTTGCCTCGCGATTTCATACAAGATGATGCTGGCGGCCACGCCCGCATTCAGCGATTCCATGCGCTGCGAGTGTGGGATCGAGATTAGTTCGTCCATTTGTGAGAGCAACTTCTTGTCGATCCCTGCGCCTTCATTGCCGATGAACATGGCTATACCGCCCGTGAGTACCGCCTGCGAAAGAGGAATACCCTTATGTGAAGAACTAGCCAGTAGACGAATGCCACGGCCCCGCAGCTGGGCTGCAGTTTCTGCCAAATCAACCTTCGCGACCGTCAACCGAAACAATGACCCGGCAGACGCACGAACAACCTTGCTGTTATATGGACTTACGCTGCCCTCGGTCAGCAGCACGCCTTTGATGCCAAACGCTTCCGCCGAGCGCAAGATTGTGCCTAGATTACCGGGATCCTGCACGCCCGCTATCACCAGCAGAGGCCCGCCTGACTCTCTATCAAGAATATCGGCCAGCGAGAACTTCTTTACCTGGACCAACGCGGCGACGCCCTGCGGACTTTCGCTAGGGACGGCGCCAGCGAACAGCCTGTCGGGCAGAAGCAGAGTCTCTACATGCGCCCCAATTTGCGGCAGCAGACGCTGGGCACGGGCCTGGGCAGAATCGCTGAAGAAAACGGCGCGGAATTTGAGCCCGCTGCGCACGGCTTCTTCAATAATGCGAAAGCCCTCGATCGCGCACTCGCCAGCCGCCGTCAGCTCGGCCCGGCCGAAGGCCTGCCTTAGTTCCTTTACCAATGCATTGTGGCGGCCTTCGATGCGCCGCAAACGACTGATATCCGGCTGGCCCACCTTCTCCAAATTTGTTTCTCCTCGTCAGAAATCATACGCGCTACTCGGCGAATGGCGCGCGCTCGTGTTATCTTAGCTCTCGCAAATCCAACAAACCGGGAAACCTCTGTGCGCGTAGAAATGCTCAAGATTAACAGCGAAAAGCCGGAGCCGTCGCTTGTCCGGTATGCAGCCGACCAGATTCGCGCCGGGGAAGTCCTGGGCATGCCGACTGACACGTTCTATGGGCTGGCCGCCGACCCTTTCAATTTGCGCGCCGTGGAGCGTGTATATGAGATCAAGTCGCGGTCCCGTCATAAACCTCTTTCGCTGCTGATTGAAGACGTTGACCAGGCGGAAGACCTGGCAAAGCCCTTACCGGAGGAGTTCCACGCCCTGGCGAAGAAATTCTGGCCCGGGCCGCTGACGATTATTGTGAAGGCCGCGTCGCGGCTCCCACTGAAAGTTACGGCCAACACCGGCAATGTCGCGCTTCGCGTTCCAAATGCGCAGATACCGATTGCGGTAGTTAAGGCCGCGCAGATTCCCATTACCGCGACTTCTGCGAATCTGAGCGGCGAGACCGAGTGCACCACCGCAGCGGCGGTGCGCGACCAACTCGGGCCGCGCATCCCAATTATCGTCGATGGCGGCACCTCACCCCGTGAAATTGCCTCGACCATTGTCGATCTTACCGATGAAGAAGCGCGCTGGAAAATTCTGCGCGAGGGCGCCATTTCGTCGCAGGAGATTTCGGAATTCTTCGCGAAGGGGTGATCGGGACGGCTGCTCGAACCGCTGTTTCAAAGAGTACAGCCCGTCGCTGGCTGTTCTGGACGGCAACTGTCGCTCTGGCGTCTCTTCTGATTGCGCTTGGATCGGTAGCCCATTCCATCATTCGCGATTCCCATAAACAGGAGTTGAGTTCCGCCGATGCCATTGTGGTGTTCGGAGCCGCCGAATACGACGGTCGTCCATCCCCCGTATTTCGCGCCCGCCTCGACCATGCCAGTGATGTTTTCCGAAAGGGCTTTGCTCCTCTAGTAATCACAACGGGCGGCGCCGCCGCCGATCCCAAATTCACCGAAGGTGGGGTTGGTCACGATTACTTGATGCGCAAAGGAGTACCTGAATCTGCGCTCATCGCGGAGACGCACGCCTCAGATACGGCCGAATCAGCGGAGCGGGTCGCGGTGATCATGCGAACCAACCACCTGAGAAGCTGTATCGCAGTGAGCGATGCGTATCATGTATTCCGCATCCGCAAGCTGCTCGAGCATCAGAAATTGCAGGTGTTTCTTGCTCCCCGGCCAGATTCGCGCCCGCGATCAGTCTGGCAACGCGGCGTCGCGCTACTGCGGGAAGGGATGAGCTATCTGCTGTGGCGACTAGGCATTCGGAGCTAGAATTGAATGTTTTACCATCCCATTCGTTTCCTGAGTTCTGTGACGTGGGCAACGTGATGCCGTCCGTGCCAGGAGTAGAGCGCAAGATTCTTCTCCAGCGAGACGAGTCCCAGTTCCGGATGGCGAAAGGTACGCTTCCAATCTTCGGGACGCAGGGAGCGCAACAGACTCACCCAACGCGTGTGCAGAGACTCCAATAATGCGAGCGACACTTCGACATGCGTTGTGTGCGTATCGCCGAGTTGCGCCCACCGATCCTCGGCATAGGGCTTGATCGTCGGTTCATCCTCGGTAAGCGCCAGCTTGAATCGCACATACGCATTCATGTGGCTGTCGGGGACGTGGTGCGCAACCTGCCGCACCGTCCATCCGCCGTCGCGATAAGGCGTGTCCAGCTGCTCGGGCGTTAGCCCCTTGACCGCGGCACGTAACCCGGCGGGAGCTTGTTCGATGTCATTGATGAGGCTGGCACGCTGCTCCTCCGACGGAGGCCCATCAAAGTGGAATTTCCCAATTGGATATCGAGCGTCGACCATTTTTCCTCCCCAAAAACAACGAATACAGACCAGATGAGTCAGCCAAGGCGCGGGGCGCAGAGTTTTTGTTGTCCGGTGATCAACCAAGTTTTGTTTTCGTGATCAATCAAGTCTGTCCCGGAGGGACATTTGCATGGGTCTAACTCCGGATTGGCTTCACAGAGGTCCCAAGACTTGTGAAAACAAAAACGCCAACACCGCCGATATCGCTGTCGAAATGAAATTTACAGCATTATTTCCCAGAACATTGCGTCGCTCCAGCGTCGCTCCTAGAACGCTATCAACCAGCATTCCAGCAACCGCTGCGGCGGCGCACAGTGGAAGAAAGCGCCACCTGAAAAGGCCAGTCAAGGCCCCTACGAGGATTACGAGGACAGCGCCAACCGATCCGGCCAGTGTCCCAGCGAATGTAACGCCGCCGTCGGTTCCGGCCGGAACTTGCCTCCAGTTGGTAATCAACCGCGGAGCGCCGCCCAGCGCCTGCCCAATTTCACTCGAGATCGTGTCGGCGGCTGCCTCCGCCAAGGCCGCACCCATTGCAACCAGTAGCCGCAGCTCGTGACTTTCAAATGTATGCACCAAAGAGCAAAGCGCCGCCACGCCCAAGTTGGCCAGGACCTGGCGCTCGTCCCTTCCAATGCGTGCCTCTGCGATCCTCAGCCGCTGCTTGTGCAGGTAGCCTATCCGCGTAGTGGCCCAGGTAAGCAAAAATACTGCTATCAAGACCGCGAATCCCGGGAATCCTGCTCCCCATAAAATCGCGAAGCATGCCGCCGCGCCTGCCACTGCTCCCCGAGTGGTCACTCCGCGCATACCCCTTCCCAAACCGGCGAAAACGACCGTTATGAGGACCAAAGCCCAAATTTTTTGGGCTGGATGAGATAGCGCAGCTACGTAAACGTCAGCTAACTTGCTCATTCTAAACAGGAAGTCGTATATCTTACGCAGCACAGGGTCTGCTACGGCGCTGCACCAGGGCCGTTAACACCACATATAGCCGCCCCAGAATTCATACACAAGCGATGCAGCTTCCAGATTCGATTACCTGCACAATTCCAGTGCATCAAAATGCCCGAGGTAGTCTAAACTGCTACCCGGTGTTTTCCGGCGAAATAGTAAGCCGGGAGAGACTTGCGTGTCCGTAACAATAGGCGTGCTCTGGCGCCGAACGAACGAGGGAAAACTATGGCGGCCTCCGTATGGTCTGGATATCTTACCTTCGGCTTGATCTCAATGCCGGTTAGGCTCTTCTCTGGCGCTCGCAGCTCCGGGATCTCCTTCAACATGCTGCATCGCGACGATCTTACGCGCGTAAAGCAGCAGCTCTATTGCCCGGCCGACAACCGCGTCATCGAACGCAGCGAGATCGTTAAAGGCTATGAATATCGCAAGAACGAATATGTTGTAGTCGAGCCGGAGGAGATCAAGAAGATCGAGCCTAAGACCGCGAAGACGATGGAAATCCTCGAATTCGTGAAATCCAGCGAAGTGGATCCGGTTTACTTCGAGTCTTCGTATTACATGATGCCCGAGGAAGCCGGCCGCCGTCCCTATGGGCTGCTGACCAAGGCGCTGGAGGAAAGTGAATACGTAGCGATCGCCAAGCTCACTATGCATAATCGCGAGTACACCGTGTTCCTCAGACCCCACGAAGGCGGAATGATGCTGCACACCATGTATTACGAGGAAGAAGTGCGCAAAGTCGAGGGCTTCGGCGCGCCGGATGTCGAGTTGAAGGAATCTGAAGTCAAAGTTGCGCACCAGTTGATCGAGGCACTGGCGGCGGAGTGGGAGCCCGCGAAGTACAAAGATGATTTCCAGGAAAATCTGAAGAACCTGATCCAGACCAAGCTGGAAGGCGGCAAGATTGCCGAGGTTGAAAAGCCAAAGAAACTGGCCCCGGTTGTCGACCTCATGGCTGCGCTGAAACAGAGTCTTGCCGAGATGGAAGGCAGAAAGAAGCCAGCAGCAACCGCCCCAGCGGCTACCGCGCAGGCGCGCAAGCGCAAGTAAACTCCGTCAGGCAACTTACAACCCGAGCCGTACCAGTTGCTTCCTACATCCAGTTGGCCTTTTAGTTGGTAGGGCGACTTGTGGCAGGAATCGCGTTTAGCCGCTAGAATAAGAACTCTCCTGAATGAGACTTAAGCACAGTTCTTCCACGTTTTCACGCATATTTGCGATCGCATTCCTATTGCTGCTCAGCCTTCTGGAAATGAGCTGCGGAGAAACTTACCGTCCAGTCGCGCAGCCGGTGTTGGGTCCGCAGCCCGACCCTGCCGCGTTACACTTTCTCATCTCTCTCAATTCGAATGGCGATAATTTCCAGCAATCAGGATCGTGTACGCCTTCTGGCACACCACCTCCCTGTATAGCCGATCCGGGGACCGCCAGCCGCATAGACGTTTCAGGAGATACAAACGTTGGGGTGCTGACCACGGGTATTCTTCCCACCCATGCGGCGCTGATCCCGAATGGATCCAAGCTTTACGTCGCCAACACGGACGACACGATTACGGCCAACAATACCTCTGCACCCACAACGCCAGCGGCGATCGTGTCCCTTGCTGCTGGGTCGCATCCCGTCTTCGTGCATACAACTGAGAATGCGAATGTCTACGTAGCGAACTCCGGCAACGACACCGTCTCAGTGATCAATACGACTTCGAACGTGGTGACCACTACCATTCCGCTTCCCGGGGGCAGCAAACCTGCGGTGCTTGCTGAGACCCCGAATGGCCAGAAGCTGTATGTGGCGAATCAGGGAAGCGTAAATGCAGCAGTCATCAACACTCAGTTTGCCAGCAACGGGCAGAGCTCCCCGATTCCAATCGGCGCGCCTCAGTTGTGGGCCGTCGCGCGATCCGACAGTGGAAGAGTCTACATTTTGGACACGTCCGGGAAGATTTCTGATATCGATACCGCTTCAGATACGGTCATCGGCTTGCAGGTTTCAGCCGGTACTGGCGCCAATTTCATGGTCTATGACAAGGTCTCCAACCGGCTGTTTGTGACGAGCTTCAACTCCGGTTCGCAGACTAGCACGTTAGGAATTTTTACCGCCGCCCAGGATCCCCCGGCCCTTCAAACTACAGTGCCGATCACTGCCCCAGCTTCATCGCCATGCACCACAGCGCCTCGGGCAACTTCAGTGACAGTTTTGGGAGACGGGAGCCGAGCGTACGTTGCCAGTTATCAGCTTGACCCCGGCACGGTGTGCACGCAGGTCTCCGTGATTGATATGGGCACTGGCACTGTGACCAAGACCATTCCCTTGTCGCAGAGCCCGGACGCATCCGCGCAAACCGGGTGTGGATCGGCGCCCTTCCGCGTGTTCACAACTTCGTCGGGTGGCGGCACGAATACAAAGTTTAAGGTTTATGTTTCCCAATGTGACGCGGGAAGCGTAGCCGTCATTAATACGTATCCCGTGAATTCAAGTCCCGCCGACACCTATAGCGGAATCTCAGTGCCATCGCCTCTGAGTTCATTTCCACAGGAGCAAGTGAGCATCTCGGCCGCGTCGCAAACACCCGCCACTGCGACAACACCCGCGACCACCACCTATACGTACACGGTTGCAAGCGGTTCGAGCCTTACCCCTGGCGCGAATATTTACGTCACTGGCATGTCCGACGCAGGAAATAATGGCAACTTCGTGGTTTCTGGAGTCTCCGCAGGAACGTTCAGTGTCGCGAATGCTTCTGGGGTGACGGCTTCCGGTCAGAGCGGTACAGGCGTATCGCTACTTTCCCAGAACCCAATCTTCCTGGTCGCAGGTCCCTAGCGATAATTGCCGTGGGGTAGACTCCCGGGCTGAGAGTCTTCCGCGAGAGTGTTGTGCTTGGTGCGCACGCGGCAGGGATTCTCCCAGGTCTTAAACGCCAACTCCTTTGGCAGCGTCTTCCGCAGATCGCCCATAGCGCAGCGCGATATTCATGAATACCTGCCCGCTCGCGGTCTCGAAGCAGAGCACCAGCGCTTCGGTGTCCTCGGTGCTCTTGGGGCCGTGCTCAGAAATGTGGGGTTCCGGGGGATGCACGCGGAAATGAAAGCCCTGATCGTTGAGCGTGGCGACGGCATTGCCAATTACCTGGTTCGCCAGTTCGCAGACCGCCTCGCGCACCAGGTCGTCTGACTCGGGCAGTTCCGTGCCGGCAAAATGGCTGGCTACCTGTGCCGCAGTCTTCGGCGCAAGGTCAAAAATAACCCGCCCTTCGATATCGCCGGTAAGTTGCACAACACCCGCTACGCCTTTGCGGCGATAGGCTTCCTCTTCCATGCTGAGATTCCCGATGACAATCGGAGACTTCAAACCCTGCGACAACACGGCATCCGCCGCGTTAATGAACGGCTGGATCAGCTCCATTTTCATGGCTAGGCCCCTGCGCCGGCTGCGGCGGCAACCACTCCATCTTCTCCCAGCACGTATTTGATCACCTCGTACAGTACTTCCGGCTTGACCGGCTTCTGTACGAAGTGCCGCGCCCCGCGTTGCAGCGCCGCCACAATGTTCTCTTGATATCCCACAGAAGAAACCATGACGATGCGTGCGTCCGGATTTTGCTGCACGATCTTCTCGGCCGCTTCAATACCTTCCATCTGTGGCATGGTAATGTCCATGAGCACGATATCCGGCTTAAGGCGGTCGTATTCGGTGATGGCCGTGAGCCCATCACCGGCTTCACCTGCAACCTGTCCGCCGAACGACTCGATGATGCGGCCCAGGTTTTTGCGTGCGAAGACGGAGTCGTCCACAACTAAATAGCGGACCGGCTGCCCGTCCTTTCTACGCTTGACTGCTGCAAACTGCTCCATAACTTCCTCCTCTACTCTGCTTCTGCTGCTCGGCATCCTCGAGGTATGCCGCCTTACACGAAACTAATCTTGGCCAGCCGCCAGCGACCTATTGGCGCTCTGGTTGCGGCACTGCGCCTGCAGGGTGTTGGCGAGGGCCTCCAGATCGACCACTCGCATGGCATGGCCGCGCTCAATAGCCGCTTTGGGCATGCCAAAAACCACGCAGGACTGCTCACTCTGCGCAATGGTGATTCCTCCCCCAGCCTTGATAAGCCCTAGTCCGTGGGCTCCGTCCTCTCCCATTCCGGTCATAAGGAGACCCACGGCTCGTTCTCCGAACTCCTCCGCTACGCTTTTGAACAACACATCGGCAGAAGGGCGATGTCCGTTTACTCGGGGATCGTCGCTCAAAATTGCTATGTCTCCCAGGGGGAGCCTCTTGACCTTCAAGTGCCTACTGCCAGGGCAGATCAGCACTCGGCCAGCCACCAGCAGATCGCCGGATTGTGCTTCCTTCACATTGAGCGCGCAGCACTCGTCGAGGCGCCGGGCGAACATATCGGTGAATCCCTCTGGCATGTGCTGCACTACGACGATGCTGCCAGGGAAATCGTGCGGCAGCTGCGCCAGCAAGTATTGCAGCGACCGCGGGCCGCCGGTAGAGATCCCGATTGCCACCACTTTCGTTGGCTGGCGTTTGTCGCTGCTTTTTACTTTCTGCCGCGACACCGGTACCGGAAACTCATTCGGCGCAGCGATCTGGATTCCCCGGCTTTGGGCGGCCGCCTTGATTTTTGCAATCAGCTCACGCGCGCTTTCCTGCATGCGCGAGGAGACGTCGGTCGGCTTGGGAACAAAATCGAACGCTCCCAGCGACAGTGCCCTCAGCGTCATCGAGGCCCCTTGCGTTGTATGCGAGCTGACCACGATGACTGGAATACGGTGGCGGCGCATGATTTCTTTGAGCATGTCGAGACCGCCCATGCCCGGCATTTCCAGATCCAGCGTGATTACCTGCGGCTTTAGGTCTTCGATCTTTTTAAGACCGAAGTTGCCGTCCATGGCGGTGCCCACAACCTGGATGGAATTGTCGGCCTCGATGATCTGCGGAATGAGCTTGCGCATCAGCGCGGAGTCATCGACCACCAACACGCGTATCGGGTGTGCGTTCATTGCTGCGCCTCCGCGGGCTGATCGTTCCGCGCCGCTTGCGCTAGCATCTGGGACTGCGCCACATCTGTCCCATTCCGGACGAAACGCTCCATAACCGCTGCCAGATTCATAATCAGAACGACCCGCCCATCGCCCAGAATTGACGCGCCACTGACCAGATCGGTGGCTATTGTTTGATCGTCCAATGCTTTGATGACCAGCTCTTCTTCTCCCTCCAGGGCATCGACGATCAGCCCCAGCTTGCGCTCGCCGAAGGTGATTACGAGGACAAAAAGCTTTCCCTTCCTTTTGTCGTGCTCATCGGTCGTGTTCTGCCCCAGACGCACCAGCGGCAGGACCTGTTTTCGCAACTGCAGAACCTCCGTGGTATCGACCCGGTGAAGATCGGATTCATGCGCCCGCGCGATTTCGGACACTGCATTCAGCGGTATGGCATACAGGCGCTGCTCAATCCGGAACAGTAGCGCTTTAATGATGGCCAGAGTCAGTGGAAGCTTCAGGCGGAACCTGGTGCCTTGGCCAGGTTGAGTTTCAATTTCTACCGTTCCCTTCAGCCGGTGCAATACACTGCGCACCACGTCCAAGCCAACACCTCTTCCGGAAATTTCGGTGATCTCATCGGCGGTGCTGAAGCCGGGCCGGAAAATCAAATCGAGCGCCTCGGCTTCTGTCATGCGTTCGGCTTCTTCAAGATTGATGAGGTCAGCTTTGAGCGCTTTGGCCTTAAGCTTGGCGATATCGACGCCGGCGCCATCGTCATTTACTTCCACGATGAGCTGGTTTGCCTGGTGGTAAGCATTCAGGCGAATCGTCCCAGCGGGATTTTTCCCTGCGAGTTCGCGTTCCTTCGGCGTTTCGATTCCATGGCTTACAGCGTTGCGCACAATGTGGGTCAGAGGTTCGGCGATCGCGTCGAGGAGGCCTTTATCAAGATCGGTGTCCTCACCGCTAATTACGAGATGGACTTGCTTGTTGCAGAGCTTGGCGGCGTCGCGGACCATACGCTGGAAGCGGCGGAAAAGCTGCTCCACCGGAACCATGCGGACCTTCATGACCGAGCGCTGCAAATCATTGAGCACGCGGGATTGAAATGCCATGGCATCGGAGAAACGCGCGCGCAATGTATCCTTGGGATAGCGCCGAGCGAACTCGAGCATCGTCTGCTGCAGCATGGACTTGGCGATGATGAGTTCACCGACCAAGTTCAACACGTTGTCGATGCGTTCCGCATCAACGCGTAAAACGTTCTCCGACGGTGCTTTGCCTTGACCCGCGGGTTCGCCAGTTGCGGCTGGTTCGCGAGCCTGTTCAGTTACGGCCGCGGGTTCCGCCCCAGCCTGCGCGGGTACGGATTTCGCCGCGAGGCCGCTTACTTCAAAGCATTCAGCAGTCGAGATAACAGTGGGAATGCGGCACTTCGCCAGGATTTCGCTTTGTTCCACAACCGTTGCAACGAGAACGTCAACGCTGCTGACCTGGACGGCATTGCCCGGTTCCGGCCTCGCCGCCAAGATTTGCGCCACGGATCCGAGGGCGTTGATCACCAACTGCCGCGCAGCGATGGGCATTGCACACAAGGGATCGATTTTGGCGACTACATGGAAGATTGTTTTCCTGTCAGCCTGGGCAACTTCGGCCGATTTCTTTTCGTATTCCGTCCAGACGGTAGGCGCACTGGAAATGGCCGGCGTTTTGGAGGCGGCTTCCGCGGAGTTACCTGGGGCTGAGGCAAGCGCCCGAACCATTTCTTCGAGAATCTCGGCGTCCGGCATCGGGGACTGTTGCCGATACGCAACCAGCATGCCGGCAAAAACATCGGCCGCGGTAAAGGCCAATTCGGCGAGCGACACCTGAGTCGCGGCAACATCGACTGCCAGGGCGTCTTCGAGCGTGTGCGCCAGCTCACTGAGTTCCTTGAAGCCGCAAGCGGCAGCATCACCCTTCAGTGTGTGCACCGTACGCCGAATGCTACGAACGATCTCTGCATCGTGCGGCGATTTCTCAAGTTTCAAGGCGTCGTCGTTCAAAGATTGGAGAAGCTCTTGCGAAGTCTCGAAGAACAGCTCGCGCATCTCGGCGCCACGGTCATCGGAGAACTGGGTCATTGTGACGCCTCGTTCCTCCGGTAGGCCGTGCCGCTGTCGCGGTAAACCATGGTGAATTTGTCGGTCAGGCCGAGAAGACTCTCGGCATGCCCAACCAGCAGGTACCCTCCGGGAGCCAGGCAGCGATGGAATTTCTCGACCAGCCGGCGCTGCTCGGCTTCGTCGAAATACATCATCACGTTGCGGCAAAAAATAATATCGTTGCGCTGGGGCAGGAATTCCGTCTTCAGGTTATGAAAATCAAAGTGGACTAGTTCCTTGACTGCCTTCTTGACCGCATAGCGTTCGCCCACTTTGTCGAAGTAGCGCAGACGGTAGCTATAGTCCACCGACGACATCTGGTTCTCGTTGTAAATGCCTTCCTGCCCGGCTCGCAGCACGGAGTAGTTGATGTCGCTGGCGGGTATTTCAACCGTCCACGGTGGCGGCACAAGCGGTTTCGGCCAAGTCGTCTGTTCAGAGTGCGGCATTCTCAGCTGGTGATAAGCCAGGGCATCGGCCACCAGCATCGCAATCGTGTATGCCTCCTGGCCGGTCGAACAGCCCGCGCTCCAGATGCGCACATAATGGTCTCGCGACGCCTGCTTCTTGCGGATCAGTTCGTCGAGAATGTGTTTGTGAAAGAGGTCGAGCTGCGCCTTATTACGAAAGAAACTGGTTTCGTTGACGGTGAGATTTTCGAGCAGTTGCGATAGTTCCTGTTTGCCCTGTTCGCTGATCAACAAGCGGTAATAGCTGTAGAAGGAATCCATGCGGCACTCGCGCAGCCGCCTTTGCAGCCGGTCTTGCAGGAAGTGGGTCCGCCGCGCGTCGAAATACATGCCGCATTCCTGATAGATCAAGGTCTGCAGCAATCGCATCTCGGCTTCGCTGAACTGGACCGCCACCGCCGGAGTGCTCATCAGTTCCCTTCTTGCTCCTACTTTCCGGCCGCGGTGCGCCGGGCTTCTCCATTGACTTCGGAACTTGCAGCTTTTCGCGCTACCCCCAAATCGAGCAGCTTCGTCATATCCAAAAGAACAATCAGCCGTCCTCTGCATTTGCCCAATCCCGTAACGCAGTTCAGACTTCCCTCTTGCAGAGCCGCGGGTGAGGGCTCAACGTCGGAAGCCGGAATTTTGAGCACCTCAGAGGCGGAATCCACGATCAGCCCGGAAAGCCTGCCCTTGTGCTCCACTACGAGAATGCGGTTTCGCCTGCTGGCGGTGACTTTCTTCTCGCCCAGGCGTTTGCGGAGATCGATTACGGAGACGATCTTTCCCCGAAGATTAATCACGCCTTCCATAAAATCGGGGGCATCCGGGACCGCGGTAATCTCTGGGACACGCACGATTTCATGCAATGACGTGATGGAAACGCCATAGGTTTCGCGCCCTACCTGGAAACCAACAATGTGAAGTTCCCGGTTTGCAGCAACTTCTTTGCTCATGCGCGTGATCCTGCTGCCGCGCGCCGCGCAGCTTTGCCGCCCTTGTCTTCATTCACAAAAGAGGATTCGCTCTGGACTCCGAAGCGGTTCATGGAATCCAGCAGTCCGCGAGACATCTTGGACATCTGCTCAGCGGAGGCTGCCAATTCCGTCGAACCCGAAGTCGTCTGCTGCACCAGTTCTCGCATGCGCTCCATGGCCTTGACCACCGCGTGCGCGCCGGACGCTTGTTCTTCAACCGCAGAGTTGATCTCGTGCGTAATTTCGTTCAGGCGCGTGGTGGCGCGTGCGATCTGCGAAGATCCATGCGATTGCTCATTGGTCGCGGCGCCGATCTCCTGCGCGAACTTGTAGACTTCAGTGACTACGTTCGAGATCTTGCGCAAGGCCGTGTTGAGTTCCTGACCCAACTGCAGGCCCTGATCAACGATGCCGGTGCTCTGGTCCATATTTTCGACGGCTTTGCGCGCTTCTTTCTGAATGCTCTGGATCAGCTCGGAAATCTCCTTGGTTGACTGAGCTGACTTTTCCGCCAATTTCCGGACTTCGTCGGCAACCACCGCGAATCCCAGGCCGTGTTCGCCGGCGCGCGCCGCTTCGATGGCCGCGTTCAGCGCAAGTAGATTGGTCTGTTCCGCCAGATCGTCGATCACTTCGATGATCTTGCCGATGTCATCCGCCCTCTGACCCAGCACCCCGATGATTTCTCCAGAGGAACTGATGGTGGTGTTGATCTTGTTCAATCCTTCGGTGGCTTTGTCCATCGTGGTAATGCCGCTGTGCACTTCTTCGCGGGAGCGGTTTGAAATATCGAGCAGGACTTTCGCCGTGTCGGCGACACGCTGGATGGAAGCAACCATCTGATCGATCGAAGCTGAAGTTTCGCTCACGCTCGAAGCCTGCACCTGTGTGCTCTTCACCATGTTCTGAACGTTGACGCTCATTTCGTGCATGGTACTGGTTACTTCATCAATGGCGGAAGAAGTTTGCAGGCTGATTTTGGCGGACTCATCAGAGGCGCCCGCCACTTGCGCGGAGGCGCTGGCGACCTGCGAGGATGCATCTCTGACGTTACGGACCAGACTGCGCAAGCCTTCGGTCATTTTGGCGAAGGCATTGCCCAGGGTGTCACTCTTCGAGCGCGGCGTAACGTCAACATTTAGGTTGCCGCCAGCGATGGCTTCAGAAACTGCCGCCATCTCCTTGAGGTAAGTCACCATTCCACTGAAGGTGCGTCCCAGTTGGCCAATTTCGTCGTCACGTTGCATGTCGATCTGGTGGTCTAAGTCGCCGGCTTCACCGATTTGCTTGGCGACCTGCATCAGGCTGCTCAGAGGCTTAGTAATGGATTTAGCTGTGCGGAAGGCAATTATGCCTCCAAGCGCGAGAGCGACGATGGTGCTCAGCAATGCGATAAATATGGTCGCGGTGGCGGCGGTCTCGTCTGACTTCCGCCTTTCCTCAACAATGTGCTTGGTCTCGTGATCGGCAAGGTTCAAATAATCGGTGGAGGTTTTTACCCATGACGAGGCGTCTTTTTGCAGGTAATAAATCTGGAGATCGGCGACCGTGGCGTTGCCCGAATCGACCTCTCTGCGCTTCTGCAGCATCGGTTGTGCGAATTCGGCGACCCATGCGCTCTCATTCTTGCCAACGCTCTCCAGCGCGGAACGCTGCTGATCGGAGCTGGCTAGCTTCTGGCTGTCCTGCAGATATTCATTCAACTGGCGCACACCGTCGTTCATGCGGTCGACTTCGCGGCTATCACCACTGAGCAGGTAGTTGCTCAAATAAAGCCGGTTCTGCATCATCTGAAACCGGATGTGGTCGGTGTTGTCGGCCATCTGCAGCGCCTGAGCAGCCGCGGCCTTCGCGCTGTGCTCCCGCTGCACGGCGATCAGGTTCATCAGAAAAAGAACGATGACCATGGCCAGGACAGCGCCGAAGTTTGCGTACAGTTTTTTGCTGATAGACATTCGTCACTCCACGTTGCGAAGCCCCGCGAACTAATTGTTAGGGTCGAACTTGAATTCCACCGTTCCCGTGCTTTCCGCACTCGCGGTTTCGAATTTCCATTTTTTCACCGCGTCGACCGCGGCAGTCACAAGAATCGGGTGACCACCGATTACTTTGGTTTCCTTGACGTTGCCGTTAGGCGCGATCAGCAGTTGCAGCCTTACCGTCCCCGCCAGCCCCATCTTGCGCGCGATTTCCGGATAGGACGGTGGCACTTTGCTCTTCACCTTTCGGCCGTTGTCGTCCTGAGCAAAAGTGGCAACGCAGAGAAGCATCAGTCCCACGAAAAGCAAAACCACCCTTCGCACGCTACGGCCGTTTGTTTTGAAAGACACGAGTCCCCCTCGCAAGCGAAATTACCGCCTCTTAATGCAAAGGGCTTGCCATCAGAAAGGTTCCGCTGAAGTGACGACAGCGGGTTCTGTTTTCAGCAACTTACCTTGCAATGAGGCTTGATGGAGTCCGTGAGAGCACCTTGCTTCGTCTCAAATAGCGGCCATTTCGTCTCAAGAAGATACCCGGCGGGCCATAGGGCTAACGGGGTTACCAGCCCATTTCGACACTCTGGTTTTTCCTTGACTCAAATTGAGATTGCAGGATAGAGTCCAATTATTCAATAACTTGTGAGCGTACTCGCAAGCCTTTGGGGGACCGCTACGGGATCCGAGCAAATACTGAAAACGCAGGTAAGTGGATCCTCAGAAGGCGATTCTTTCCAAAAACTCCTGCTTGAATTCTCCGAAGGCGTGGCCCGCGGGCTCTCTCCCCCTGAAATGTTGAAGCTCTTCTGCCGCGGCACACGCAGCTACTTTGGCGTGAGCGGCAGCTACGTTTGGCACTTGATGCCTCCGGACCAACTGGTTGGGGCCGAAGCCGATGGCTGGATGGCGGAACGCTTTCATGAAGCTCGCATGAAAACCAATGAGAGCGCCGTGGCGCACGAAGCCATTCAGAAAAGGCGGGCCGTTTTTATTAATGCTCTCAATAGCGCGCGCTTTCCGATGGCGGCCGCATTCAAAGCGAAGTCAATGCTGGCGGTGCCCCTGGTCGTGTTCAACGAGGTGATCGGCGCGGTCGTGTTGCTGCACACTTCGGAACCGTTCTTTTTCACCGCAGACTATGCGGCGAAAACGACCATACTGGCTGCCCAACTCGGGAGTTTCCTCGAGGCCGCCAAAGTTTCCGATCGCGCGCAAGAGGAACAGCGCCGCGCGGGAATCTTGGCCGAAGTAGCACACAGTCTTCATTCCGAGCCGGACCTGGAACTTCTGGTAGATGCCGTAGCCAATCGCCTGAGAGCCTTGCTGCGTACGCCGCTCGTCTGCATTCTAGTGCGCGAAACGACTGGGTTTGAGTTGTGGGCGGTCGCGACAGAGAATCCCGCGCTTGCCGTTTCCGTCCGCGCCCGCCATGATCGCAAAAGTATTCAATTCACTTCCGACCTCGCCAACCGGGCGGTCCGCGCGGGTGAGCCCATCAGCGTAGCCGTCGATCCTGCGGCACACGCATTGGGAGATCTTGTCCCTTCGGGTACGCTGCTCGCCGCTCCCTTTCGCACTTCGAGCAAGCAAGGCGCCGTCCTCGTTTATCCAAGGCGGGAAGGCGCGTTTACCACCGAGGAAAAGAAGCTGCTACCGGTCATCACCAGCTTTGCTTCCGTAGCGATTTCGAATGCAGAGCTGTACGCCACCGCCCGCGAACAGGCGCACGAACTTCATCAGATCGTCAGCATCGCCTCTGAACTGGGGTCGATCTCGGACGTTGAGCAGTTCATGCGAAAGTTCATCCAGCGGGCCAGCGACTTCCTCGGTTTCCGCCGTTTGTTTGTGGCCCTGATCGAGGCAGATAAGGTCCAGATTCGTTGGAGTTACGCCGAAGGCAAGCACGGGCCCGCGGGATATGTTGTCCCTGAGGGGATTCTCACTCGCGCTATACAAAACAAGCAGGTGTTTTGGGCTGATGATGCTACGCAGCTGTCTGGCGCGAACCAGGATATTCTTGCGCAATTCAAAGTTCGCCAGCTCTTGGCTGTTCCTCTCCTGGGCACGGGCGGACAACCGTTGGGCATGTTCGGGGTGCTCGACCGCGCTGACCAGGGAAAGATCTCGCAGGAGGACATTCGACGCGCAGAAGCCCTAGCCGCCCAAGTCACAGTCGCTCTTGAGGTGAGCCGGAACCTGCAGGTTTCCGAACAACACCGGCAGCGCGCGGAGTCTCTCACCAACCTGGCTCTTGAAGTAAATTTGCTTCTTCGCGGCCCGGAGTTCGCGCGAAAATTCGTCGAACGCGCCGCCGGGATGATGGAAGCTGAAGACGCCGCGCTCATTGTAGATGGCGGCAAAGACACGAGCGTGGTGACGCTCAGGGGCCTAGCCGAGAACCACGAATTAGAAGCTCGCTTTGTCCGCGCTGCACTCGCGGCCCTGACCACCACCCCAGGGAAGGTCGTGCGCGTAACCGCTGAGGCCCTTATTGGTGCCGAGCTTGCGCAAAAGGCCGGCTGGAAGGAACTTGTTCTGACCCGGTTGAGCGGCAGTGCCGGGGAGCTGTTAGGCGCACTCTGTCTTGCCGATCGCGTTGTTCCATACAGCGAACAAGATCTGCAACTGCTGCAAGCCATTGCCGGCCAGGCGTCGGTGTCCCTCGAAAACGCGCGCTTCTTCACGCGCATGGAGCAAGCGAACCGGCACTGGATCGAGATCTTCGACGCCATTTCCGATTTCATCGTCGCCCATGATGAGTCCGGAAATGTTTTGCGCGTAAATCGTTCTCTCGCCGACTTCATTGGAGTCCAACCACAGCAGCTCATCGGACTGAATATGGGCGCCCTGCTGGCTTCAGGGGCCAATCCCCCATCGCGCACGTGTCCCTTTTGCCGCAGCGCGAACTTAATGGCGGACGAGTACGTTCATCCCGTCTTAGAGCGAACGTTTTTGGTCTCGACTTCCCAAGTGCATGCCGCCAGCAGCGAAGGTCTGCAGACCATTCATGTGCTAAAGGACATAACCGATCGTCGCGAGGCTGAGCGCCGCTATCGCGAACTGTTCGACAACATTCAGGAAGGTTTGTTCTTTTGCAGTGCCGATGGCAGGTTCATCGAGGTCAATGACGCGCTGGTCCGCATGCTCGGGCATCCCAGCAGAGAAGAACTGCTGCATTGTGATCCGCGGGAAGAAGTATTCCCGACTACTGGACAACACCACGAATTGTTCGCGGAAATGGAACGGCAGGGAGCCCTGCGCAATCGCGAAGAAGTCTTAAGGCGGAAGGACGGTGGCCTTGTCCATGTGCTGATCAACGCCTTTGCCGTCCGCGACGCGCAGGGCGGCGTTACGCAATATCGCGGTCTGATGTTGGATATCAGCGGACTGAAAGCCTATCAGTCGGAGTTGCAGCGAGAGCGTGATTTTTCCGGCAAGATTTTAAACAACACCCAAAGCCTGATTCTCGTAGCGGACACAGCCGGGTTGGTAAGTTACGCGAATCGCCGCTGGCGGGTCATGGGGTACGAGCAGCAGGCAATGCTTGGACGTCCTCTGGAAAGCCTCGTCGCGCTGTCTAAACGGGACACTGTGCAAGAGGCGTATGCGGCGGTCCTATCCGGCAGCCAGATCGACAACCTTGAGCTTCAAATCCTGCGCGCGGACGGGCGGGTCGGGCAGTTCTCAGTGAATCTCAGCCCTATGCGCGACGACCAGGGTCACGTGAGCAGCATCGTCGTAGTGATGAGCGACGTCACTGACGCCGCGTCTTTGCAGTCCAAGCTTATGCACGCGGAAAAAATGGCCGCCGTGGGGCAGCTGGTTTCCGGCGTGGCGCATGAGGTAAACAATCCGCTGACGGCGATTCTCGGATTTGCAGATCTGCTGCTGGAAAACACAGAAGTCCCCGAAAGCGCGCGCAAAGACTTGCGTGTAATTCTGCAGGAAGCACAGCGGACAAAGCAGATTGTTCAAAACCTGCTGAGCTTCGCCCGTCAGATGCCGCCGCAACGCAAGCCAGTTCAGTTGAATGCAATTCTGAAGCGAACAATTCAGCTGCGCTCATACGACCTGCAAAGCCGCGGAGTAGCAGTGACCGAGCGCCTTCAGGACCACCTGCCGTTCGTGATCGGCGATTCACACCAATTGCAGCAGGTATTCCTCAACATCCTGAATAACGCGTATGACGCTGTGCGTGAATCGGCACACGGCGCGCGCATAGACGTCGGCACCGCCTGCAACGATGATTTCGTGGAGGTTTCGTTCCGGGACAACGGCCCCGGAATCAGCGATCCTGAGCGTATCTTCGATCCATTCTTCACGACCAAGCAAGTCGGAGAAGGCACGGGACTCGGCTTGAGCATCTGTTACGGCATCGTGAAAGAGCACGGCGGAGAAATCCTGTGTTCCAACAATGCGGACGGCGAAGGTGCAACGTTTACAGTCCGGCTTCCGGCCGTGACTGACATGGCTTCCCTTTCCGCCGCCGCTGGAGTGACAAAACCATGAGTACACCTGCGATCCAACACAAGCAATTGCCTGTTCTGCTGATTGAAGATGAGCCCGGAGTAATGAGCTTTGTGCGTGAGGCCCTCGAACGCAGCGGCTACACCGTCGTTTGCAGCGAATCGGGGGCGGACGGCTTACGCGAGCTCGCGGCGGGCGAGTTTCAAGGCGTCGTGTCTGATATGCGCACCCCCGGGGGTGTTAATGGCGCCGATGTCCATGCCTGGATTTCTCGCAATCGCCCTGAACTCGCGGCGCGGTTGGTGTTCATTACCGGCGACATCGCGAACGAAGAAACCGCGGCAACTCTGCAGAAAACCGGGGCGCCATGCGTCGAGAAGCCTTTTCGCGTACAGCAGTTCATTTCAATCGTCGAAAAAACTATGGGGCAGCCTCAGTGAACGAACCTTTCGGCATTCGATTCCTAGTGGTCGATGACGAAGAAAGCATCCGCCGCCTTTGTATGACCGTGGCCCAAGGCCTGGGTTTCACCTGCATGGAAGCAGGCAATGGGGAGGCGGCATTAGCGCTACTGGATGAGCAGCCGGCGCACATCGTCCTGACCGACCTGGTCATGCCACAAATGTCTGGTCTGGAGTTTCTGGAGAGGGTCCGGAAGATTCTTCCGCGCGCCGAAGTGGCCGTCATGACCGGCCACGGCTCGGTCGAAACCGCTGTGCAGGCGATGAAACTTGGCGCTTACGACTACATCTCCAAACCGTTCTCTCCGCTTGAAGAACTGCGGCTGTTTCTGCGAAGGATGGCAGACAAAGTCCAACTGGTGGAAGAGAACCAATTCCTGCGCGAGCGCGTGGATACGGAAATAGAGCTTCATGGCATTGTAGGCGCTTCATCCAAAATTCAGGACGTGCTGCGTATGATCGCCCGCTTGAAAGACACGCGCACTCCGGTGTTGATTACGGGCGAGAGCGGTACTGGGAAAGAACTGGTCGCGCGCGCCATCCATTTCCGGGGAACCTTTGCCAACCGCCCATTTGTTGCCGTTGATTGTGGCTCTCTCGTTCCCACACTGATCGAGAGCGAGCTGTTCGGATACGAGAAGGGAGCTTTCACCGGCGCAATGCGCTCGCGACCAGGACTTTTTCAATCGGCTAACGGCGGCACCATTTTCCTGGACGAGATCGGAGAGCTGCCGCTTGAAATGCAGGCAAAACTGCTTCGTTTTCTTCAGGAGAAGGAAGTCCGTCCGGTCGGCAGCAACCAAAAATTCAAAGTGGATGTGCGAGTGATTGCCGCCACGAATCGCGACCTGGAAGCAGAATATCGCGCAGGCCAATTCCGCAAGGACCTGTATTTCCGTCTAAACGTAGTTACGGTCCATCTGCCGGCACTGCGCGAGCGGCGCTCCGATATTCCTATGCTGGTGCACTGGTTTCTAGACCGGTACGCCAAGGGGTCAGCTATCCAGGTGACCAGCGCCGCCATGAAAAGCCTGCTTCAGTATGATTGGCCGGGAAACGTCCGCGAGTTGGAAAACTGCGTGGAGCGGGCCACCGCGCTGGGCGATAACAAAATCATCGATGTTGAGGACCTCCCTCCTGCGATACGCTCCAGTTCCCCGACATCCGACGTGGTAAGCAACACCTCAGTGCAGAGTTCCCTATCTGCGACCGACCTGGAAGACATCGAACGCGCGACCATCCAGCGGGTCTTCGAACAAGTGAAGGGAGATAAAGTTGTTGCGGGCAAGATGCTCGGCATCAGCAGGGCAACTCTGTATCGCAAGCTGAAGCGCTACAACATTGGTCATCGGACGGATCTGCCTCCCTCGAGTCCGAGGCTTCAGTAGAGTTGAGACTGAGTGTCATTTTGAGACGACCCAGCGATTGTTAGATACTCACAGAGAAACCCTGCCGTTTGGTTTCAGGTACTTAGCTCTTCACGCATTTGGCCTATCTCTTGCATTTACTTGCTCTGAGCGCCTACCGCCCAGGCGTTCTGGATTACGGCTTCCTAATCTCCGAAGATGTGAAGTATGAATACTGCAATTCCAACGGATTCGACCATCTGGGAGATTGCGCGCCGCCTTCATCCTCTTTACTGCACGTTGGCCCGCGAATGCACAATCGAAGTGCTGCCATGCCGTGAGCTTGAAGAAGCCCTCAATCCTCCTCCTGCCGAGGCCGTGGCTGCGGCCAGCGAGTGGCTTGAAGAAATGGACAAGCGGATCCGAATCCACCACCTGCGGCAGTTCGCGCAGACGTCGGCACAGATGAATGAGGAATCATTACGGGACTTGCTGCTCCACCATTTGAATAAGCAAACCCGCGGCGGCGATGACCGGGATAAAGTGGATTTCCTGCTGGTTCAAATCTTCTCTCAGCGAGCGTCATCTGAGCTGAACGGGCCGGGCGTTAGTTTGGCGGAAACTGCAAAAGTTCTGGAGCCGGTACTTGGACCGGTTGAAATCGCTGCCCTCGAGTGGCTTGAGCCTCTGGAAGATCTCCTCGGCAAATCATTTCGAGCGAAAAACCTTAACGAGCTTTTCACGTTGCGCGTGATCGAGCAAGGCAGGCAAATCAAGAGTTCTTGCGGGGAAAGGTTCTTCGAACCGGTTGCGATGATTGCCTTCGCGCGTTTCGGGTTCTTAGTTCGCCGCGCGTTTTTCCGGCTGATGCATCAGGACCTGAATGCAATTCTCGACGGACTCCGTGAACTTGAAGCGCAGGGCATGACAACGCTCGATTGCCGCAAAGCGCAATTTGCCGCCGATGAGCCGATCACCAGACTGCGCACGATTTGCCAGTCCTGGAAGGTGATGTTCCACGCCGAATATTCTTCTGGCCAGCCGCTGTGTATTTTGGTGGATCTGCGGACTGCGGTGGAATCCGCGCTTTCACATCACGCCCGGCTGAGCGGCAGCAACATCAAGGGCGAAGGGTGCCGCCGTGGGCTCAAGCAGCAGCCAGGGATTTGAAATCTCAGACCCGGAGCCTTGGTCGGGAGATGCGGGCAGCTGACGGATATCGGGGATGGGCGGATTGTAAGCTGCGAACCGTCAGATTTAGCCCTTTTGAAAGGGCTCGGCTTCAACCGAGCCGCATGGGCGCGAATTCGGCGCGGCTTTAGCCGCTGAGACAAACAACCGGCTCAGTTCATTAACAAGAATTTGGAGCAACGCAGTGGAAAAACCAACATTCGAGAATTCAGAGGTTGCCAGAACTGCGGAAGCAAAGACGGAAGTTGAACACCAGGCATTGCTGGGCCGGTACATGCTCGAGATGCGTCACAGTCTGAATAACGCTTTGACCTCAATTCTTGGAAATGCCGAGCTGATACTTCTGGATCCGCAGGCGCTTTCTCCCAATCTCAAGGTGCAAATCGAAACCATTCGCAATATGGGCATGCGCATCAACGAAATCATGCAACGGTTTTCGTCGCTGCAAAAAGAGATGCAGCTGGTCGAGCAGCAGGGGCGAACCAGAGTGCGGGAGAAGAGCGCCACGGCGGGCATTTGATTCTTCCCATAAACAATTTCCTCCCCAACTACAAGTCTTAGAACGAACCACGATTTGCGCGAGCACTGTCTGTTTTGTCTAAAATAGACAATATGAGATCTGTTTCAGCCACGGACGCGAAGCAGCGCCTCGCCGCTCTCCTCGATGCAGCCCAGCGCGAGCCTATCGTAATCCGCCGTCAGAACCGCGATGTAGCCGTAATAATGTCCGCCGAGGAATACGAGCGCATTCGTGACCTTAACAACGCCGAGTTCTTGCGGTTTTGCCGACGAGTGGGCAAACAGGCTGTGACCCGCGGAATGACTGAAGAAATTCTTGCGGACATCTTACAGGATTGAAGCGTACCCGCGAGCGCGTTGTCGTTGACACGAATGTCCTGGTACGCCAGGTGGTGCTGCCACTCTCAGTTCCCGACGAGGCTGTTCGTAAGGCCGTAACCTGCGGACGCCTGCTGTTTTCGGATTCGACGATGCAGGAGCTGGCGGATGTCTTAGCCCGTCCTAACCTAACTTCCACAGTTCGCTGAACAAGATCCTTTATTTGCGGGGAGTTACGATTTCATTCCGTCACTATGTAGAGGGCTCGTGCCAGGTCTTCACCGGCTTCATCACCTCCATCGGAATCTTGAGCGCGGCGTAGA
>WNGK01010404.1_pt1 | contig 23039 bp, 21 predicted proteins | sample 5400601 | NCBI WGS metagenome assembly WNGK01 (sample SAMN13153376, study PRJNA577476) | soil metagenome | isolation source: 60 cm soil or saprolite under Garry oak tree replicate 1 | place: USA:California | collected 2016-06-15
CGCGGACGCCCACCTTCACGCTGTTCGCCGATCCGAACTACTTCCTGTTTGGCGGAGCGCCCAACTGCAATTCGCCGTGCGTCAGGGAGAATCCGCCCTTCGCCTGGAACCATGGTGACTTCCAGCCCGAAATCACGACCACGTGGCTCGGCATGGTCGGGCCTGGCGTCGACAACCTCGGCATCGACAGGACCACGTGGTCGGACCACTCGGACATCCGGCCCACGATCATGCTGCTGCTAGGACTGAAGGACGACTACGCGCACGACGGCCGCGCCTTGACAGAGGACCTCGACGGCTGGGCCACGCCGGCGGCCGTCAAGCTCAACGGCGGCTACGCCAAGATCGCGGTCATGTACAAGCAACTCGACGCTGCGGTCGGCCAGTTCGGACTGGTCACGCTGATGGTGTCGACCGACGCCGTCACGAGCGGCAGCGCGTCAGATGACAGTCGCTACGCGGCCCTCGAGGACCAGCTCGCCTCGCTCAACACCCAGCGCGACGGGCTGGCTTTGCAGATGAACGGCTTGCTGGAGGAAGCCGAGTTCGGAGGCCAGCCAATTACTGAGCAGCAGGCGCATGTACTGGTGACGCAGGGCCAGGCGCTGCTTGACCAGGCCAACTTGCTACTTTCGTAATCGCGCGAGCACTCCGACGTGTGTGTCAGCCGCGAACCGTCAGTTGAACGTTGTGGACCCGAGGGGATTCGAACCCCTGACCTTCTGAATGCCATGCGGTCGGTAGACAATCCACCGAGGTCCAGCAGCGTCGTTTTCGAGTTCAAACCTGACAGAGTCGACAGCCCCGAATCGGTGAGACGAGCGAGAAACCGGCGCCCGATTCCCAGGGTCAGGCTGTCGTACGGCAAGGTCTCCATGGGCCCTCTCACGATTCGAGGATCCCTGTCAGAAGCTCGCTCTCACGACGGTCGCGCTCACCCCCGCGCGAGGCAACGATAACGAAGTGAAGTCGGCAATCAATTGCTCCATGATGAGTCGCTTTGTCCGACCAGTTGATCGACCCTAGTGGCCGCCAGCCCCACTTCGACGGCGCGGCATGGGTGTCCCAGGATGGCAATTACTGGTGGAACGGGACAGCCTGGCAGCCGATAGTTCGTCGCCGACGAGTGCCGTGGGGCGTAGTCGGGGGAGTCCTCGCCATCATTGTCGTCACCGCGTTTGTCGTCCATTCGTTCCCCCGTCAGATCATCGACACCTCGACATATGGAGCGACCAACGCCCAGATCGACTCATCCGGCCTCATCGAGTTCGACTATCGGGCCCACGACACCTGCAACAACCTGACGTTCATTTACACCTTCTACAACCAGCAGGGAATCAAGGTCAGCGAGTTCCAGGACCAACAGTCGAAACAGGTGACCGCCGGCCAGACCCACCACTTCACCATCGCGATCGGCAACGGCCAGCAGATCGATCCTTCTGCTACTCGTTTCACCGTGACCCCGACCTGTCACGACTGAGCTCCCGGCTCTGACACGCTCCCGGCCATTGGCGCAGATGGTCGACCTGAACATCCAACCCCAGGCGGCTCCCACTAGGCGCCAGACGTGAGAGGAATGACCTCAACGGGCATCGACCGGGCCGTGAGCAGGCGATTTGTATTCGGAAATTTGGTGGACCCGAGGGGATTCGAACCCCTGACCTTCAGACTGCCAGTCTGACGCGCTCCCAACTGCGCCACGGGCCCACGTCGCGCGCGAAGGATGATGATACCCCGCACCTGAACGGCCCCGACCGCGCCGCCGCTACGATGCTGAATTGAATGAACACACGCGACGTCCCGCGCAACATCGTCAAGGGCGGCGGGTTCCTGGCCCTGCCTGACGGCGACCGACCGCGCCCTGGGGTCGTCGTCATTCACGAGGTATACGGGCTCAACGACAACATCAGAGCCATCACCCAGCGCCTGGCCGGCGAGGGCTACGCGGCGCTGGCGGTCGACCTCTTCAGCGACCGCAACAAGCCCATATGCATGGCTCGCTACATGGCCGGCATGCTGCGCGGTTCGGTGAATCGATTCGGAGTCGATGACCTGAAGCTCGCGCTGTCTTACCTCGCCAGCATGCCCGAAGTCGACCCGGATCGAATCGGCGCCATCGGGTTCTGCATGGGCGGAAGCTTTGCGATCGCGTGGGCCTGCACCGACGACCGTTTGAAGGCGGTGGCCCCGTTCTATGGCGCCAACCCGCGACCGATCGACGCGGTCCAGCGGATGTGCCCCGTCGTGGGCTCATACCCGGACAAGGACTTCACCGCGAGCGCAGGACGGGCGCTGGACGTGGCGCTCACGCGCAACAACATCCCGCACGACATCAGGATCTACCCAGGAGCCAGGCACTCCTTCTTCAACGACACGGGTCGCAGCTACAACAAATCGGCCGCCGACGACTCGTGGGGGCGGGTTCTCGAGTTCTTCGACGCGCACCTGAACCGCAAGAAGGTGGCGATCAGGCCAGGCGCGTAATCAGGAACATCGCGACCGCGCCGCCAAGGGTGAGCGGCAGCGCGGTTGCGAGGGCCAGATCCTTCGAGCGCGGCAGCAGCGTCGTCGACGCGGCGTAGATGAACAGGCCCGAGAAAAACCCGATCGCGACCGGAAACACGATCGGCGGCACCGGTACCAGCGACGCGAACGTTGCGCCGGCGAGTGGCGCGAGCGCATCCGCGATCAGCAGCACTCGCGAGCGGCTTGTCGGCTGGCGGTGGGTGATGAGGTACGACACGGTGTTCAGGCCGTCCGAAAAGTCGTGCCCGATCACCGCTGCTGCGACCAGCAGCCCCAGCGCCGTGTCGATGCGGAACCCAAGCCCGATTGCGAGGCCGTCGAAAACGCTGTGGACGATGAAACCCGCCGCGCCGATCGGGCCCGCACGGCTCGGGCCCTCGTCCTCTTCGTGGTGGTGGTGCAGAAAGCGCTCGAGCGTGTAGAAGCCCAGGAATCCGACGAGGCACGCTCCGACAGGCAGCTGCGCGGTCAGCTTGAGCTCGATCGCGCGGTCGATTGCCTCCGGTAGAAGGTCGAAGAACGCCGCCCCCAAAACGACCCCGCCCGCCAGCGCCGCCAGCGCCTGGACTCTACCCGGCCATCGCAACGCGGCAAAACCGCCGGCCATGGTCGAGAAGAACGCGACGCCGGCGAACAGCAGCGCGAGCCAGGGAATCATCGGCAGCTCGGACACAGACCGGAGAACGTGAGGCGGTGGCCGGTGATGGCAAAGCCGGTTCCCTGCTCGACGCGCGATGCGGCGCGCTGCAGCACGCATTCGGGCAGCGAGACAACCGCGCCGCACGACTCGCAGCGGACGTGATCGTGGTGATGGCCCGACGCCTCGAAGCGCAGCCGTCCATCGCCCAGGTTCACGCGCCGGATGGCGCCATCGCGCTCCAGCCACGTGACTGCGCGGAACACCGACGAGAAGTCAGCGCGTCGGCCGCTGGCGAGGACGGCGGAGTGCAGGTCCTCGATCGACCAGTCGTGGCGCTCGTCCTCGTCCAGGACTTGGCGCACCGAGTCGCGGACGTGACTTGGCCGGGCCATGTGCCGAATCAGCGTAGCAATTTTGCAAGCGACTTGCATTACCGGACCGGGCCAGCCTGCCCGTCGCCCACAATTGATCCGCAATGAACGTGCTCGTCACGGGCGGCACGGGCGCCTTGGGCCGGGACCTGGTGGTGGCGCTTCGCAGCGCCGGCCATCGCGCGCGCGTCATGAGCCGGCGCCCCGGCACCGGCGCCGACTGGGTGAAGGGCAACCTCGCCACCGGCAAGGGTCTTGACGCCGCTGTCGCGGACATGGAGGCGGTCGTGCACGCAGGGACGGCCGCGGCGCAGCCCTGGCGGTTGCGCGCCACCGACGTTCACGGCACGCGCAGGCTGCTCGAGGCGGCGAAGCGCGCGCACGTCAAGCACGTCGTATACGTCTCCATCGTGGGAATGGAGGGGATCGCCTTCCCCTATTACCGCGCCAAGCTGTCGGCCGAGGCCATCGTGGCCGAGGACATCGTGCCCTGGTCGATCCAGCGCGCCACTCAGTTCCACACGCTGATGGAGATATTTCTGGGCGCGCTCTCGCGCCTGCCGCGCCTGTGCGCGATCCCCTTCGCGTGGCAGTTCCAGCCGGTGGACACTCGCGACGTCGCGGCGCGGCTGGTCGACGTCACGTCCGGGCGGCCGGCGGGGCGCCTGCCCGATTTCGGCGGACCCGAGGTGCGAACGTTCAAGAGCCTCGCCGAGTCATGGCTCAAAGCACGCCAGCTCAACAAGAGACTCGTCGACACGTCCATGCCGATCAAGTTCAGCCGTCAGGTAGCAGAGGGCCGGCTGCTCTGTCCGGACAATATGGAAGGAAAGACCACTTTCGAGCAGTACCTTGTGCGGAGGTACGGACGATGGTGAACAGGCTGGTCGAGCGCTACGGCAGGACTGGGTTCGCGGCCCTGAGCAGCATCATCTGGGCGCTGCCTATGGCGGCGTGGGCCGGCTCGGCCGACCTGTCCCCCATCGACAAGACCGCGTACCCGTGGGTTGCGCTGTCGATTGGGCTCGTGATGCTCGTCGTCTGGCTGGTCCTGCTGACGCGGCTCGGCCACGTTCCGATGTCACCACGGCCGCGCCGCTTCGATCTGGCGCAGATGAGCACATCCGAGAAGCGCTGGACGCTGGGCTTCCTGGCCTTCGTGACCGGCCTCGTCGCGTGGCTCAACGCTGCGGCCACCGTCGACTGGGGCCCGCTCGGCTCAGCGATCTCCGCCGGACGAACAGGGCCGATCCTGCTGGCGGTTGCGCTCGGCGTCTACGCGGTGGCGATGATCGCGGGCATCTGGTATGCGTGGGCCCGCGCGTCGCGCGCTTATGCGCAGCGGATCAGTTCGTCACGTCCCGGCGCCGCAGCAGCACCGAGCAGATGACGCGAGGTATCCAGTATTCGCCAGCGGAAACCACTGCTGGATCTCCTTCACCCAGTCGCCTCCAAGGCTGCCGATGAGCGTGAAGATGATCACCTCGATCACCAGCGCATACGCAAGCCCAAGGCCGATGGCCATCGCTGACTGACGAAACAGCGTCGCCAGCGTGAAACCGAACAGCGCCCAGAAGCCAAAGATGAGGTAGATCGCGCCAACACCTTTGACGATCAGCTGAAAGTCCGGATACTCGAGCGACTTGCCGTCTATCGCCGCCGCTCCGCCGCTGGCCAACGCATCGACCGCGAAGAGCCCGACCGCGAGCACCAGAACCACAATCGCCAGCGCGCCAAGCTTGCCGAGCAGCATCACGATGCGGCCCTCTCGCTGCGTGTACAGAGTCTTGATGGTCGCCCAGCCGTATTCGCTGCCTTGCAGCAGGACGCCGACGATCAGGGCGAAGACCCCGCCGAGCGTGCTCCAGTTCTGCAGCGTCTGGCGGACGAAGTTAGCCGGGTAGAGGGCGACCTTGAAGTCGGCGAGCGTCGTCCCCGGAGGCAGGCCTCGCGAACTTCCCGCCGGCGGAAAGGTCTCGATGAGCCACGGGATCGCGTAACCGATGGTGACGGCCGCCGCCATGAGGCCGATCACGCAGACCCACACCGAGGGCCTGCGCACGGTTTTGAACAGCTCGCCGCTCAGTGCCCTCACAGCCCGCTCTCGGTGCCGGTCAGCTCCATGAAAACCTCGGTCAGGGAGCGCTCGCTCTCGCGAAGCTCGCTGACGTCGACGCCTGCCTGGACGAGCCGGCGGTTGAGCTCCGCAGCGCGCGCGAAGTCGACGTTGAGGCTGAACGCGCTGCCATCCAAGAGCTTGATCTTGTCGGCTCCAAGCTCGCTGGACAGGACCGCCATCGCCTGGTCGGCGGGCTGCGCGCGGATCATCAGCGTGGAAGCGCCGCGCAGCTCGTCGATCGTGCCTTCGGCCACGAGCTTGCCCTTGCGGATGACGCCGATACGTGTGCACATCTGCTCGACCTCGCCCAGCAGATGGCTCGAAACGAGCACAGTGCGGTCGCCTTTGCCCAGCTCGGTGATGAGGTTGCGGACGTCGGCCATGCCCTGCGGGTCGAGGCCGTTGGTCGGCTCGTCGAGGATGAGCACCTCGGGCTCTTTGATCAGCGCGGCCGCGATGCCGAGGCGCTGCTTCATGCCCATCGAGTAAGTCGAGAACTTGTGACGTGCACGCGGCGTGAGCTCGACCGCGTCGAGGGCGGAGTCGACTCTTTTCACCGGAACGCCGCAATAGATGGCGAGCAGCCGCAGGTTGTCGTAGCCGGTCATGTACGGATAAAAGGCGGGCGCCTCGACGATCGCGCCCACCTTGGTGAGTGAGTCGGGAGTGCCCGGCGCACCACCGGCGACAGTCGCCGTGCCGGCGGTGGGACGGATGAGGCCGAGCAGCATCCGCAGCGTCGTGGTCTTGCCGGCGCCGTTGGGGCCCAAGAAGCCGTAAACCTCACCGCGGCGAACCACCAGGTCGAGGCCGTCGACCGCGGTGATGCCGTTCGGATATCGCTTGGTCAGTCCGTGCGTTGCGACGACCGCATCGTTGGTGGTGGTTGCCATGCCAGCGCGTAACTGTACCGGCGCTACCATCTCGACATGAGCCTTGCGTACCGGCTGATGTACAGGCTGGGCTTCACGCCGTGGGATCGCGTGCTGCCGCAGGAGCTGGCCGACGTGATCACCGGCCCAAACGCGCTGCCGCACGGACGAGCGCTCGATATGGGCTCGGGCTACGGCACGAAGGCCATCTACATGGCCACTAACGGATGGCGCGTGACGGCCGTGGAATCCGTGCCGCGCGCACTCGAGGAGGCGCACCGGCGGGCTTCCAAAGCCGGGGTGAAGGTCGACTTCCGGCGCGGGGACGTCACGCGGCTGGGTGACCTGAAGCTCGAGCCGGGCTACAACCTGGTGTTCGACTTCGGCTGCTTCCACGGCCTGAACAGCGGGCAGCGCGACGCCTACGTACAGGGCGTGAACGCCCTTGCCGCGCCCGGCGCGACCCTGCTCATGATGGCCTTCACCAAGCCGGTGCCGCCGATCACGTCCGGCGTCACCGAGGCAGAGGCACTGGAGCGTTTCGGCCCCGGCTGGCACATGGCCTGGTCCCACTCGGCCGAAATCGGAGACGGCTCAACCGCCACCCGGCGCGGCATGCCCGGCTGGTTCTGCCTGGTCAGGAACTAAGTCCCTCCCCACCGAGTGGGGGCGCCGCTGAAAGCGGAGGTGTCAGGAGGGGCGTTGATGGTTCGCTCTCCCTCACCTCGGGAATAGTTGAGTGCGCACGCAAGTATCTAGCGTTAGCAACCCAATTCTCAGGAGGACCAGATGGTCAAGTACGAACTCGATCCAGCTCACACCAACGTCGGCTTTACGGCCAAGCACCTGGCGGTGTCCACCGTCCACGGCCAGTTCAATCGGTGGGAGGGCCAGTTCGAAGGCCCCGACGATGACCTGACCAGGGCGCGCGGCATCCTGAAGGTCGAGGTCGCAAGCCTCAGCACCCGCAACGACCAGCGCGACACGCACCTTCGCTCGGCCGACTTCTTTGACGCCGAGAAGTACCCCTACATGACGTTCAAGGTCGCGGGCATCGAGAAGCTCGACGGGGACAGCTACAAGCTCCGCGGCGAGCTCACGATCAAGGAGAGCACCCGCCCCATCGAGCTAACGGGCACCATCGAGGGCCGGCTCGCCGACCCGTTCGGTGGCAAGGAGCGGCTGGGCGTCAGTGCCTCCGGGCAGCTGAACCGCATGGACTTCGGGCTCAACTGGGATGGCCTCGCCGGCTCGGTGCCGTTTGCGAGCCACCAGATCAAGTTGGCGATCGACGCCGAGATCATCGTCACGGCGGCCGAGGCCGCGGCGGCGTAACAGGGACTCCCTACGATTACGGACGTCGATGGCGAGGACCGCTGCGGATGACACCACCAGGTTGTGGGAGGGTCTGACCCGCGCCCACAACCTGATGACCGCCGCGCTGGAGAAGGACCTCCTGCCACAAGCCGGCATGCCTCTGGCCTGGTATGAGGTCCTTCACCACCTCACTGAGGCTCCGGGCGGACTGCTCCGCTTTCAGGAGCTCGCGAAGGTTTCAGGCATCACCGACAGCGGTGCCTCGAGGCGCCTTGACCAGATGATCAAGGCCGGCCTCATCGACAGGCAGTCGTGCCCCACCGACCGGCGCGGCGTGTATGCGCACATAACAGACGAGGGCCGGACTGCATACAAGCGCGCGCACGCCGTTTTCGTGCGCAGCCTGGCGAAGAACCGAGAGCTTTTAGAAGGCCTGTCCCTCCCCACCTAGTGGGGGCGCCGTTAAAAGCGGCGGTGTTAGGTGGGCGGACCAGACTCCGCTTTCTTCGCCAGGTTTCGCAGCAGCGTCCCGAACTCTCTCGATACGTTCGGGCCGAACATGAAGCCCAGGAACCCCAGCGGCCCCTTCACCTCGACCCACTGACCGACCCGCGATCCTGAGCCATTCGGCTCGATGCGGCAGTTGAAGCGAAACGTCGTGCCGGGTATGACGCTGGTCTCGAGCGCGAATCCTTTGCCCAGCTGCACGTCGAGCAGTCGCATCTGGTGGTGCTGGCCGGCGCGCGTGTTCATCACTGCGGTGGTCCCGGACTGAAATGGGCCGTCCATGTCCATCGTCTGCACGTTGGGATTCCACTCGCCCCACGTGGAGGTGTCAGACCACACCTTCCAGACGCGATCGGGCGACGCGGTCGTCTCCACGCTTTCACCGTATTCAGCCATGCCCAGCCTCCTTAGCCGCCAACGGAATCGCCGGCGATTGTTGTCACCATGTACGACGTTCAGCCGGCCGCCAATTCGACCGCCCCGGCCTGCAGGACCGGCGGGGTCTTCTCCTTGGTCCAGCCGAGGAACAGGATCACGCCCAGCAACAGGATCGTGCCCGCGATCTGCGCGGGAAAGATCTGCTGCTGGAATCCCCAGGGCGGCGGGGCGGCCGCAATGAGCGTCGCGGCGACAGGAAACGCCATCTCCGCGATGGTGGCGAGCGACGCAGGCGTCTTCGACAGCGCGCGGTAGTAGAGGAGCAGCGCGAGCAAGCCAGGTATGAGCGCGATGCCCAGCAAGTTGGGCACGAAGTCGTTGAACGTGTAGTGGCTGAACCCGGCGAAGCCCTCGCCGGGTGAGAGCAGCATCACGGCGAGGAGGATCGGCAGCGCGACCGTAAAGCGCAGCGACGTCATGCTCCAGAACGAGATCGAGCCCAGCGCGTAGCGCCCAAACACGGTGCCGCCGGCCCACAGCGCGGCCGCACCCAGCGCGTAAAGGCCGGCGTCGACGCGTCCTCCGGTGAGCGATGTGATCGGTGCAAGCGGCTGCCTCAGCGAGATGTTCGGAGCCTGCACGACCATGTAGACGGCAATCAGCGCGACCACGGCCGCGGCCCAGAACCACGGCCGCCTGCGCTCGCCGAGCATGATCCAGGCGAGGACGATCGCGATGAGGGGCTGCGTCTGCTGGAGGACGAACGTCTCCGAGTACATGCCGTAAGAGAAGGACTTGGTGAAGAGGATCGTCGCGAGCGCCTGAGCGCCGGCTGCGATCGCGATGACCGCGAGCCAGCCGCGAGCCCGGAGCTTGCGCACCTCGCCCAGGCTGCGAATGAGAACGGGCAGCAGGAAGAGCGCCACGAGCGCGTCCTCCATGACCACGATCTCGCTCGGCGTGAGGTGCTTCACGAGCTGGTTGCGGAAGTAGGCGTCGGTCGCCCACAGCGTCGCTGCCACGGCGACGACGACCACCGAGTAGCGGTCGATCAGGCGGTTCATCGACCTAAGTACAACAGCATCGGGCGACGTGATGCTTCCACGAAAAAAGGGCCGGCCCGCAAAAGGCCGGCCCTTTGAAAATCGACGTCGTTACGGGGCGCTGACCAGGCTGATCCTGGTGTCCCAGTTGCCGAGTGCGGTTCGGGTGTTGCCGCACCGGAAGAGCGCACCGGTCACTGGGTCCGGGGTCAAGAATTGCGCGAAGTCACACGACTGGCCGATGTACTCGGACGCGATCCAGACGTTGCCGCCCATGGGCACAGCCGCGCCATAGTCACCCCAGCGGGGACGCGCCTTGAAGCTGGGCGGATTCGCGAACAGCCTGTAGTTGGTGAAGCCATCGTCGGGCCCCTGGCCGGCGGCCGCGATGTGGATGTCACCGACGCCGTTGCCGCTGATCGTGGCGTAGCCGGCGCTCGGGTAAAAGTCGCTGCCGACCACGGTGAACGCCATCACGCCGGTCCCGCCGGTCGTGATGCCGATGGCGGGGTACGTCAGGTTGTCGTTGCCAAGACCAACGTAGCCCGAGCTCCCAAGCGAGGCTCCGCTCGAGCCGCCGTTGGCCGAGACCTTGAACCACTCGATGCCGGCCTGCTTGGCCGAGCTGATGTTGAGCCCGGTGTCGATGGCGCCCCACAGGGAGCCGTTGACCCAGGTCACCTGCTGCATGCGGGTGTCGTTGCTGTCGAGGTTCGCCGACTTCTCGGCGAATGGGTCCTTGATGTTCTCGAGTAGAACCGAGCACGGGTTGTTGTTCAGGCAGGTCTTGAGTGGCTGGTTGCCACTCTTCTGCGCCGCCGAAGGCGGCAGCGTGTAGAGACCGACCCCGACCTCGCTGTTGCTGAGGGTCAGCGCCGGCGCGCCGCCAAGCGAGCTGGTGTTGGTGAGCGACCAGACCAGCAGCTGGGTGGATGGGTGGAAGGTCGATTTGCCGTCACCCGTGTCGTGGGCCTCGGCGCCCCCGTTGGTGCTCAGGAAGTACTCGGTGCCGCCCGACGCGCTGTCGCCGCCGCCGTAGCCGCCGCTGACCGGCGTGACCGACGGCCAGAGCGTGAATCCGTGGCGGGCGAAGTTGAATGTGTCCATGCCGTTCGTGTCGAACTGGGTCACGGCGATGCCTCCGCCGGCCACCAGCTGCGACTTCGACAGCGCGTAAACCTGGGCCCCGTGGAACTCAGGGCCGAAGAACGAGTACTCGTTGGTGGTGAGGAAGATGCCGTCGCCGTTCGACCCGATGTGCGGGTAGTCGCCAAAGCAGGCGGTCGGGTTGGTCGGAAGGGGTGGAGCCTGCTGGCTGACGGGCTTCGGAGAAGGTGAGCAGCTGTGGTTCGTCGTCCCCGCTGTGCCGTCGTCCTGCACCGGAATCCGGAAGATCGTCCACGTGCCCATGGGGTTAGAAGAGTTGCTGACCGCCAGGTCCAGGTGGTTGGTGCCCGTGAAGTGCTGCAGCCCGTCCGCCCCGACGTGCGGGAACGTGTCGAGCGTGAGCACGACCAGGAACCAACGCCCCGTCGGCGCGTCGTAGATGCACGACGGGTCGGTCACGAATGGGCCGAACGTGACTACCGGGCCGCGGATGATCGCCGGCGCATAGTGGAAGAACGCGTTCAAGGCAACCGACGATGTCAGCGTGGCGCCGTCCGTGGTGTACACGCGCAGCGTGTCGTTCACGACCTCGAGCACGCGCACGTTGCCGGCGCCGTCGGAACCGACGCACAAGCCCTGGTCGGGCGGCTCGAGGCTGAACTGGCCAAAGGAGCCGAAGCGCTGCTGGAAGTGGTTGATGCCATCGAAGCTGGTGAGGAGGTCGGGTGCTGATGTGGTCAGATTCTTGGGCTGGCTGGTGGCGCCCACCGGTGTCGAGTCGCCGGAACCGCTGTGGCTGCGGTCGACCGCGCCGCCGTCGTCTCCGCCGACGCCAGGGGTCTCCCACGTCTCCACGCCTGTCGTCGAGTCCGGGCTGCCCGCGGTGATGCCGCCAGAACCTGACGAAGAGATCATTCGCGTCTGGCCGCTGCTGGCTGTCGATGCCACAGCGGGCTGGCTGCCCACGCTCGCAGCCACGATCGCGAGTCCGAGAAGTAATCGAATCAAACGGGGACCGGCCACCGTCATGCACCCTCCTTGGATTTCCACACCAGGGGTTAAACCAGCAAAGCTAAGATCGACCCACACTGGTGTAAACGTCCCAATGCCGGCCGGGTCAGTCCTCCGGGACCGTTGCCTCCAGCACGACCGCAGGGTGCTGCAGCACGTAAATCTGCTCCGGCCGGTCGTGGCCCTCCAGGCGGCGCTGACCGACGCTGATGAGCTGGAGGTCCTCGCGCATGATGTCCGCGACGATCGAGTAGGTCGTCTCCGAGACCAGGATCTGCTGCCCCACCGCCCGCCGCCGCAGCTTGGCGCAGCGGTTGACCGCCGGCGCCCGGTAGTCGCCGTCGTCGGCGTCGGCCTCGCCGGTCAGGATCGCCATTCGGACTCGGATCGGGATGCCGTCGGGCCAGAGCTCGGACTGGAGTGCGCGCTGGGCGTCGACGGCCGCAGCCAGGGCGTCTGTGGCTCGGAGGAACACGGCGAAGAAGCTGTCCCCTTCCCCACGCTCCTTCAAAACCACGCCGCCGTTCGTGTCGATCGAGGCGGTCAGCAGCTGGTCGTGCCGCTTCATCGCCAGGTACATCTGGGAGCGGCTCCGCAGCCACAGCGGGGTGGACTCGACCACGTCGGTCATGAGGAAGGTGACGATGCCGTCCGGCAGCGGCGTCGAGCTCTCCCTGGTCACCGACTCGTCGCGCGCCTTGGCGGCCCCGTTGCCGTTGCTCGATGCCGGGTTTAGCGCGGCCTGGATTGCGAGGTAGTCGTCGATCGAACCGATCCGGCGGAAGAAATGGACGTTCAAGGACGGCTGGAAGTTCCAGCTGGCGAAGTCCTCGTCGGCGTCGCCGTCTCGCCACACGTCCTTTTCGGCGCGCAGCAAACGTCCCAGCTTCATGCATGACTCGCTATCCAGCTGAAAGTCATGCGCCACCGCCTCGCTGGTCACCCAGGTGTCGACCTCGTCCGCGGCGACCGCCAGCTTCACGACCTGGATGAAGTTGGCGATGTCGGGGTCGGTGTCGCGGCAGCGGTGCAGGTTTTCGAGGCCAAGCTTGACCTCGGTCTCACCGTTCTCCGTGGTGCCAGGCGCGAAAGTCTCGATCACCTTCTCGAAGCTGTCGTCGACCGCGTACTCGCGGGTGACGCGCTGGTACAGCTCGGCCAGCGCCGGCCACCGCGCGTTCGAGACGAATTGCTCGGCCGCCACCTGCTCGAAGAGCCAGCGCGAGCCGCCAAGCTCGAAGTCGACGCTGAGCGCCGTCTGCAAAAATGCCGTGAGGGTTCCGTACAGCTCCTGCACAAATACGAGGGGCGCCACGCCGACGACCTCGATCTCGCGGTCGAGCCCGAGGCCTGGGTTCGGCTTGGCCTCGCCTTCGCTGTGCGTCGACGCCTCGATCGCCACGAGGTTGCCGTGGTTGCGCAATTTGACCCGCGTCATCGAAACGCGCGGACCTGGTCCCGCGATGTCCGGGCTGTCCGCCACATGCACCAGTCCGCCCGGCCCCCAGGCGCGCTGGATCGGCACGCGCAGGTCGGCGATCAGCTGGTTGAAGCGCTGGATGAACGCCCACGCCTCGCGGCCGCGCTCCACGTCGTAGCCGTCCTGGCGAACGGCCCTCAGGTCGTTCTGCCAGGCAGCCGTTAGAGCGCGTCGTAGCGCGACGATGCCAGGCTGCATTTACAGCATCCCCCTCTATTACTCCCCTTCCCCGCGATGCAAAACGATAGACCGAGCGTGGAAAGCGCGCTAGATACTTAACGATTTTTGATCAAGTGCAGTTCAAGTGCAGTTTTTGTAACAACTTGAACCCCACTTCGGCGAATGTCGATCTCGTCCGATGCTGTGCCGGTGACGGGGGCCCGAACCCAAGTCGAATAGGATCAAGGCGTAATCTCAAAACCAAGGTCCAACGGCGTCGAGGCCGGCGTGACACTCGAAAAGCCTCGGCGCTGTGGCCTGTCAGGGGCGTAGAGGAGCAGCGATGAAAGCTACAAAGGCCGGCGAGCACGCAATCGAGACCATGCAGGTGGAAGAGCGACGCTATCCGCCTTCGCCTGAGTTTCGCAAGCAGGCCAACGCCCAGCCCGACATCTACAACCGCTCGCTCGAGGACTTCTGGACCAAGGAGGCCAACGAGCGCATCTCATGGTTCGAGCCCTGGAAGCAGCTGCTCGAGTGGAAGCCGCCCTATGCGAAATGGTTCATCGGCGGCAAGCTGAACGTCTGCTTCAACTGCGTCGACCGCCACGTCGAAAAGGGACACGGCGGCAAGGTCGCCTACTTCTGGGAAGGCGAGCCCGAGAACGACCGGCGGCAGATCACGTTCGCTGATCTGCTGAAAGATGTCGTCCGGTTCGCCAACGGCTTGAAGAAGCTCGGCGTCAAGAAGGGGACGCACGTCGCCATCTACATGGGCATGATCCCTGAGCTGCCGGTCGCGATGCTCGCGTGCACGCGCGTCGGCGCGCCGTTCACGGTTGTGTTCGGAGGCTTCAGCGGCGAGTCGCTCTCCGGACGCATGAACGACATGTCGTGCGAGCTGCTGATCACGCAGGACGAGGGCTGGCGGCGCGGCAACCGCGTGCCGCTGAAGGTCAACGCCGACGCCGCCATGGAGAGTTCGCCGTCGGTCAAGCAGTGCGTGGTGATCAAGCGCACCGGCGGCGACGTGCAGATGAAGCACGGCCGTGACATGTGGGCGTCCGAGATGCTTGCGAGCGCGAACGACGACCCAAAGAGTTGTCCGTGCGAGCCGATGGACTCAGAGGACCTGCTGTACCTGCTGTACACGAGCGGCACGACCGCCAAGCCGAAGGGAATCATTCACACCACCGCCGGCTACCTGGTCGGCGTGGCGACGACCCACCACTACATCTTCGACGTGAAACCCGATTCCGTGTACTGGTGCGCCGCTGACATCGGCTGGGTGACCGGTCACAGCTACATCGTCTTCGCCCCTCTTGCCAACGGGACCACCGGCATCGTCTACGAGGGCACGCCGGATTTCCCGGACAAGGACCGGTGGTGGAAGATCGTCGAGCGCTACAAGCCCGACATCCTCTACACCGCGCCGACCACCATCCGCACGCACATGAAGTGGGGCCCGGAGTTCGCGGCCAAGCACGACCTCAGCTCCCTCCGCGTGCTGGGCACTGTGGGCGAGCCGATCAACCCGGAGGCCTGGGTCTGGTACCGCGAGCACATCGGCGCCAATCGCACACCGGTCGTCGACACGTGGTGGCAGACCGAGACGGGGATGATCCTGATCACGCCGCTTCCGGGGATCACGACTTTGAAGCCCGGCTCGGCGACCAAGCCGTTCCCGACGATCGACGCCGCCGTCTACAACAACGCCGGCGAGACCGTGCCGCCGGGCGGCGGCGGCTACCTCGTCATCCGCCAGCCGTGGCCCGCGATGCTGCGCGGCATCTTCGGCGACCCGAAGCGCTACGAGGAGACCTACTGGAGCCGCTGGAAGAACACCTACTTCGTCGGTGACGGCGCGCGCATCGACGAGGACGGCGACTTCTGGCTGCTCGGACGCGTCGATGACGTCATGAATGTATCGGGGCACCGTATCTCCACGATCGAGGTGGAGAGCGCACTGGTCAGCCACCCCGCGGTGGCCGAGGCGGCGGTGGCGGGGCGCAACGACGCGCAGACGGGCCAGGCGATCGTTGCGTTCGTGACGTTGAAGGGCGGCAAGGAAGGATCGCCCTCGATGCTCAAGGAGCTGCGCGAGCACGTGGGCAAGGTCATCGGAAAGTTCGCTGCGCCGTCCAACGTCGTGTTCACGCCGGAGCTGCCGAAGACGCGCTCGGGCAAGATCATGCGGCGCCTCCTGCGGGACGTTTCCGAGAACCGGCCGCTCGGCGACACCACGACGCTCGCCGACCCGACGGTCGTCGCGGAGCTCGCGCGTCGGGGCAAGGAGGAGGCAGCTAAAGAAGAAGGCTGAGTTAGGGTTGAGGGCCGTGCGGTTCCTCAACCTGGGAGCGGCGGTGGTGGTTTCGGCCGCGCTGCTCTACGTCTCCTTCTTCGGAGCGGGCCCGCTGCCCGCGCTCGGTCCTGCGTTCAATCCGGAGACGGGCGCCTGGACCATGGGCGCCGACGCCGCGTCATACGGAACCCAGACGCTTCACCTCGACGGCCTGCAGAAGCCGGCGAAGGTCGTCCTGGAGGCGAACGGCACCGCCCACATCAGCGCGACGACGGACCACGACCTGTTCCTCGCCATTGGTTACGTGCACGCGAAGTTCCGCCTGTTCCAGATGGACCTGCTCCGGCGCCAGGGCGAGGGCCGGTTGTCCGAAGTGCTGGGCAGAGGAAGCGACGATGACGTGCTCAACAGCGACCGCTTCGAGCTGCAGCTCGGCCTGCTGCGCACCGCCCAGAAAGAGTGGGAGCAGCTCCCCAAGGACAACCCGTCGCGGATCGCCATCCTCGCCTACGCGCAGGGTGTGAACGACAGGATCGAGGATGCGAAGCGCACGCATCAGCTGCCGGCGATGTTCACGCTGCTCGGCTATGAGCCGAAGCCCTGGACCCCGATCGACTCGCTGATCGTCAAAGGCGACATGACGCAGACGCTCAACTTCACGGACACGCCACTGGTGATGGCGCTCCTCGACAGATCGCTTGGTCCTGACCTGACGGCCGAATGGTTCCCTGTGCTGCCGCCCAACCCGCAGTCGCCGTACGACCCCGGCCCGTATGCGCAACGGACGGATGTCGGAAAGATCGCGCCGATGCGGGCCGTGTCCGAGGGCGAGGCGTCCGCGGTGGCCGCGCTGTACGACCGGCTCCGTTCATTGCCGCAGGGCCTCATCGCGACGGGTGGCGCCAGCAACAACTGGGCGGTCGCGGGATCAAAGAGCGTGAGTGGCGGCGCGCTCATGGCCGGCGACCCGCATCTTCACCTGACGCTCCCCGCGATCTGGTTCCAGGTCACGCTCGACTCGCCCGGCTACCACGTGGCCGGCGTCACCATCCCCGGCGCCCCGGCGGTCGTGATCGGCCATAACCGGCACATCTCGTGGAGCCTCACCGACGCTCAGAACCAGCAGACCTTCTTCTATGAGGAGAAGGAGGACAAGGCGCACCCGAACCAGTACTCCTGGAACGGAAGCTGGAAGCAGTACACGACCGTCAGCTACGACATCCCTGTCCTCGGCTCATCGCCCGATCACCTCACCGTGAAGATGAGCGTGCACGGGCCGGTCATCAGCGAGCGCGGCCTGACCACCTCTGTGTGGTGGGCCGGCAACGTCCCGTCGCAGGACTTCCAGGTGCTGCTGGGCATAGACCAGGCCGGCAACTTCCAGGAGTTTCGCGACGCGCTGCGCGACTGGTACTCGCCCACCCACAACTTCGTGTACGCGGACGACCAGGGCAACATCGGCCTCATATCCGCGGGCTACTACCCACAGGTCGCGCCGGGATGCGAGCCGTGGCTGCCGATGCCTGGCACCGGCGAAGACGACGTCATCGGCACGATCCCCTACGAACAGATCCCGCAGGTCTACAACCCGCCCAATGGGATCGTGTGGTCGGCCAACCAGCGACAGGTCGCCGGCGACTACCCGTACTACATCGGCACTGCGCTGAACTTCTTCGACCCCGGCTACCGCGCCAACGAGATCCTTCGCTTCCTGAACGACAAGGTGCAAAACGGCGGCAAGCTCACGGCCGCCGACATGATGGCGCTGCAGACCGACACGCGCGATTACCTCGCGGGCAACATGGTGCCGTTCCTCATCCGTGCGCTGGCAGGCCAGACCCTGACGGGCAATGACAAGGCGGCGTACGACGCCCTCTCCAGATGGGACTACCGCATGGACAAGGACGCCACAGCCGCGTCCATCTGGTGGGTCTTCTGGCAGTCGTATCTGTCCGCGACGTTCGACCCGTGGTGGAGCTCGCACAAGGTCAAGGTCGACCGCAACGACGGCGGCAACTCGAACCCGCTCAACGACATGCTCGGCCAGGACCTCGAGGCGTGGACGTCTCGCAACCCGACCAACCCCGTCTTCACGCTCGTGGGCTCGGCGCAGAACGCCGATGACGTGATGCGCGCGGCGTTCCACACCGCTGTCGTGTCGCTGACGTCGCGCCTGGGCTCCGACCCAAAGAAATGGACGTGGGGACGGATCCACACGCGCGAGGTGGAGAACCTTGCGCAGATCTCCGGCCTGACATACGGCCCGCTGCCGGACAGCGGCGACCGGTTCACGCCGCTGGCCGCGCCCGATTTCCCTTCCGCGCACGGGCCCAGCTGGCGCATGGTCGTCGACTGGGGCGCGCAGTCGTTCAGCGGCATCTATCCCGGGGGGCAGAGCGAGAATCCCGCCTCTCGGTGGTACTCGAACGGCGTCACCACGTGGTGGAACGGCAAGTACGCGCCGATGCTCGACATCGATCACGCGGCCTCGTCGCCCGGCGCGGCGGTCTGGAGCCTGCAGGCATGAGCGCCCCGCGCCGTTTCGCGCTCGTGCTCGTGGGCGGGATCCTGCTGAGCCTGTCGGGAATGTTCCTCGGCCTGTGGTGGGTCACGTTCGCGACCGGCGTCGCGATCGGCCTGGCGCTGCCGAGAACATGGACCGCGCTGGTGGCGGGCGCGATCTCGGGTCTCGTGGCCTGGTCAGAGCCCCTGATCGAGGCGAACGCTCAGTACGGCCTGGGTCCGACCTCGTTGAGCATCGCGGCGATCATGGGCGCGAACGGCGCCGCCCTGATCCCGATCGCCCTGACGATGATCGTCGGCGTGCTGCTCGGTCTGGCGGGCTCGTGGCTCGGCGCCGCGATTCGCGGCGTCGCCCTCAACCGGCCGCGCTCACGCGCGGCTGAGAAACTCGGTGACCAGCGACTGGAAGTGAAAGACCCCGTTCTCACGCAGCGCTGAGAACCGCCCGCGGTCGTACGAGCGCGAGCGAAGGCCTCGCTGCACCTGCTGGCACACTCCGATGTCCTCCTGCTGGATCTCGTCGGAGAACGCGATCGTCTGCTGCATCGACTCCCATCCCGCGCCGGTGCCTGGCTCGGCGAAGTACCACTCGAAGATGGTCACCGTCTTGTCAGTGCCGAGCGGAAGGATGATGTTCGTGCTGACGTTGTCCTGGTAGATGTTCAGCATCGTGTTCGGGAAGATCCAGTAGTACAGGGCGTCTTCCTCGGCGCCGGGCATGCGGATGTAGCGGCGGTCGCGACCCGGCACCTCGCCCGGCTTCAGCTCACGGATCGGCGCGTGCTGCTTCGAGTAGTAGCGGAACGTCTCGACGCGATAGTTGTCGTACTCGAGCTCCTTGAACAGCCCCGGATGCGCGATGGGCAGGTGGTAGCCCTCGAGGTAGTTGTCGACGTACACCTTCCAGTTGCACTCGATCGTGTAGTCGCGGCGCTCGATCGAACGCATTGTGTTCAGGTCGTAGCCGCTGGCCTTGATCTCGTCGGGGATGGCGCCGATCCAATCAGCGAGTGGTTTGGCGTTCGGGTCGAGGTTGGCGAACACGAACGGGCCGAGCGTGTCGACCTGGATTGGCACCAGGCCGAAGTCGGCCTTGTCGAAGTTCTCAGTGCCCTCCATCTCGCGCGCGGTCTGCAGCCTGCCATCGAGGCCGTACACCCAGCCGTGGTAGCCGCACTGCAGGGACTTGCGATTGCCGCGCGTGCTCACCACCTGCGCCGCGCGGTGCCGGCACACGTTGTAGAAGCCATGCAGCTTGCCGTCCTGCGCGCGTGTCAGCAGGATCGGCTCGTCGATGATGGTCGTGGGCTTGAAGTCGCCCGCTCGCGCGAGCTCGCTGACGTGCGCGACGAGCTGCCAGGTGCGGGCGAAGATGCGGTCCTTCTCTTGCTCGAGAACCGCGGCGTCCAGGTACATCGAGGCCGGCAGGGTGTATGCCCGGGCCACCCCTTCTTCGATCTTCATCGGCACAATTCAATCACGCACGGATCTAGCCTTCATTAAGGACGCGCGCGACCACCCCGTCCAGTTCGGCCGATTTGGGAGAGGTACAGACGAATGGCTGCTCCGGCTGCCCAGGAGGTCTCGAAGGTCAGAGTCATCGAGCTCATCAAGCGTGAGGAGGATCGCTTCCGAAACGCCCGCCCACGCTCGCACGACCTCTGGAACCAAGCGCGCGAGGTGCTGCCCCGAGGCGTGCCCTCTTCGTTCCAGGACGCGGCGCCCCAGCCGGTGTTTGCGGATCACGGCAAGGGCAGTCGGGTCTGGGACGTCGACGGCAATGAGTACATCGACTTCCACAACGGGTTCGGCGTCATGGTGGTCGGCCACGCCCATCCCAAGATCGCTGACGCGGTCACCAAGCAGATAAACCGCGGCTCGCATTTCGCGCAGCCCGTGGAGGACGGCGTGGTGGTGGCGCGCGAGCTGGCGCGCCGCTTCAAGCAGCCGCAGTGGCGCTTCACAAACTCCGGCACCGAGTCGACGCTTGACGCGGTACGCATCGCGCGCGGGTTCACGGGGCGGGAGCGGATCCTGAAGATCGAAGCCAGCTACCACGGCCATCACGACGCGCTGATGGTGTCGGTCGAGCCGCCGCCGGACCAGATGGGCCCCGCCGACGCGCCCGCGTCGGTCCCGCAGAGCGAAGGCATACCGCGCGCCGTCGTCGAGCTCACGACGGTCGTTCCATTCAACGACCTGCCGTCGATGGCGCGGGCTTTCGAGAAGCATCGCGGCGAGGTGGCGGCGGTGATCGTTGAGCCCGCGATGATGAACGTCGGCATCGTGCTTCCGGACGAGGGCTACCTCGCGGCGCTGCGCGACCTCGCTCACAAGCACGGCGCGCTGCTGATATTCGACGAGGTCAAAACCGGCGTCACGATCGCACCCGGCGGCGCGAGCGAGCGATTCGGGGTGACGCCCGACCTGGTCGCGCTGGCCAAGGCGATCGGCGGCGGACTGCCGTGCGGCGCGGTGGGCGGCCGTGCCGACGTGATGGGTGTCATCGAGCAGAAGCGTGTGGCGCAGATGGGCACGTTCAACGGCAACCCGCTGACGATGGCCGCCTCGCGAACCACGCTGCTGGAGATCCTCACGCCCTCCGCGTACGCGCACTTCGACGCGCTCGCGGAGACGCTGCAGGGTGGCCTCGACTCGGTGATCGCGGAGCACGCTCTGCCCTTCCACGTCACGACGCTCGCCGCGCGTGGCTCCGTGACCTATCGCGAGCGACGCGTTCGAAACTACCGCGACTACCTCGACATCGACAAGAACTTCGCGTACCTCAGCTGGCTCTACCAGTGCAACCGCGGCGTCCTGATGGCGCCGGGAGCGGAGGAGAACTGGACGCTGTCGGTCCAGCACTCGGTGGACGACGTGCAGAGGTACGTCGACAACTTCGCCGAGATGGCACGCGACCTGCGCGAGTAGGGGGGCGCCGGGCTGGGCAACCGTGGTTGACGACTACTCGAACGAGTGATAGGTTCCGGCCCAACTTTGTAAAGGACGTTTCGGCGGCACACGTGCCGGGGAGGGAAGGCCATTGAGCGTCGACCAGCAGGCTCACCATGACATCCGGGACCTGGCCCGATTCGGACATCCGCAGGAGCTCCGTCGCGCGCTCGGCGTCTATTCGAGCTTCGCCGTCGCCTTCTCTTACATCTCACCGTCGACCGGCATCTTCACCCTGTACGCGCTGGGTATCGGCCTCGGCGGCCCGGCCTTCTTCTGGAGCTGGCCGATCGTCGCCGCTGGCCAGTTCCTGGTAGCGCTCAACTTTGCCGAGGTCAGCGCGCACTTCCCGTTGGCAGGCTCTGTCTACCAGTGGACGAAGTACCTGTCCAACAAGCACTACGCGTGGTTCACGGGCTGGATCTACCTGTTCGCCGGCATCCTCACCGTGACTGCCGTCGACGTAACGGTGCCCATCGTTCTCATCCCGCTGCTGAACAACCTTGGCTTCAGCATTCCATTCAACAGCACCTCCTTCGTCATCATCGGCGCGCTGGTTTTGGTCAGCACCACGCTGCTCAACATCTTCGGCGTCCGCCTTGTGGCGATCGTGAACAACACCGGCGTCGTTTTCGAGATCCTGGGCATGGTGGTTTTCGCCCTGATCCTGTTGATCTTCTACCACCACCAGGACGCTGGCGTCGTGTTCAACGGCAGCATGCTCAGTGCCGGCGGAGCGAATCCGTTGGGGACGTTCTTCGCCGCCATGTTCATGTCGCTCTTCGTCATCTATGGCTTCGACACGGCGAGCACGCTCGCCGAGGAGACGAAGAATCCACGGCGTGAGGCACCGAAAGCCGTGCTCGCATCCATCGGTGGTGCGTTCGTGATCGGGTTGATCTTCATGTACTCGACGATCATCGCCATCCCGGGCAACATCGACTCGTATGTCGGTAAAGTGGCTCAGACCTTCACCGGACCTCCAGTCGATATCATCACCAGCAACTTCACGGGAAGCGCCGCGTGGCTCGGCAACGTCTACCTGTTCGTGGTGTTCGCTGCCATCTACGTGTGCTGCCTCGCCATCCAGACGGCGACCATTCGCCTTGCCTTCGGCATGGCTCGGGACGGCAAGCTGCCGTTCGGACGCGTGTACAACAAGGTCAGCCCGTCCCTGCACACTCCGGTCGGCACATGCATCGTCATTGGCGTGCTGGCCGCGCTCCCTCTCCTTTACTACGCGGGTGCCGGCATCATCGCTATCGCGGCGACCGGCATGATCTACCTGTCGTACTTCCTCGGCAACGTCGCGATCCTGCTGGCCCGTACCAAGGGTTGGCCCACCGAGAAGTCACCATTCAAGCTCGGCAGCTGGGGGATGCTCGTCAACGTGCTCGCCCTGGTCTGGGGCGGCAGCATGCTGGTCAACTTCCTGTGGCCTCGGCTCACCAGCAACCCACCCATCAGCGGGCTGCCGAACATCCCCGGATTCCTGGGTCCGGGCACGGTCGGCGACCACCTGCCGATCTTCGAGACGACCCTGGTCATCATCGTCGTCGTGGGCGCCATCTACTACTTCTTCGCCGGGCGCACCATGCCCGACACGAAGGCGATTCAGCCGGCCGAGGCGCCGGCTTAGGTCAAATGAATCGGGGCCGGACGATGGTCCGGCCCCTTACCTACCCTCTATTCAGGTGAGAACGCACGCGCGTGCCGTCGTGATCGGCGGCGG
>WNGK01002163.1_pt1 | contig 23033 bp, 24 predicted proteins | sample 5400601 | NCBI WGS metagenome assembly WNGK01 (sample SAMN13153376, study PRJNA577476) | soil metagenome | isolation source: 60 cm soil or saprolite under Garry oak tree replicate 1 | place: USA:California | collected 2016-06-15
TTCCTACTCGCTTGTCCCTTTATGAGTACATGCACCTCAGTTGTGAAAAAGCGGAAAAAAGTTCGTGAACAGGTAGTTTCCCAGCCCCATAATCTTGAACTTTTAACTATGCTAACACGTATGAGGATTATAGGGGTATTTGAGCGAGCAGCGTTGTGTGTAAAAACAATATTGATGAGGCTGTTACACAAAGGGAGAAAAAGAAAACCACATGCCGACAACTGTAGTAGAAGAACAACAACCTGCTCCCATTCCGCCATCGACTCCCCGGACCGCTAGTTTTCGGGGTGTACTGAAAAATCGTAACTTCGTGTTTTTGTGGTTGGCCCAACTTATTTCACTCACCGTCCTGAATGCGGCGAACTTTGGCATCATTGTGCTTGTCAACGATGTAACTCACTCGGTCGTCATGGCTGGTGTGGCGATTATCGCCTTCACGCTTCCCGCGGTCCCTTTTAGCGCAGTGGCAGGGGTGATTGTGGATCGCCTGAATAAGCGCCTGGTATTATGGGTAAGCAATGTGCTCCGTATGTTCACCATGCTGCTCATCGTTGTCTCCCTGCTCAATGACCAGACTAATCTATGGCCGCTGTATGTACTTATTTTTATGACCTCATTGATTGGTCAATTCTTTATTCCTGCTGAAAGCGCATCCATACCTCTCCTGGTAGGTGAGCGCGAACTGATGCCAGCGCTTTCGTTGTTCAATATCACTATGACGCTGTCGCAGGCTATTGGTTATCTTGTGTTGGGAAGCATTGTGTCCCATATCTTTCCGTCCTTTACGCTGCACCTGGTCCTTCTCACGCTGCATGTACAATCTATTGATCTGTTGTTTGTCATGGTGGCATTCTTCTATCTTGTATGCGCTGGCCTCATTCTCTGCATCTCTCCTCGTAAGTTTGAGGAGCAGCATCTCAGCAAGCATCGCAGGAACACAGGGGAGGAAGCGAGTAAGGCCATCAAAGCATTGTGGCACGATATTGTGGAGGGCTGGCATTTTGTACGCAATGATCGCATGCTATACTTTGCGGTCATCCAGCTTTCCGTGGTGGGCAACATTATGTTGTTGATCGGTGAACTTGCCGGCCCTTTTATGCAGCAAGTACTGCATCGTTCGGCAGCTGATATGGCCCTTATCCTTGCCCCGGCTGGCATCGGCCTCATTGGTGCATCGATTATTATGCCGCGTATTGCCGAACGTATAGACAAATTGCGCTTAACCGTCGTAGGTTTTATAGCATTGGCTGTGGGCTTCGTGCTGCTTCCAGCTTCCCAGGAGCTCGCTTGGTACCTCTATCATGAACAAGGAGCCGGGTCTCCACTACTGATAGGTATGATCCTATTCCTGATGCTTCTTTTGGGTCTGGCCATGGCCTGTGTCAACATTCCAACTCAAACTCTCATGCAGGAGCACACACCTGAGGCAGTACGTGGTCGTGTCTTTTCGCTCCAGTTCATGATGTACAATACAGGTGGTATTCCTATTCTGCTCTTTGCAGGCTTCTTTGCCCAGTATATTGGCTTCAACTGGCTGATCGTCCTGCTCTCAAGCAGCATCCTGCTGTTTTGCTGGTGGGGGAGATGGTATATTACTTCCTCACCACAAACACGAGTTCGCTACTGAACTCCAGCTTCTTAATTTCCCACTTTTCATTGGCTACCAACTCACGAAAGTGTGTCTCATAGTGCTCCACCATTCCCTTACGTTTGCCGCCCAGGCTGTGAACGGGAAATGAAACGACGAGATGGTCAGCATTAATTGTGTGCAGGAGGCGAGAACCTGTGGATTTATCTACCTGTTCCAGACATGGTATTGTCTTGAGTACGAAGGCCAGGTCAACCTTATAGTTAGGACATTGCTGTATCACATCGCATACCTGCGTACGTCCCTGCATGTTGATAATCAGCATCCATCTATGTAAGAAGTCCATCATATCCTGGTAAATGTCACAGGCATAGTATTCTGCATCCTCTGGCAGGGGCATCCAGGGTATGGCAAGTGGATGAAGTCCACAGGCGATATCAAGTACTGAGCGAATTGGAGGAAGGTAGGTAAAAATTTCCGAGTAGAACTGCTCGAGGATGGGTAGCCGTTCTCTGGTTGAAGCATGGTGATTCATGATTCTGGTACACACGTGAAGAAGGTTATCTCTATTAGCGGATAGTGCAGCCATTCTTAGTTCATTGAGCCAGCTTTCATAATGTACTCTTGAATCGAGGTACGCGCTCCCGATTTGGTGAAGTTTATTTTTGGTAGCTTTGAGCGCCTCCTTCACATTGCGACGTTTGCTCAGTTCTTGCGCACCAATGTACGTGATAAGTTCTTTGCAAACATGCTTGTATTTAGCACTTGCCATTATAGCATCAACCAGCGTATCCAGCTGGTCATTTTTCCTTTCCATAATGGCTTTTCCTTAAACGATCGCTAAGTTGCGTCATAAACCGGAGGTTATGAATGGTGGCAAGTCGAAAAAACAAGGTATCGTTGATTTTGAAGAGGTGGTGCAGGTAGCCCAACGAGTACTTTGTGCAGCATAAGCAATCACAGAAACGCGAGACAGGGTTGTCAGCCTTTATGTACTTGTCGTCGTTGGTATAGATGTATGTTAGCCACTTACCTTCTAAACCCGCCTCGCTCGTAAAGGCATAGAGTCGATTATGCCTGGCATCTCTGGTAGGCATCGCGCTATCAAATAGTCCGTAGCCTATGTTAGTGCATTCCACCATATTGTGTGGATGCCCTATTCCTAGCGCGTGCATGGGGTACTTTTCTGGCACAAGCTCTCTCGTGTAAGTAATGATATCAGTGAGAAGGTGTCCCTGAGTGTCGAGTGGCCAACCTCCGTAACCGAAGCCGTCGAAACCAATCTCCAATAATTCGTTGGCGCACCGCTTGCGCAATTCTTGCGAGCCACCGCCCTGAATAACGGCAAATAACAGGGGACGTTGTTCTTCTGATAGATGCTTTGAATTGACTAATTGTAGGAACTCCTTTTTGCAGCGTTTGGCCCAGGCAATGGTTCTCTTGACTGATATCTCTTGTATCTCAAGTGGGGCGTCTACATGCGTGCATTCATCGAGGCAGATAACTACATCAGCATCATAACTGAGTTGTAACTGGATCGTTTTTTCAGGTGTCAGGTGGAATTTGCGCTCGGACCCCTCGGGCTTAAAGGTAATGCCATCTTCGTTTATACTGCCAAATTTAGCATTTTGCTGAATAAGCGAGTAAGCCTGGAAACCGCCTGAATCGGTGATGATGGGATGCTGCCAGGCGCTCATTTTGTGCAGTCCGCCCAGAGCCTGAATGGTTGAGGAGCCGGGGCGCTGCATCAGGTGAAATGTATTCATGACGACAGCCTGGATTTCGCAGCCTATCAGATCGGTAGCATCGACCGAGCGGACAACTCCCAAAGTGGCGTCGGGCATGAAAACAGGCATGTGTATCTGACCATGTGGCAACTGCAGGTCGCTATATTGATCGCCATGCTGCCCCTTATAAGCAGTATTACCCCTCGTTGCTTGATCCATTACTATTTCCTTCGTTTGCTATCCAACTTGCTAACCAAAAATAGAGGCTTGTGGAATTGTATCAACGGAAACAGAAGATAGCAAGATATGTTAGAAAAAATGTGTCCGTCCAACGAACCCCACTGTTACAACTTCGCTCTCCACAACGTCTATGCATGTAGATAATAACTCATCTACATATATTATGATTTACGATATTATCTGGAGGATTAACATCCATGTCACTAAGTTTGATAGATATTCTCTTTCTTGTGACGGTTGCGTTGCTGGTCTTTAATGGTTTTAGCAATGGAGCCATTACCAGCCTGGTGAATCTACTCAGTATTCCCGTGGGATTTGTGGTGGCCTACCTGTTTGGCCCGCGCTTCACACTTTTGCTGGCTGCCAATGGTCTGCCTGCAACACCGCTCATTGCATACATTATCCTATTCTTTGGGGCTGTGCTCGTGCTACACATTGTTGGTACGGTAGTGCGTGGCGTTCTGCAGAGGGTGCCGCTGGTTGGTTTTGGGGATCGGTTGCTTGGAGCGCTGATTGGCTTTGTTGAAGCCTGGCTGTTGTGGGTAGTGCTGCTGCTGGTGCTACACAATTTTTTGCTCGATATCAACAATGTCAACAGTATTTCTCATAGCGTTGTCAACACCTCACAGTTTAACAGTTGGCAACAATTCTATAACGATGCAGTGACGAATAGTTTGTTTGCAAGGGTGAATAGCTTTATTGTTGGCAAGCTGCCTGATCATTAGTAAAAAACATCCCAGCAATACTTGCGTTCCAACTCTCAGGTGCTACAATACATATATGTTGGCTGAATAACATAGGTGGAGGCATGTAAATCAGGACAAAGCAAGGTCATACTATCGAAACAGGTGCTCATGGTAGGTTTGAACGAGCCTACCTGGTTGCAGTTGATTGGGATGAGCAAGAGGGTTTATGGAGTGTTGAGGATTCTCTGAGCGAGCTGGCTGCGTTAGCGCGTACGGCGGGTGCTGAAGTTGTTGGGACAATGATACAGCGGCTGCGCCATCCCGATGTAGCAACCTACGTTGGCAAAGGCCGTGCGCAAGAACTTAGCTGTCTAGAGAAGCAACTGGGTTTTGACCTCGTGATTTTTGATGATGAGCTTTCTCCAGCGCAGCAGCGCAACCTGGAGAAGTTGCTGGATGCTCGTGTGATTGATCGTACAGCGCTCATTCTCGATATCTTTGCCCAACATGCGCGTACCCGTGAAGGGCGCTTACAGGTTGAATTGGCCCAGCTGGAGTACCTTTTGCCCCGCTTAAGCGGACGGGGGGTAGAACTTTCCCAGCAGGCGGGTGGTACTCGGAGCGCCGGTGCAGGCGGTGTTGGCGGCGCTATTGGTGTGCGTGGCCCAGGTGAGACAAAACTAGAAATAGATCGCCGTCGTATTCGCGGACGTATCTCAGAACTACGCGAAGAAATCGAAAGTGTACGTGAGCAGCGGCTGACCCATCGGCGACAGCGTGCCGCCCAGGCCATTCCCGTTGTAGCCATAGTTGGTTATACCAACACGGGCAAGTCTACCCTCTTTAATGCCCTCACCGAGGCAGGAGTGCTAGCAGAGAACAAGCTTTTTGCTACCCTTGACCCGGTTACACGCCACGAGGTATTGCCTGGCAATCAAGAAGTGTTGTTCACCGACACAGTGGGCTTTATTCAGAAATTACCAACCAGGCTGATTGTCGCCTTTCGCGCTACCCTTGAAGAGGTTATCGATGCTGATTTGCTCCTGGAAGTAGTCGATGCCAGTCACGAAAATGCGATCGAGCAGAGCGAGACGGTCAATGAAGTGCTGAGCGATCTTGAGGGGAGCGATAAGCCGCGAGTCACGGCGCTCAATAAAATCGATCTCCTGGATGATCCCTCGGATGTTGATCTCAGCCTCTATTCCAATGCTGTGCCCGTATCTGCTTTGAAGCGGGTGGGATTAGACGCTTTGCGCGAGAAGATCGCACAGGTGTTAGCGGAAAGCATGGAGATGATGCAAGTAACGATCCCTTACGCTAAAAGCGAACTGGTGGAGCTTTTTCATCGCAAGGGGCACGTTGATCAAGAGGAGCATCGTCCTGATGGCACCTTCATAACTGGTCGTATTCCTCGTTCTTTACAGGGCTACTACGCGCCATATCTTAGTTTTTGATAGGAGGGCTACACGTTCGGTACCCAGTCCTCTGCGGCTGGAATATCAGGTCTATCTGCTCCTGCATCTCCTGTTTGCTCGAAGTCAGCAGCGGGAGAAGGATGAGTACTCGGGCGCAACTGCAACAAAGCCTCCAGCTCGGCTCGCTTGTAGAGGCGCTGCCGCTTAATGCCCTGCTTGTAACTTTTTAGTATTCCCCGGCTCACATAGGTATAAAGCGTCGAAACCTTCACGCCAAGCAGGTGACAGGCTTCGCTTCCGTCCAGGTAGGTCTCGCCGTTTAGCTCTATCATCGTTGGCCCTCATTTTGCGAAATTTCCAAAGTTTTACTCTTGTTTCTCCAATCATAGAAGGCGGAGCAGACTTTGTCAATCTTTATCCGTTATCACAATATTCCGGTCGACATAAATCAAGTATTATCGAGTAATATCAAATATAGTTGACTTTGATATAAATTCATGTTACAACTTAGAAGAAGGCAGTTTTAGTGAGACACCTGCTAAAAGCAAAGGAGCAATTTCACCATGTCAATGACGATATCGGGTACAAACGAAAATCCACAGAAAGATGCCGCAAACAAGTCCACGAAAGGTGGACTGGAAGGTGTTGTGGCAGCGACAACAGCGATCAGCAAAGTCGAAGGAACAGTTGGACGACTGATCTATCGTGGCTACAATATCCATGAGCTGACCCGCACAACGTCCTTTGAAGAAGTAGCCAATTTACTCTGGTTTGGGCATCTACCCAACAAGGAGGAACTGTTAGATCTGAAGGTACGGCTGCTGGCAGATCGTACCATGCCAGATGCCATATTGCGGATACTAAGTGACTTACCGGCAACAACAGAGCCAATGGATGCCTTACGGACGGCAACCTCTGCCTGGGGTGCCATGAGCATAAAGGGCAGACCAACTATTGAACAGGCGATTGCAGTGACATCGCGTTTTCCGGTCTTCCTCGCTGCTTTCCATCGCATGCGCAATGGCTTACAGCCATTAGAGTCCCACCCCGAATTGGGGCATGCCGCGAACTACCTCTACCTGCTCACCGGCAAGATACCTGAAGAACAGCACGTCAAGGCGCTGGATGCCTACCTGGTTTTGTTGGCCGATCACGGCATGAACGCTTCAACTTTCACTGCCCGCGTGGTGGCAAGTACCGAATCGGATATTGTCTCCGCGGTCGTGGCTGCGACTGGCGCTCTGAAAGGTCCGCTTCACGGCGGTGCCCCCTCAAAGGTACAAGATATGCTTAAGGCTATTGGGACGATAGAAAATGCCGAGAACTGGCTGCGCAACGCACTGGCGCGTGGGGAGCGTCTAATGGGCTTTGGGCACCGGGTGTATAAGACGGAAGACCCCCGGGCCGAAGAACTGCGCGACCTGGCCCACCTTGCCGATCCACAGGAGTTCGTTCTGGCTCGCCGCGTGGAAGAATTGGCGCTGGCCCTCTTGAAGGAACGGAAGCCAGATCAGCGCCTCAACACCAATGTCGAATTTTATTCGGCTGTACTCCTGGCTTCGGTTGGATTGCCAGGTGACCTCTTTACACCAACCTTCGCGGTCAGTAGGGTAGTAGGCTGGACGGCCCATATCCTGGAACAGGTTAGCAATAACCGCCTGATTCGCCCAGAAGCCGACTACACCGGGCCGACCCAGGCGCATTTTGTACCACTAAACGAACGCTAAAACAAAGGAGCTTATCGGTACAATAGATATCCCGCGAGTCCTGCCAGACCTAAAATAATCAGAATGTTTACCTTACGACTCAAAGCTAGCCCAAAGGCGCCCAGGGCTATCAGCAGCCCTTTCCAGTCTACTCCAGGTTGGTGCAGAATAGTCCAGACGACCGAGAGTAGGAGACCGACGACAGCAAGTGAGATGCCATGCATAGCGCCCTGGACCCATGCTTGATGTTCGATGTGTGTGTAACCAGCTGAGATGACGAGCACCAGGAGAGCCGGGATTGTGATAGCAATTAAAGCGAGGAATGCGCCAGGATAGCCATAAGTGAGGTAGCCCAGGCTGATTACCCATAATCCGTTAGGGCCCGGGCTAATCTGTCCGATGGCAATAGATTGTCCGAAGTCGGCTTCTTTAGCCCAGCCGTTGGCTATCAAATCCTGGTGCAGGCTGGGGAGATTGCTAAAGCCACCAGTCGAGAAGAGCGAGGCTTTCAGGAAAAGGAGAAAGTAGATGAATGGATTGATCATTGCTGTTTTCCCCGCTCTTCTCCAACAAGAAGAGGAGAAACCGGCTTTGGTGAAAAGAAGAGCGCACCGAGCAAAACTGCAGCGAGAAGTACTATAATCACCGAAAGCTTGAGGAGAATGACGGCAAGCGCACAGGCAATGATAAGAACGCTGCTCGCCAGCAAATAGAGAACCCCTTCTTTATAGTCTCTGCGGATGAGAGGTAGCGCAAAATTGAGCCCAACGAGCAGCATAATTCCACCTGTCGCCGGTATCACACCTCGTAACACTGCCTGGACTGCTGCTACATGTTCTATTTGTTTAAAGATAGCTGCTAACAGGCAGGTGATCGTTGCACTTGGCAAGAGCATGCCAGCGAGTGAGGCGACAATGCCCCAGGTTCCACCCAGTTTCTTTCCTATCAGGACTGTTAGTGCCACGAGATTGATACCAGGAGTAAGGATACATAAATTCCAAAGGCGTATAAACTCTTCCATCGACAGCCATCTATGGTTCTCTATAAACGCACGCTGTATCAAGAACGTCGTCGATGCTCCACCTCCAAAGGATTGTAGTCCGATACTTGCCCAGATGCGAAAAAGTTGCCATTTGCCGGGTCCAGCGTCTTGTAGTCTCATAAAATTAGCTCCTGAAAGTGATGTTTGATAGAATACCTTTGCCCCATTTTAGAGTGTAGCATATTGGACAGACCATTTTCATACCACCAGCTTGAGGAAGAAAAAGATTCCTCCCTGACGAAATACTGTCCTTTTGGAACTTGCACCAACTCTCATATTTTGTATAGAATGAATAGTGTGTTTAGCAAACTGAGACATGACTAACCAGTTCACGCCTCAATATCCACGTGTAGAGGCAAAAGCCTCTACCTTGAATTTCAGTAAGGAGAGATATTTTATGGCTTACGAACTTCCACCCCTGCCGTACGACTACTCTGCTTTGGAGCCGTACATCGATACCCAGACGATGCAGTTGCATCATGACAAGCATCATGCTGCATATGTCACTAACGTGAATGCAGCGCTGCAAAACAATAGCGAGTTTGCATCTCTTCCCATTGACGAGTTAATGCGCCGTCTCAATGATGTGCCTGAGAACATTCGCACTGCCGTGCGTAACAATGGTGGCGGCCATGTTAACCACTCTATGTTCTGGAAAATCATGACGCCCAATGGTGGCGGTGAGCCAACAGGCGAGCTGGCCAGCGCAATTCAGCAAGCCTTCGGCTCGTTTGATGCATTCAAGACCGCATTCAACGATGCAGGAGTTAAGCGCTTTGGTTCAGGTTGGACGTGGCTGGTCCTCGATCGAAGCGGCAAAATTCAGGTTATGTCGACTGCTAACCAGGATAGTCCATTGACGGAAGGCCTGTATCCAGTCATGGGCAACGATGTCTGGGAACATGCCTACTATCTCAAGTATCAGAATCGCCGACCCGAATACCTCAATGCATGGTGGAACGTGGTCAACTGGAATGAGATAGCCAGGCGCTACACGGAGGGCCGCAGCGGCACTGGCAGTTATTAAATAGCCCGGGTGAACGAGTACTGCCCTCGCAGCCAGGGCTGTGAGAGCAGTACTCGTTCACCTGAATTGTATCAATCAAGCATTCTCAAATTTTCTACGCACTGATGGTCATTTTTTCGACCGGAACTAGATCATGCCCTGCAAAGCCTGCGCTGCGCTCGCTGCAAGCTTTAACGAAGGCGGAGAAGAGACGGGCGCATGCTGGCTCGCTGGTAAAAATTTCTTCTGGATGGCATTGGACCGCCATTACAAATTGGTAATCGGGCGCTTCCATTAGCTCTGCCACGCCATCCTGAGCCCATCCGCTGATATGTACATCCTTGCCGGGTACTTTAATGGCCTGGTGATGGAGGCTATTCACCCAAAATTCGTTGGTACCAAGGATCTCTTCCATGCGGCTTCCTTCTTCAACATGCACACTGTGGATGAGCGTGTCGCGCGGCAAATCTCTTTTACAATGCTGTAAACTGCCTGGACATTCCTCGCTTATATCCTGATAGAGACTGCCGCCCAGGGCTACATTCAATAGCTGCATACCACGGCAGACTCCGAGTATTGGTATATTTTCTTGTAATGCCCAATGCGCCAATGTTAACTCAAACTCGTCAAGACGTAGATCAACCTCACTCAGTTGTGGATGGGGTTCTCCATTATAACGGCCAGGCTCTACATCAACACCGCCGGAAAATAATAGCCCATCAAGGCGTATTAATAGAGATTCAAGAGCAGTGAGATCGTTAAAGATGGGAATGAGAACGGCAATGCCGCCGACACTTTCCAACGCATGTGTGTAAGTACGATTATTGCAATAGATGGGCCGCCCAGAGTGCTGGCGGAAGTCTTCATGGCAGGGAATGCCAATTAAGGGACGCATACGATTACTCCTTACAAACAATATTGATAGTAATAAAAAATGGAACGCTTATCTCGTGCGTTCCGTTGAATGATATAGTCTACTCAGAAGACGAAACGCATCACCACGCGTCCAAATCAAGAAGCTCCAGCCAGAACTGGAGCCGGGTAATACTAAGAAATAGTACTGCGTAACTGTGCTTCACGTATTTTCCTCGATGCATTTACAATGTTATAAACATGTTATACATCTAACAAACAAGTCATGTCAAGCACTACAGGACTTTGTTGCCACATGTTATGCGATCGACTAATTGCCAAAGAAAATATTCCACCATTCCTGCCAGTAGCCTTGCTGAGCAGGGGATGGTGTGGAATGATGGGTCACCAGTTGCCCTGAATTGGTCGCACTCGTGATAATCACAGGGTGCTCACCCGGGCGGATATAGCCTAGTTGTTCGCGGGCTTCGCTCTCAATGACAAACGGATCTTTGTAATAGCTGGCCTGTCTGGTCAGGTAGGCGTTATGATCCTGCAAGTGTTGAAGTTGCTGCTGCTCGGTTTGCACACGTTGCATGAGCTGGCTATTTGACCAGGCCTGGGCCAAGGAACTGAGTAAAAATGCCAGGCAAATCAGGCCGGTAATCCACATGACGGTCTGAGTGAAGAGTGAGCCGCGCCTGGCACGCAGGCGCCCGGTCGTTTCTTCCATTCCCACAGCTGAGGTCACATGGGGACTGCTGCCTTCTGGACGCGAAGGAAAGTGTGGTCTCCTTGATTGCTTCTGCATGTGATCTCCTTTTTATTCTACATACCGCCGAGCAGGTATCTTATCATCTATTATACACTACGGTGATCTCAGGCTGCCGTCAAGCCGAGTTGTTTAGGTAGAAAGAGGGACAGATGATTGGAGATGTGAAACTTGAAGGAAAAAAGCAGAGGAAGAAAGATGATCACTTTTTAGGAGCGAAGATCCATTGAAAATCAACGTTCTCCGCTTCTAGCGCATATGCAGAACTAGCAGTCCCATCAGATCGAAACCAAGCAGCATGAGCATCAAGGTGAGACTAGCAAAGATGATGCTTCGTTGCCATACATTTCCCAGTAATTCTGGGAGAAGCTTCCCACTGCGCTGCTGTAAAGGTTCAGTTGCTGGCGTGACGTTAGTCATAGAACTATGGTGACTGATTTGCCTATGCTGGCTGAGTGGTTCCGTATTCAATTCTAAGCGCTCGGTGTGAGCAAGAGGACCACTTTTGAGGCTCAGTTGCTTATTCACAGCTAGCAAACGATCACTAATTGCCTGCTCAAATGAGGTGTGAAGTTCTTCCTCGTTGGCAGGCTGATATGCTGGTGCTGCTGGAAGCACAGGCATCGTCACAAACCGATCCTCTACCACCTCGGTATCAGTCATGAACGCAGCCGTATCAAAGCAGCCAGCATATAGCTCTGAGTCGACTATGGGACATGGTATATACATGGTTCGCAGCTCCTTCTTTCCTTATAACCTATTCTTTATACGTCCAGGCATACTGGAAATTGGACATGAATATATGGCTCATCTACCTCTTTTCATCGTCATTTTTGTTTTCCTAAGCATAGTCTAACCTCCTGTGTTTTTTCTTTGCAGAACATAAAAGGAAGATTAATAATGCTGAGCATTGATCCCACCCTATATAGACTTTTGTCAAACAAAGCTATAGGTATACTGGACTCATAGACACATTTCATTGAAGGAGCCTATAAATGCTAATGGTTACTGGAGGGCAAGCGCAAAGTACCCCCTTCCATTTCACTGATCTGGCTGCTGCTGCATCATCCCGTCAAAATTTGAATATATATCTCGACCATATCTGGCAACAATATTTTCCTGATATTCCTTGTGTGAACGAAGTACAGATTGCCTACTGCCATCCGTGGAAAAGTCGTCTCGGGCTGATCCGCCTATCATTGGACAATGCAACCTCTTTCATTGGCGTAAATGCGCTTCTACAGCATCGACAGGTGCCCGAGTGCGTACTGATTACGACAATTGCCCACGAACTGACTCACTATGCTCATGGTTTTGGCTCGCCATTGCCTCGCCTCTATAAGCATCCGCATGCCAACAACGTAGTGAATCGCGAGCTTGAACAACGTGGAATAGGAGAATATGTTCATCAGAGTGATGCATGGATTGACAAACAGTGGTTTGCATTTTATGATAGGGAACGGAAGGCTGGCTGGACAGGTATACCGGGCGCTCATCGTCCCACCAATCGCCGTCACAAGCCGGAATGTTGAGATGCTGTAATATCCGTCTCGCATCAAACAATTTGAATGTATGCTGGAAAATTCCTTGACTTCTGTTTGTGCCTGTGGTATATTGAAGTTAGCTCCAGAGGTATGTACTTAACCTTCCAATAGTTCCACTGGTTTCTATTCGTAAGTTGTCGTGTTGTACACAGGCATGGACACGTTGGTCATGTTGGTCGGCGCCTCTTGCAATTTCCCATGAGCATCGTTGTCACCACCAGTCTTTTTAAGGTTTTTTCCAAAAAACCTATATGTAACGAAAGTAACTAGCTTATCCCACCATTTCCTTTAGTGCAAGAAGAGGGAGGGATGCCCGAGAATATTCCCGTTTCCCGGCCAGGGGCTGATTCCCTCATTTCCAACGAGAAAGCTGCACTAAGTTCCATCGCAGAAAGGAGAATGGGCGCATCCTTTATCAAGGATTTGCTTTGCCCTACACAACGTGAACATCGCTGAGTTAGAAACAAAAACGATAACGGAGTTACGCGACATCGCTCGTGACCTCGAACTCTCCGGTTATACCACCCTCAAGAAACAAGACCTCGTCTTCCGCTTACTTCAAGCCAATACAGAGCAGCAAGGAAACATTTTTAGCGCTGGTGTGCTGGAAATCGTGGAGGATGGGTTCGGTTTTCTCAGACAGGAACGCTTCCTGCCAGGTAACATGGACGTCTATGTCTCGCAGTCACAAATTCGTCGCTTTGGCTTACGCACGGGCGACATGGTTTCTGGCCAGGTACGTCCCCCCAAGGATAACGAAAAGTACTATGGTCTGCTGCGGGTCGAGGCTATTAATGGTTTAGACCCCGAAATCGCCAAACGCCGTCCCCACTTTGATGTCTTAACCCCGATCTTCCCCCGCGAGATGTTTAATCTGGAAACTACCCCATCGAATATCTCCGGTCGCATCATCAACCTGGTGGCTCCCATTGGACGTGGACAGCGCGGATTGATCGTTTCACCTCCTAAAGCTGGCAAAACCATGCTGCTCAAATCTATCGCCAACTCCATCACAGAAAACTATAATGACGCTCACCTGATGATTGCCCTGATTGGCGAGCGACCAGAAGAAGTCACCGACATGAAACGTTCGGTGCGTGCCGAGGTCATTAGCTCAACATTTGATGAACCAACCGAGGCTCATACCCGCGTTGCCGAGATGGTGCTGGAACGGGCCAAACGTTTGGTAGAAGGCGGACGTGACGTGGTGGTCCTGCTCGACAGTATTACTCGCCTGAGCCGTGCCTATAACCTGGCAGTGCAGCCTAGTGGCCGTACTCTCTCCGGCGGTCTTGATCCGAGCGCACTATTCCCGCCCAAGCGCTTCTTTGGAGCAGCTCGTAAGATCGAAGAGGGCGGCAGCCTGACGATTATCGCCACGGCCCTGGTAGATACCGGTAGCCGTATGGATGATGTCATCTATGAAGAGTTTAAAGGTACCGGTAACATGGAACTGCTACTGAACCGTAAACTTGCCGAACGTCGTGTCTTCCCTGCCATTGACATCTCCCTGTCCAGCACTCGCCGTGAAGAACTTCTCCTCGACGACAAGACCCTGCGAGCTGTTGTCGTCATGCGCCGCATGTTCTCAACCCTTGCGGATCAGCGCGGCCTAGAAGCCATGGAGGCCCTGTTACAGCATATGTCCAAGACGAGCAATAACATGGAATTCCTGGCAACCCTCAACAAGAGCATTTTGTAAGGAACCAGAGGAGGTTCTATAATGACCACCACTGCCAACGTCTTTAAGAACTGCATCGGGGGAAAATGGCAGAGCGCACAGAGCGGCCAGACCTTTCCCAACTACAATCCAGCTACGGGAGAACTGCTGGGTTACTTTCCACTATCAGGTGAGGTTGAGGCCAATGCTGCCGTGGCTGCTGCTCGTGCGGCTTTTGAAAAATGGCGACTTGTTCCTGCTCCTAAGCGCGGGGAAATTCTCTACCGCGTAGGAGAACTGCTCAAGCAGCGTAAAGAAGACCTGGCACGCACAATGACCCAGGAGATGGGCAAAGTGCTAAAAGAGACGCGTGGCGATGTGCAGGAAGGCATCGATATGGCCTACTACATGGGTGGAGAAGGACGCAGGCTCTTCGGGTACACCGTTCCCGTCGAATTGCCAAACAAATCCGGCGTCGCGATGCGTGACCCCCTCGGCGTCGTTGCCTGCATCACTCCATGGAACTTCCCAATAGCCATCCCTACCTGGAAAATGTTTCCCGCCCTCATAGCAGGTAATACAGTGGTCATTAAACCGGCCAGTGATACTCCTTTAAGCGCCCTGCGACTCGTCGAGATACTGTATGAAGCTGGCCTGCCCGAAGGAGTCGTCAACATCGTCTTTGGTCCCGGCGGTACAGTTGGCGAGGCGCTGCTCCATCATCCTGATGTTGCCGTCGTCTCGTTTACCGGTTCCACCGAATCGGGTCGCCAGGTAGCCATCGAAGCGGCAAAGACCCTCAAACGTGTCTCGCTGGAAATGGGGGGCAAGAACGCGGTGATTGTGATGGATGATGCCGACCTCGACCTGGCAGTAGAGGGCATTTTGTGGAGCGCTTATGGTACTACGGGACAGCGCTGTACCGCCTGTAGCCGTGTGATTGTGCACAGTGCCGTTCGCAATGACTTGCTAGAGAAGCTGGTACCGCGTATCGAACAACTACGCCTTGGCAATGGCCTCGATGAGGCTGTAGACGTTGGCCCGGTCATCAATGCCTCCCAGCTCGAAAAAATACACAGCTATACTGAGATTGGCAGGGCTGAGGGAGCAACCCTGGTGACGGGTGGGTCTATCGCCAGTGAGGGGGAACTTGCACGGGGACACTTCTATCGTCCTACGCTCTTTACAGATGTGCGTTCTGATATGCGCCTGGGGCAAGAGGAGATTTTTGGTCCTACGCTCTCTGTCATCGAAGTTGGCTCCTTCGATGAGGCCATTGCGGTAAACAACAATACCAGATATGGCCTCTCGAGTGCCATTTATACCCAGGATATCAATCGCGTACAGCGGGCCATGCGTGATATCACTACAGGCATACTATATATCAATTCTGGCACGACAGGTGCCGAAATCCAGTTCCCCTTTGGTGGCACTCGCGGCACCGGCAACGGTCACCGTGAAGCAGGTATTGCTGGCCTGGACGTTTTCACTGAATGGAAGGTGGTGTATACCGATTACAGTGGCAAGTTGCAGAAGGCCCAGATAGACGAATAAGGACATTTCATAACGTTACCCTATTGCCGCCGGCAGGCATAGTAAATCTGAGGAAGCCGCCCATAGCCAGGCGCGTACAAACCACATCCAGGGTAAAAAAGGCAAAGAGTAGCGCGGCACTCTTCAACTCGATCAGACCCAGATCAAGAAAACTAAGATGATCAGGGCCGCTGATAAAGAGACGCCACAAGGCTGATCCCTGCTGCACCCCGCCGAGAACGTTTACCGGCAAGCCAAAGGACAGGCTGATAATAAGGTCGATGCCCAGGCAGATAGCTGCCATAAGCGGGCCGAGCAGCCAGAAGCGCTTGCTGAGACGTTCTCGTTTCGTAGATGCTATGCGGCGCGTCGCCCAGAATGGTCCCAGCAGGTACTGGAGCGTGAGGAACAGCAAAGGTGCGGCAACATAGAGCCAGCCGGGAAAGAAGGCAGGAGTAATCAAGGCACCCAGGCGGCCCAGCGTGTAAAGAATGACGCCCTCTATCACGCCACGCCGGTAAGTGACTTTATTAAACATGGTAGACCTGTTTACTAGCTTAGTCAGTTAGTTAATTAGTTAATTGCAGCCACAACTGCCGCCGCCACAACCGCAGCTTCCCATAGAAGCCCCCATCTCTTCATAGCCAGCGTCTTCATCACCGGTGCGAGGTGAAGCGAAGACAGAGAGTAGACGGCGCACTTTTTCACTATGGCATTTCATACATACGACATCGTCGGCATGCTGGTGGCTAACGAGCAGTTCAAATTTAGTTCTGCAATCCGAGCAGTAGTACTCGTACAGGGGCATAGAAGGTTTCCTCCAATGAATGGGAACTGTTTTGTAATCACCAATATTGTAGTGCCTAGTTTAGATTACGTCAAGATGCATTTCTAACATCCAGTCATAACTTGCCTCCTGCGGAGGCGAACAAAGGAAGGAGGAAGCTTCGGGGGACACCCCCGCGCCCCCGGCAGGAGGCTTCGCCCCCTGCACCCCCGATTTATGACTGGATGTCATGCATTTCGGTTTTTGACGATTTTGCATAAGGGTGCGAAACTGGGAGTACATCTGCCTATTGCCCGGCGGCAAAGTTGATAATCCAACGACCCCCGGGCCACGTGGCTTTGAGAAAATAGCAGCCAGCAGCAGGGACGTATAAAGTTATATTCCAGGCAGTCCTCCTGGCCTTGAATAACCTGTTGGGGGAAATCACAGGCTGCTGAGTACTCAGTGTGATGGAGAATAGCTGAGCCTGACCAGGATCAAGTCCAAAGCCAAATACAAGCGGTGAGCTATCGCTCTGACTTCCACCAGTGAATGTAATAGGGCCTGTATAATCGGATTGTATTTCCAGGGTGACAGATGCAGCCCAGCCAAAAGCAGCTGGAAAAGTACTAACAGGAAGAGAGATAGGAGAAACATGTAGAGTAGCGCTTGCTCCATCAAAACCGACTGCCCAAGCAGGAGAATTTCCGACTTCACGCGAAGATACGTTAACGGGGCTGGCAAAACAACTCTGGCCCCGTGGTGCAGGCCCTGGCGTTGCGCCGGTATCCCAGATTACGCCTGTCGCTTGCGAGAATGAGAACGAGTTCGCGCTGTTTCCGTCGACTCCAGGACCAGGGGGTTCCTCTTTTAATGAAGCCTGATTTATAGGTGTCGGATGGGCAAACACGCTAAACAGGCTATCGAACTGGTTGCGAGCCGGTGGAAAATTGCTCAGGATGAGCAGCACGAGGAGAACAGCGCACCCAACCATGACGGAACGCCAGAAGCGCATTCCAGGAGAGAGGCGAGAACCGAGAGACGTGAGAGCGCTTGAGACTTCATAAAACCTGCCAGGCGGGAGATCGCTTAATTCTAATTCGGTATCATCTTTTGAACTTCCATCTGCAAAGTTGTTTCTAGGCGCTTCTGACAAGAGCCACGTCCGAACCATGGATAGGAGGCGAAAAGCCTCTAAGACCACCTTGCTTGAGACAGGAAGTGTCTCATCCGCTGGCAAATCGAAAAACTCTATCTCGAAATTGTCCCTTGGATCCTCATCCTCGAAATTATCCATCTATTCCCCCCCGGGTTAGGCGTTAACGAGCAGGCGCGACATTCAAAATCCTGATTTATCACCTCCCACGAACTGAGCGGATTGGCCACGCAACTCCCCAACCCCGCCTATGTTACGCGATAAATGGGGTCCCTACAGGCGGAAACTGGCGCTCTCCTGTTCTGACCAGGGCATTTCGATTTCTTTTGCACTACTATCAGGACTGCTATAACTCGCTTCGAGATTCTCCCAGGTTTCCTTTCCCCCGAGATGATGGACTGTTAGTCCTGCCAGGCGTGTGGGCGGAGACGTATCGCCCACAAAGAGTATTGTTACCGCGTGGCCTGATTGCTGTATACGCGCCAGGGTATCCAGCAAGAGGTCTGTAAAAGTACTGGTGATTACTACGACGGTGGCCCCCGCCGGAAGACGAGAGCGCTCGGTCTGTATCAAGTCCTCAAGTGTGCTGCCGAAGTAGGGCTGTATACGGGCCAACATATCCATGATACGTTTCCGCTGGTCTTCGCTTGTTGAGGGTGGCAGATGGATACGCCGGCGCTTCAACTCTACGGCCATGGTTGCATCCAACCCTTGCGTCTCTTCAGCCCCCTGCTTCGTGTCAAATGGCACCTTCTCTTCCGGTATGAACATCAGGGTGTTCGCATATAAACCGGCGGCATAGCCTTCATTGAGTGCCCAGTCTGCTACCGAGGCGGCGGCGCAAATAGCCAGTTCTTGTATCTCGGGTTGAAGCCCATGGATAGTATCAAAATAGGCAACGACATTGAGAAAGATGACCAGTGTATAAGTGGTGGTAGCTTCATAGACCTTGCTTTGCAGTTGCATCATGCGCGCAGTAGCTTTCCAATGGATGCGCCGTAGACTGTCACCATAGGCGTAGTCACGCACACCAATGACACGCGAGGGATCTTCTAACAGGCGTCGTGGAGCCCGGCGCTCGCCAAATGGATGGTGTGAAGGGAGGTTAAAGCGAGTCAATGGCACTACCAATGGATAGACAAGCAAGTACTGCCAGTTAGCAAGCGTTTCCTCGTTGCTGAGAAAGCCAAATACATCGCCACTACGCATGACGGCTGGACCAAATTTATGTACGCCACGCGCATTGCATTGTATGGTGTAGCGCCGTGTCACTCGTTCATACCAGCGGGCACTAAACAAGTTATCCAAAATTGCCGTGTCGCCAATAACACTGACTCGCAATTGCTGGCCTGCCATGGTTAAGGCGCGTGGAATAGTATCCTCCACCTCCAGCCACGGCAGTGGCAAGAGTTTGGCATTCTCAACGGTGAGCGAGAGTGTCACCTCTTCGCCAAATAGGACCCGCTGCTCACTGAACTGCCGTTGATAGTGTAACTGGCGCAGGCAGTAGGTATACCAGATATCGGTTGTGCCAATGACTACCAACACTAATAGCCCAACGACGATCAGCAAGGTCTGGTGGAAAGGGATACTGGCTGCGATGAGTATGGGGCCCAGGTAATACCAGCGTCTATTCATGACTCCACCGGCACAGGAACAGTATGCAGGACGTCATCTACAATTTGCTCCATTACTCGTCCATGCAGGCGAGCCTGGCTGGTGGCGATCATGCGATGCGCCAGGACAGCCTGCGCCATACGTTTGACATCATCAGGGATGGTATAATTGCGCCCGGAGATGGCGGCATGGGCCTGGCTGGCGCGATAGAGAGCCAGAGTGCCACGTGGGCTTACTCCCAATTCGACTGCATTATGGAAACGAGTAGCACGTACCAGTTCGACAATATAGCTCTCAATGCCTGGCTCGACACGCACTCGCCGGATCAGCTTCTGCAATGTCTCTAGACGCTCTCCGCTCAACACGGACGTCAATTCTTGCAATGGTTGTTCCTCTTTGAAGCGCTGTAAAATCAGGCGTTCCTCGGATTGACTGGGATAGTCCAGGCGTAGACGCATGAGAAAGCGGTCGAGCTGGGCTTCGGGCAAGGGGAAGGTTCCTTCCAATTCGATCGGATTTTGCGTGGCGATGACGATAAATGGGCGTGGCAAGGCTATCGACTCACGCTCAATGCTCACCTGCCGCTCGTCCATGGCCTCCAGGAGCGCCGATTGGGTGCGCGGTGTAGCACGGTTAATCTCGTCTGCAAGTACAAACTGTGAGAGCAATGGACCTGGCCGGAATTCAAATTCACCCTCTTTCTGATTATAGAAAGTGATGCCCGTAATGTCTGAGGGAAGAAGGTCGGGTGTAAACTGAATACGTTGGAACGAACAGCCAAGAGATTTTGCTAATGCTTTAGCGAGCGTTGTCTTGCCGATACCCGGCACATCTTCAAAAAGCACATGCCCTTCACAGAGCAGTGCAACCATCAACAGATCGATTACCTCTTCCTTACCTACGATCACGCGCCCAACGTTCTGGCGAATAGAGCGGGCTGCCTCTTGCACTTGGCGAATTTCATCTGTCTGTGTCATGGGTAGTGCGTTATCCTTCACTGCCAGGCGTTCCCTGGTGTTTCTGGCACAGTGTCATACCCTTGAATTATACGCACAAAAGGAGATGAATTTCACCCACCACCGAAACCAACGATTTGTACAGATACAGGCTGGGATTGTGCTTGTTGACCGTTCTGATCTCTGGCTATTGCAACCACTATGGCGCGTGCTCCCCCTATCTTGTAGACAGATACCGACCATGGTATGGTGGCATTGCCGCCATCGTCGGTCATGCGTGGACCGGCAAAACCTCTGTTAGGAGGGGCGTTATAGACCACGTACAGTTCCACGGTCACGTTTGCTTCATTGGTGCTCACACCAACATCCACAACACTACCGTTCTGTACGCGATTGGGAATACCGGTAATTTGTACTGACAGCGTGCCTCCTTGTCCCGGGGTCGGGCTTGACTGGATAGTTGGAGTGTTATCAACTGTGGGTTGGAGTGCTGGTGTACTTTGTGCAGGAGGCTGGCTGCTGGTACTGCTGCCCTGTCCGCCACCCGGCGATGGAAATGCCGGGCGAAGATCAACGGTGCCTGATGGCGTTACTCCTGTTGGAGGAGCCTGGGGGGAGGTGCTGTTCAGCTTGAAGAAATTAGGATTCATTGCTCTGCTGACAAGAGAAAAAAATAATAATCCTGCAATGAGCACCAGGCCTACAGCTATTATCAATACTTTGTATGCGGGGTCTTTACGCCAGAAATATATAAGTCTTGCAAGGGGATCTTTAGGATGCATTGCCGCGGGACGAATGAGGTCTTCAGGTCGAACCTGCGTATGGTGCAGGCTACTACCGGGCGTGGAAGACTCGTTCCCGTCAGGGGGTGGCAATACGAGCTTTTCCTGTTGAGGGTTCGGCTCTCGAATCTCAGGCTGATTTATCATCTCACGAACATACGCCTCCTATTCTATATGATATGTGCCAATGCTTTGATGAGCATCAATACTGTTCAGTGTATGCTATTCCAAGTCAAATATCCAAGCAGCATACCAAAAGTGCTATTTTTATTACCTCCACATGTGGTCCCAGCGGTCGCCACATAGCAGGGTCGCTTGGCCCAAAAAGGGTTATAGTGGGAATGCCAAGCATAGCCGCTAAATGAGTGATGCCGGAGTCGTTGCCAAGATAGCAACTGCACTGTTGTAAATGCTCTGCTACCACTACTAAGGGTGCATCAATAAGAACATCGAGCATACGCGCCTTGGGTGGAGATGAGAGCGAGCTCTGGATGCAGGAGACCCGTTCATGGTCGGCGGGCCCTGCCAGGAGAAGGATAGAGTAACCACGGTGCCACAGATGTTCAATGACGGTGACGAAAGAGGCGGCAGGCCAGCATTTCTGCGCTCCCCCGCTGCCAGGATGAATGGCGATATACCGGTCGTAGGGATCCGATTTATCGCGTCCCCGAGCCAGGAGGATGGGCTCACGCACGTGAACGCGATAAACCAGGTTCCACCGAACCCCTCTCACCGCTACGGTTTCTGCCAGGTAATCCACCACATGTATGCGTCTGCCCTCGGGTGGACGCCCAGGGGCGATTATGACCCGTTTGACGCCTGCCAAACGCAAGTTGTGTTCTACCATGCCATCGGGGTCACGCAGCCAGCAAATAGCAAGCTCAGTCTGCTGCAACTGCTTGCGTAACTCAGGAGTATGTATTCCCTCTGCTGAGAATAGCTCACTCCACCGGAGGTCTCCATAATCGGCTACCTCTTCAACGAGACCAAATGCCAAAGCCAGAGGTAAGACGGCAGCGTTACCTACAAAGATAATACGCGGATCGTCATACTGTGCTCTTAAAGCCTGAATAACGGGAAAGGTTAGCAGAGTATCCCCAATGGCGCCTGGACGAATGATTAAAATGTGCAAGTTTTTAACTAACGCTCCCTGGAAATGGTAAGTTTTCTGAACCTATCTCTACTCACCCTCATTATAACTCCTTCCCCTTCACAAGGTAAAAAAGGCTAAAGGTGAATGGTTCAGAACTCACCTAATCTGCCTCTTTCGTCACAGAGGGAAAAGGTTTATGGGTTTGTGTCTGGCGACTGATGAGGATCCCAGAGTTATTATAGAGTTCAAGCTGGATCGGCGGAACCGTGGGTGGTTGCTCGCTGTAAAACAATACAAAACCATCCTGTACGGTATCTTCTAAGACCAGTCCACCTGGTTCGAGCAAGCGAACGCGCGCAATGTGATAGCTCTTGTCAAGAACTTCTCCAAACGCATAAAATTCATTGGCCATAGAGAGCGTTTCCAGGCGAACCCAGGGGCAGTCATGCAGTCCCTGAGGTTCATTGAGGACTCCTTCAGGGCCACCACCAGAAGTCTTAACACACCATAAACCTTCCTTTTGGGTCAGGAGGAATGTAAAGTGCCAGCGCTGCCCTGTGGTTTCCTGCACTGAGACATAATGGACTTGATAGAGAGGAACACATCGAGCTTTTAGAAACTGGATGGTAGCCATATCGAACTGGGTAAAACGCCACTGAGAAGCAGAGAATTCAAGCCCATTGCGGATGACCTCCTTCGCATCACTCCCAAAAAGCGGTTTCATAGGTTACTTTCCCTTTCACAAGGTACAAATGCTTTTCATGGCATGCAAACACGTTCTTCTCACATCCTATTCTACACTTGTCTAGCTCGGTACTGCTGTCGAGGGAGCCACCCGCGAACTTCCAGGGATTGCTGGCCCCTTCGGTCTGGTGGAGCATGTTGCCGTAGG
>WNGK01008333.1_pt1 | contig 23028 bp, 19 predicted proteins | sample 5400601 | NCBI WGS metagenome assembly WNGK01 (sample SAMN13153376, study PRJNA577476) | soil metagenome | isolation source: 60 cm soil or saprolite under Garry oak tree replicate 1 | place: USA:California | collected 2016-06-15
TCGACGTGGACGGTGAAGATGTGCAAGTCGTTGATCTCGTCCACCTGGCTGGGTCCGATCGTGATGAAGGCGTCGACATACCGCTTGACGGCGTCACCGGAGTTCGGCGCGGTGCCGTCGGTCGACCGCGTCAGCAATATGCCGCTCACGGAGACCGCAACCTCCGCGTGGGCGGTGAAGATGCCTCCCACGGTCGAGTTGATCATCACGAAGCAGTCGCCGAAGGCGTTCGTGCCGGCCGTGCAACCGGATGCGTCGACCGTCGCGGGCGCGCCGCCGGGGAACGTGATCACCGGCATGGCTCCTGCGAGCGGGTCGAACGTCGAGCCGTCGAGGTTGTCATCGACGCCGAAGCCGTCGTCCGTCTCCACATGGACCGTGAACGTGTGCTCCTGGCCGACCTCGTTCGCTCCCGACGGTCCGATCGCGATGAACGCGTCGACAAACCGCTTGGTCGCGTCCCCGGAGTTCGGTGCGTTGCCGTCGGTCGATCGCGAGAGCGTCACTCCGAAGAGGACGAGCGTCACTGCCGCGTGACCTGTCACGGTGCCGGCGCTGTTCGACGAGAACGTGACCGCGCACGTGCCGCTCGACGTGCCGGGTGCGGCACATGTGTTGGTGAATATCGTGTGGCTCGCGCCTCCCGCGTCCGTCAAGACGACGGTGACGGGTGTGTTGTCAGGCGCCGCCACGGGGCCGAGGCCGTTGCCACGATCGACCAACACCGTGACATGGAACGTGTGCTCGGCGCCGACTTCGTTCACCGCATTCGGCGTGATCGAGATGGACGCATCGACGAATCTCTTGACGGCGTCGGGTGAGTTCGGCGATACGCCGTTCGTCGACCGGGTCAGCGAGACGCCGAGGACGTTGAGCGTCACGGACGCGTGGCCCGTGACGAGTCCCGCGTCGTTCGACGTGAAGACAATCGTGCACTGGCCGAGTGCGTCGAGGTTGTCGCCGGCATCATCGCACGTGCTCGCGGCGGCGTTGAGCGAAGAGGACGCGCCGTTCGAATCCGTGAGGGTGAAGCTGACGTGGCCGACCGGTGCGGGGACGAAGCCCGCGCCGTCGCCTGAGTTCGCCTCGACCGCTACCGTGAACGTGTGCGGAGTGCCGACCTCATTCGCCGCGGACGGTCCGATCGTGATGGACGCGTCGACGAACACTTTGGTCGCATCACCGGAGTTCGGTGCGATGCCGTTGGTCTCAACGTGGACGCTATTGCCGGCGATGATGACGTCGGCCGCGGCATGCCCGGTGACGACTCCCGCCGACGGCGACGTGAACGTCACGGTACAGGTGCCGCCGAGTGTGCCCGGGGACGCGCAGTTGTCCGAGATAGGACTGACCGATGCGCCGTTCGATGCGGTCAGGCCTACGGTCACGATGGTGCCGTCCGGCGCGGGGGTCTGCGTCCCTCCCGACGTCTGGCTGACGGTGACGGTGAAGGTGTGCGGGTCGTTGATCGCGTTCACGCCGTTCGGCGCGATCTCGATGCTCGCCGAGCAGATCGGGAACGCGTTCGGTCCTGCGAAGTCCTTCAGCTCCGCGGTGAAGGATTGGGAGCTGCGGGTCTTGCCCATGATCGTCGTGATGCAAGGCGTCTCCGAGAACAGCGCAGAGGCGTCGAACCCGAACTCGGTGAAGGAATTCTTCGTCAAGCTCGTGATCAAGGAGCCATGACGGTCGTAGTTCGGCCAGGGACCGCCGTCAATCGTGCCTCCGTTGTTGAACGCGCAGATTGTGTCCGCGCCGTTGCAACCCTGGCCCGTAAGGGTAACCGCGTTGGAGTACTGAGTCCCGGTCCATTCCCGAATGGTGGCGCTCCCGAGTGCTCCACCGGTCAAGAAGTCCATGGAGATGATGAGGTCGCCAGCCGTTCGGCTGCCGGAGAAGTGGCATCCGTTGTGGGTGTCGACGTCGTTCTTTTCGCAAAATCCGGTGGTGGCGTTGGCCCCGACCAGCCCGACTTGGTCTTGGAACAATTCGACATCGATGTGACTGTCACCACTCGGATCCAAGCGCTCGAAGCCCGCGTAGATAATCAGGTGACCGGCTGGATTTAGGGTCGCGTACGCATACACGTTCACCAGATCGTCCTTCGCCGGCACGTTCCCGGAGTCCCAGTGCCACGTGTCGCCCGGAGGGGGGATCGGGTCATTGTTCTTGTTCGAACCGCCGGCTCCGGAGAAGGTTGTCCGGTCGGAGGATCCGCTTTGAGAGGTATCGTCCTTGATGAAAGTTCCGGCGAGCCCGCCGAAGCCGCCGAGATAATTGCCCGATCCGTCAAAGATGTTGGCCCAGTCCGGTCCGTTCGACGCATCGCCGTCGCCAAGGATGTTTGTCTTCCCACCCTCGTCGGTCGACTTCCCGGGCCCGAGTTCGAAGAGGTTGTCATCGTGCACCGCACGAGTCGATGGCACGGACAGAGCCGCGAGCGCCATGACACCGATGAGGAGCATCGCGAAGGCGGCGCGCCCCGCGGAACGCCGGCGGTGGGATGGGCCTCCGTTCCGAGCGGAACGGATCGCGGTCGAAGGTGTGATACTTGGCCGAACCGCCTTCACGCGCCGGACCGGCACACTCGGCCGGTGATTCGCCTCATTGCGCGTGACAACTGCGACCGACGGGATCGTTGCAGCTCGCACGGAAGCGGGGCGAGGACTCTCCGCGAAGGGGACGGCAGGAGCACTCGTCGATGCGATATCCTCTTCCTTGTTCGATCGTCGCTCGACCGCAACTCGTCCAACGAAAACCCGGAGGAGATCGACCTCGAGTCTCTCCAGCTCGGCGAGAGCGGCTTCGTAGGAATGCGAGGCCAAGAGCGACTTGGTCCGTTGGATCCGAGGGAAATACGCGACCGTCGAAATCTGGAACGCGCCCGCGGCGCGCACCAGCGACCGAACCTCGATCGCTTTCCGAATCAGACGATCCCTCAGCGCCGATACATCGGACGCGTTTCCCGTTCCAGCAAGCCCTCTACCTCGTGCGACATCGAACCCGGACATAATGGATCCCCCCTCCGTTTATCTGTTGGCGGGCAACAAGCCCACCAAGACCGAGGACAAATTGCGCGTGCCGGATATGAGCGATGTGGAACAGAATTTGCGCGGGCTCCACAGGCCATTCCGCGAGCGGAATGTGCACGAGTCAACCGGAGGCGAGACGTGCGATTCTCGATCCCGACTGGCAGACGACGCCACCGGTCGGCCATCGACGAAGGGAGCGAACCAAGCGCCTTAACGCGGCGCGGATTAGGGTACCGTAACTTGGAATGACGCGGTATCGGGAATGATTCTCAAGGAGGAGTGATTTTCACTGAGCGCAAGTTGGTTCGGACCCATTATCTCGCGGACACCGCGATGGGGGCCGGCCGGGCCCCAGGACGCATCGCTGCGACGCCCGGCGAGGCTTCCGCGCGATGCCCACGCACGCGATCCGCTGGTCCCGAGTCCTTTCCGTCATCTTCGCGTTCGTCGTGTGCGCCGCCGCTCTTCTCGCCCCGTCGGACGCCCGATCGGGCCCGAAGGGGGCGATCGTCAATTCGTTCGCCTCCTCGGATCGAACCGGATATCTGGACCTGAACGGATTCCATTTCGATCCCCTCGTCGGCCTGCCCGAACTCCCGGATGCGTTGCGCAACCCGGACGCTTCCTCGGACGAATCCTCGTTCTACATCCTGCAGTTGCACCCGCCAATCACCCAGGAGGCAAAGGCCGAGCTCGTCGCCGCCGGAGTCTCCATCTTGGGCTACGTGAGTTCCAATGCGTTTGTCGTCAAGGCGGATCCCACATCGATTGCCCGGGTCCGCGAACTCCCGCAAGTCCGTTGGGTCGGCGCGTTCGAGCCCGCGTTCAAATTGAGTCCGCGCCTTTCGCAGTTTGATCCGGAAGACCCGCTCCTCGCGGACACCGCCGCAGCAAGGGACGGCGCGCCACCGCTCGCGTGGTCGACGTCGCTCCAGGGAGAAGCGAGCGGTGCGTCCGGCTACTCGGCGACGGATTCACTCACGAACTCACGCATTCGCGTCACCGTACTCTCCTTCGAGAAATCGGGAGTGCTGCGGGTCGCCGGCGCCGCGGCGGCTCTCGGGGCCACGGACATCCTCTGGTCGACGTCTTCTTCCGGAGTGGTCCGCGCGGAGATCGGCCGCGACGCGCTCATCCCGCTCGCCCGCAACCCTGACGTCATGTGGATCGATCGAGAAATCCGTCCGCACACCTTCAACGATATCGCGCGATGGGTGATCCAGAGCGGCAATGGGACGACCTTCGCGACGCCGGTCCACGCGCACGGCATCTTCGGGACCGGTCAACTCGTGACCGTCGGGGACACGGGCCTTGATTATCAACACAACGCGTTCGAGGATCCGCTCCACTCCACCCCGGGCCCGGACCATCGCAAGGTCACGGACTACTACGTGCCTTCGGACGCGCGCGGGGATTCATCGGACAACGGGATCAACCACGGCACCCACGTCGCGGGGACCGTCGCAGGGGACGATGGCACGTGGCATGTATACGATGGCGATGCGACCGGCTCGAACGGGACTGCGGGACCTCACGACGGCCAAGCGTTCGATGCGAAGGTCCAAGCGCAGGATCTCTCGACGGACGGGCAGACGATCAATCCTCCGTCGGACTTGCACGACATGTACCAGGCGGCGGTGGACCGCACCTCTTGGATTCACACGAACAGCTGGGGCTCGTGCTGCAGCGACTACATCTCGGAGGCGGCCCAGACGGACGACTTCGTCTGGACCCATCCGGACTTCGTCGTCCTGTACGCGGCCGGGAACTCCGGCCCGAGCCTCTCGACGATCAACCCGTACGCGGTCGCGAAGAACGTCCTCGCGATCGGCGCGAGCCAGAACGGAGCGAACCGCGACCGGATGGCCACCTTCAGCAGCCGCGGGCCCACGGCCGACGGTCGGTTGAAGCCCGACGTCCTCGCGCCCGGCGTCTTCATCTGGTCCGCACACGGCTGCGATCCCGGCGGACAGTGCGACGACTACGTGCAATTCAGCGGGACGAGCATGGCGACGCCGACCGCCGCGGGCGCGGTCGCGCTCCTCCGGCAATACTACATGGATGGGTGGTACCCCACCGGGACGAAGCAAGGCACGGACGCATTCACCCCGTCGGCGGCGCTCGTGAAGGCGACGTTGATCAACGGCGCGACCGAGATCAGCGGGACCGGGGCGTACGACAACGGAGAGAATCGCTACCCGAACTTCAATCAGGGGTGGGGTCGCATCCTCCTCGACGACGCCTTGTTCTTCCAGGGAGACGCCCGCGGGCTCTGGCTCGACGACCACCGCGCCGGCGTGCAGACCGGCGACTCGGTGACGTATCAGATCGCGGTTGCGGACGCCTCGATGCCCGTCGAGGTCACGCTGGTGTGGAGCGACTTTGCCGGCGCACCGATGTCGAACCCGAATCTCGTGAATGATCTCGATCTCGTTGTCACGGCGCCCGACGGCACGACGTACGCCGGGAACCAATACACGGGCTACAACCCCGGCGAGTCGCAACGGAACGCGAGCGGCTCGGACCGCCTGAACAACGTCGAGGGCGTGCTCGTGCGCAGTGGCGTGCAATCGGGCATCTGGACGATCCGCATCTCCGGCTACAACGTGCCCGAGGGACCGCAGCCCTTCGCGATCGTCGCCACGGGCGGCATCACGCGACAGAAGGGCTTCATCCAGATGGACCATAATCGCTACCAATCGAACGCTACGGTCCGGGTCGACGTGATCGACGCAGACCTAAACCTCAATCCGGGGGCGCCGGACACGGCCACCGCGTCGATGTCCAGCACCACGGAGACGATCCCGGAGACGCTCTTGCTCACCGAGACGGGCCCGTCGACCGAGGTGTTCCGGGGTTCGATCCTGCTCGTGAAGAGCGCCACGCCGCTCCCCGACGGCCGGCTCCAAGTCCGGAACGGAGACACGATCACGGCAGAATACTACGATGCGAACGACGGGCTCGGCGGGAGCGGACCCGTGGACGACTACGCGATCGTCGACGACACGCCCCCGGCGATCGGGAACGTCGGCACGCAGACCGTGCGGTTCTTCCGCGCGACGGTGGCCTGGACCACGGACGAGGCGAGCGACTCCGTCGTCTACTGGGGCACGGGGACCCCGTCGACGCCTCAATCGGACGCGAGGCGGGTGACGAATCACGCGATCGTCGTCGCGGGCCTCGCGGCGAGCACGACCTATTACTACTACGTGATGTCGACGGACGAGGCGGGCAACACCGCGCGCGCGGACAACGGTGGCGCGTTCTACTCGTTCCGGACTCCGTCGAAGCCGCCCGATTCGCCGCCGGATGCGGAATGGCCGCAATTCCACCACGATCGGGAGCGCGGCGGGGTCGGCTCGTCGCCCTACGCGATGGCCGTGACCCTGTTCGCGCTCGACGAGGCGACCGGCGCGGTCCGATGGCGACACGCGTCGCCCGCTCCCGCCGCGAACGCCTTCACGACCCCCGCCGTGGATGGGACGAGCGTCTACTGGTACGACTACAGCGGCAAGACGCTCCACGCGACGAACGTCGCTGACGGCGTCGACCTCTGGACGTACGCGATGCCGGACAAGGGATTCCAGGGCCCCACGGTGTGGGCCGGGATCGTGTACGTGACGGACGGCGTGGGAGACATCCTCGCGATCGACGGCTCGAGCGGGACGGAGTTCTGGCGGACGAGCGTCGGGTCCGCGATCACGTCCGCGCCGACCCTCGCGGGCGGCGTCCTGTACGTCGGCGATTACGTTGGCTCCGTGTACGCGATCAACCCGCTGAACGGATCGAGGATCTGGAAGGCGCCGCTCATCGGGAAGGCCGTCGACCTCTCGTCCCCCGTCGTCGCGGAAGGCCTCGTCTTCGTCGGCGTCTTCGCGACCGAGACGGGTGCGGGACGGATCTGCGCCCTCAACGCGGCGACCGGGACGATCGCCTGGAGGTCCTTCATCGTGAAGGGGCCCATCGCCGCCTCCGTCGCGTACGACAACGGGACCGTGTTCGCGGCCTCGTGGGATGGGATGCTGTACGCCCGGAAGGCTTCGAACGGGGCCGCACTGCAGTCGCTGCCCGTCTCCCCCGCGGGCAGCACCTCGTCCGTCGCGATCGGGGACGGCTACCTCGTCGTCGGCGACGAATCGGGGAAGCTGAACGCGTTCGGCTTCAGCGGCGCGGGGACGACGACTCGAATCGCAGTGACGCCCGCATCCGCTGATGTCGCGCTGATGGGTTCCGTCGCCCTGGCCGGAGCGGCGTACGACGCGTTCGACAATGCGGTCGACGGAGTGACATACTCCTGGTCTTCGATCGGAGGCCTCGGCACGGTGACGCCGGCGACGGAGTCAGGAGACCGGGCCGTCTACACGGCGGGCGTCGTCGCGGGCACAGACCCCGTCGCGGCCGCGAACGGAAGCGTGTCGGGTCTCGCGACGATCCGCATCGCGCCTGGCGGCCTCAATCGCATCGATGTCAGTCCCGTGAGCGGCGCGGTCCCCGCCGGTGGCACCCGGCAGTTTGCTGCCGCAGGAGTGGATGCGAACGGAAATGCGGTCCCCCTGTCGACGGTCTCCTGGAGCACGGGCGGAGGCCTCGGCACGATCGACTCGAACGGTCTGTTCACCGCCGGAGGCAACCTCGGGAGCGGCAGCGTGACGGCCACCAGCGGCGGAATCTCCGGGAGCACGACGGTGCAAGTCGTCGCCGGGCCCCTCGCCTCGATTGGGGTCTCTCCCGCGACGATCGACGCCGAAGTCAGCTCCACGGTCGTGCTGGCGGCGATTCCCCGAGATGCATACGCGAATCCGATCTCGAGCGTCCCCGTCTCCTGGTCCACGACAATCGGCGATGTAACCCCGATCGACGTCGACGGGATGCACGCCTTGTTCCGCGCACCGGTCTCGGCGGGAGCGGGTACGATCACCGTTTCCTCCGGTGCGGTTTCCAGCCCAGTGAGCGTCCGCATCGTGAGCGGGGCCATGGAACGAATCCTCGTGATTCCGTCGACGGTCCAGGTGCGCCTCGGCGCTAGCGTGGACCTCCAGGCGCTCGCCCTCGACCGGTACGGGAACGAGGTCGCCAACGTGACGTTCGCCTGGTCGTCAACGATCGGGTCGCTCCAAATCTCGCCGGACGGCCGGAGTGCCTCGCTCTCGGGCGGCGACCACACCGGAAGCGGCACGCTCACGGTCAGCTCCGGCACGAAATCCACAACGGTCAACGTGACGGTCGTTGAGGCCGGGTTCCTTCCTGAGCGGATCTTCGGAATGCCGACGGTTCTCCTGTTGTTCGTCCTCGCGGTCCTCCTGGCGGTCGTCGCAATCGTCCTCTCGCGGAAGAACCGCCGGCTGGCGCGGCGGCTCGAGGAGACCCAGGCCGCCCCGACGGCGGAACTCGAGGCGCAACCGGTCGACGAGCTCGAGGAACCGCTGGAAGAATACCCGTTGTAGGTCCGCGCGCCGGCGCGACCGGTAGGTTTACGGTACCCTGAACGTTGCCTCGGCCACGGCGACGCACGCGGTCTGTCCGCTTTGTGGTAAGTCGTCGAGCCTTCGGTCGTTCCCGTCGGGGAGCGGCACCGACGTCGCCCTTCAATCGTTCCGCGGCAAAGGACGGGGCCGGGGATTCGAGGCGATTCCCGAAGGTTCGGGCATGGAGGATCCGGCGTTGGTGGAGGCGGTCCGGGAGAAGGTCCGGACGATCGTCCAGACGTTCGAGGTCCACGGATTCCCGATCGACCTCGGTCCCGAATCTCCGGAGGATCCTGGACCGCCGCTCCAGGATCGGATCGCGACGCTCGAGCGGGAACTCGATCGTGCGCTGAAGTCCCGCGAGCCCCTCGAGATGCGCCTCATCGAGGTCGCCGACGAACTGGAGCGGGACAGACACCTGCGGTTCAACACGCTGGCACAGGTCGGGAAACTCTCGGCGCAGCTCGACCAGGCAAATGCGACGCAGGAGCAGCTCTTCGCCGCGTCGCGCCAGTGCATCCTCAGCCTGCGCGCGCTGCGGGAGCAACTGAAGGGCGTGCCGTTCGCCGCGCAATCCTTGTCGCCGCTGGTGCGGGACGTGAAAGGGGTCGTCGACCTGATTCAAGAGTTGCGCTTGCTCTCGTCGATCCGTTCCGCGACGGCGGACGATCTCGTCACCCGGTAGCGGCGGTCCTGCGACGATACGAGCCCCTTCTTCTCCAGGCGGCCGAGATGGTAGGCGGCGAGCTGGCGCGTGATCCCGAGGACGGACGCGATCCGCGTCGCGGTGCTCTCCCCGGAGCGGTTCAGGGCGTTCCAGATGCGCAGGCGCAGGTCGCGGAAGCCCCAGTGCTTCCCGAACAGGTCGTTCTTCGCGAGCTGTTCCCGATCTCCCGCGACGTAGTACCGGGACCGGCCCTCCGTCTTCCGCTCGTACACGAGGCCTTCGCGCACGAGGACCTGCAGATGATGACGCGCCGTGCCGACGCCGATGCGGAGGGAGCGGGCGATGGACCGGAAGTGGTCGCCCGGGAGGAGGAGCAAGTGCTCGTACATCCGGCGGCGCGTCGCCTGCTCGAGTTGCTGGCGCGTCCCGAGTGGCCGCGACAATCCGACCCCGGTCGTCCGACGTCCCGGACTCGCGGGGGCCTCGTTCGGGCCGGATGAACCTGGATGTCGGATCGGTGTGTTGCCCTGCATGCTCTGCGCTTACCCGACGGTTACCCCTTGACGACAATCGACGCACGGGAGCGCGGTTCTGCGGCCGCACGCTGGGACTCCTTCCGCACGATCCTCCTAGCCACCTGCCTCAGGAACCCCTCGGTCGCGGACTTCGGGGCCACGAGGATGAGTTCATCGGTTCCGAACTTCGTCGCGAAGAGACGCCGAGACTCCGTCTCGATCAGTATGCTCGAGGGGCTCGGGTCTCCGAGCGTCTCGGCGATGGTCTGGACGGAGGCGAACATCGTCGCCGCCATCACCGTGAGCACCTCGTGCGGGACCGCGTTTCGGGTCCAGCCCGCGACCAAAATACCAGTCTGACGCAACAGCAACGCGGCATCGAGCGGACCGTCCGGATCGACGATCGATAAGATGGATGCACCGCGCTCCTCGATTTGGACCATTGATTCGGAACCCCCTCCTCAACGACGACTTTACCCAATGTAGTATTGGGACGGGGGGATAAAAAGGATTTGTTAAGTGAAGTTGGTAATCCGCCCCGACGACGGTCCGCGCCGACGCGAACGTTCCTACAGAGGTTTGATATGCCGTGACACGGCGATCGCCGTGACCGCCCAGGCGACCAAGACCGGCCATCCGTACGCCAGGAACAGGAGGAAGGCCGTGTTGAGCCGGAAGTTCAGGATCGCGAACTCGTCCACGGCCGGGAGCATCGCGGAAGCGATCGCGCCGAAGATGATCGCCGCGGCGATCGGAGGGGCGATGGCCCACCGGACCCCGGAGACGCCCCGGCGCACCGCGAGCCGCTCGCTCACGAGCTCCCGCAGGAGGCTCCGCGCGTCCTGCGTCGCCGCCGCGGGCACGACGACGACCGGCGAGGGGCGCAGTTCGACGAGGGCGACGTCCCGTTCCATCGCGCCCAGGATGTCGTCGAGCTCATCCTCGACGTCCCGGTCGGTCCCTACGTTCGAGGCGGAAGATTGCACCTGGGCCCGAGCGGCCCCCCGGATGGCCGCAATCCGTCGATCCAGTTCCTGCACGGCATGGCCGATCGAGACGACGTGCATCGATGCGGCGATCGCCAAGCCGACGACCAGGACGGTGGAGGCGATGAGCGTGACGACGTAGGTCTGCGACGAGACGGCCGGCGAGAACCACTTTCCGGAGGTCGCGACCGCGGTGGCCCACGCAAGGTCCGCGATGGCGACCAGCGCGGCGGCGAACGCGACCGTCACGACCGCCACCCGCTTCCCGGTCACGCGACCCCTCGCCCTCGACGCATACGCGGCTCCGTCAGTTAGTCCTTTCGGCCGGCGAGAGCCCGCTCGCCCCCTCTCGCTCCCTTGTCAATTTGACCTGACTCAACCCCACTTGTCTGAGGGCGTTATACCCCCCTTCGCGCACACCCATCGCATGAAGGATTACCGCGTGCCGACCGTGAACGAATCCGTTTCCGAGCGCCCGCAGGCCCCCGGCGGTTCGATGATGCACGAACGGGACGCGGAGCCCCCCGAGACGATCATGACGCCGGACGGCCGTCTGGCGGAGATCCTCGAGGAGATCTCGGCCCAGGTCTACGGGGTGCACGCGATCGTGATCGGGGACCGCAACGGCCTCCCGATCGCCTCCTCAATCCGCGGACGCCCCTCGATGGCCGCGACGGCGATGGCGACGCTTGCCATGACGGCCGCAGGCAAGATCACCCAAAGCCTCTCCCTCCCGAATCCGGAAGACATCACGATCCATGCCGGCTCGTGGAACGTCGTGATCATGAGCCTCGGAGACGGATGCACGCTCGCGGCCGTCGCGGGCCCGAAGACCGAGCCCGCATCCCTCAGCTGGATCATGCGCCTGCACTCGGAAGAGATCCGCGAGCTCTTGGACATCCTGCGGTAGCGGCCCGCACTCAACGCCGGGAACCGGACCCGTTCAGAGGGGACTCGAGTGGCGCCTGCCGTCCCTTCATCCTCCTCACCGGGGCAGGGACCTGGGAATCCCGTTCGTCCGTCCGTTCCCTCGTGAAATAACCTACAAATAGGGTCCTCCCCATCGAGTCGACCGTGCTGGACATCCGGCTCGTCCGAGAGAGCCCGGACATCGTCCGCCGCGACCTCGCGAAGCGCAACGCTCCGGAGAAAGCGAAGCTCCTCGACGACGTCATCCGCTGGGACAAGGAATGGCGGGAGGCGCTCGCGAACGCGGACGCGCTGAAGCGGCGGCGGAACGAAATCACGCGGCAAGTCGCGGAGGCCAAGAAGGCCGGCAAGGCGACGGACAAGCTCCGCAAGGAGGCGGCGGATCTCCCGAAGCAAATCGACGCGCTCGACACGAAGATCGACGCGCTGGCGGCGAACATCCGGGACGGCCTCCTGCGGTTGCCGAACCTGCTCCACGAGAGCGTGCCGGTCGGGAAGGACGACACGGAGAATGTCGAGATCGCAAAGTGGGGGACGCCTCGGAAATTCGACTTCGAGCTCAAGCCGCATGGAGAACTCCTCGAGGCACTCGGCGGCGCAGATTTCGAACGCGCGCGGAAGATCGCCGGCGCGGGCTTCCTGTACCTCCTCGGCGACCTCGTGCGGCTCGACCAGGCGCTCCTGCAGTTCGCGCTCGACTACATGATCAAGCAGGGCTTCACCGCCGTCTTCCCGCCGTTCATGATGCGGCGGGCCGCGTACGAGGGCGTCGTCGACCTCGCCGACTTCGAGAACGTGATGTACAAAATCGAGGGCGAGGACCTCTACCTGATCGCGACGTCGGAACATCCGATGGGCGCGATGTTCATGGACGAGGTCATCGATGACGCCCGCCTGCCGATCCGGCTGACGGGCATCGCGACGCAGTTCCGCCGGGAGATCGGCGGGCACGGCGTCGACACGAAGGGCCTCTTCCGGATGCACCAGTTCAACAAGATCGAGCAGTTCGTCTTCTGCCGGCCGGAGGACAGTTGGACGTGGCACGAGAAGCTCCGAGCGAACGGCGAAGCAATCTATCGCGCCCTGGAGATCCCGTACCGCGTCGTCAACGTCTGCACGGGGGACATCGGCACGGTCGCCGCGAAGAAGTACGACATCGAGGCGTGGTTTCCGCGGCAGAAGAAGTACGGCGAGGTCATCAGTTGCAGCAACTGCACGGACTACCAGGCAAGGCGCCTGAACATCCGCGCGGGGAAGGTCGGTGGCGACAAATTCATTCCCCACACGCTCAACTCGAGTGCGATCGCGACGTCCCGCGGGATCGTCGCGGTCCTGGAAAACTACCAGCAGGCGGACGGATCCGTCGTCGTGCCGAAGGTCCTCCGGCCGTTCATGGGCGGGCAGAAGGACATTCAGCCACCCGGGGAAAAAGGATAAGTGTAAGGAATCCCTTACAACGTCCATGGCCAAAGTGGCCACGGTCACGTCGAAGGGACAGGTGACACTTCCCGTCTCGATCCGCAAGAGGCTCGGCCTGCGAAAAGGCAGTCGCATCGTGTTCCTCGAGGGGGGCGATGAGGTCCGGGTCCTCCGGGAGGAGGACTTGGAGCGCATGTTCGACGTGTTCGAGAAACGAGGCCGGAGTCTCCGCCTGACCCGCAAGCGACTCGGCGACCTTGTGAAGGAGGCGAAGGCGCGCCTCTGGAAGGAGCGCTATGCGCGTCGTCGTTGACGCGAACACGGTCCTGTCCGGCCTGTTCTTCGCTGGAAACGAGCGCCGTCTGCTCGTCGCCTCTCTTCGCGGTGATGTCACGCTTCTCTACGCAGAGGATGTCGTAGACCAGGTGTATGAGGTCATCGAGCGGATATTCCAGGACCACCCCGACCTGTCGGAAGCCTTGAGGCGGCTCGAATCGATTCTCACGGCCGGCGGTCTCGTCGCCCGAAGTACGTACGCGGAAAAGATCCCCATGTGGTCGAGACGCCTGCGGGATCCGGAGGACGCGCCCGTCCTCGCCTGTGCGGCGGCGGTGCAGGCGGATGGTGTTGTCACCGGAGACCGCGACATCCTAGAACTCGCGGAGCGCGATGACATCCCGGTCTACCGAACACGCGAGTTTTTGGATCTCCTCAGCCTTCAGCCCTGAGAGGATTTCCCTGATGCGGAGGGAGCTGCGGATATGGGGAATGCGTGTCGCCTGACCCGAAGCAAGCTGGATGGCGGTATCGGAGCCGCCAAAAGCTCCATTATGGCCGGGGGCCTTGCCGACGCCGGTCGCGATGTCCCTCCTGTGCCCGATCGACTTCCGCTACGGCCGGCCGAAGATGCGGGGCCTCTTCGAGGAGGACGCGCGGCTGCAGCGGCTCCTCGGCGTCGAGGCGGCCCTCGCGCGGGCGGAGGCCAAGGTCGGGCTCATCCCGAAAGAAGCCGCCCTGGAAATCACGAAGAAAGCGACGACGAAGAGCGTCACCGTGAAGCGCGTCGAGGAACTCGAGAAGGACACACGGCACGACCTCATGGCGGTCGTCCTCGCCCTCACGGAGGCGTGCGGCGACGACGCCGGGAAGTACGTCCACCTGGGCGCGACGAGCAGCGACATCCTCGATACCGCCACGGCGCTCCAGCTTCGCGACGCAATCCGTCTCATCGACGAAGACCTGGACGGCCTCATCGACGCGTTCGCCTCCCTCGCCTCGAAGCACAAGCGCACGGTCATGCTCGGACGCACGCACGGCCAAGCCGCCGTGCCGATCACGTTCGGGCTGAAGATGGCCGTGTTCGCTTCGGAGGTCGCGAGGCAACGCGAACGTCTTCGGGAGGCGACCCCGCGCATCGTCGTCGGCAAGATGTCCGGTGCCGTAGGAACGGGCGCCGCGTTCGGACCGCGAGCCGCCGACATCCAGACCGCGGTCCTGGGGGACCTCGGCGTCGGGGTCGAGGAAGCCGCGACCCAGGTCGTCGGCCGCGACCGCCACGCGGAGTTCATCGGCGTGCTCGCGAACCTCGCCGCGTCCCTCGAGAAGTTCTGCACGGAGGTGCGGAACCTCCAGCGGACGGAGATCGCGGAGGTCGCAGAGGCGTTCGAGGCGAAGCAGGTCGGCAGCTCGACGATGGCGCAGAAGGAGAACCCGGTCGCCTCGGAGAACGTCTGCAGCCTCGCCCGGATCGTCCGCTCGCTCGTGACGCCGGCGCTGGAGAACATCCCGTTGTGGCACGAGCGGGACCTGACGAACAGCGCGGCGGAACGGATCATCCTGCCCCACGCCTGCGTCCTGATCGACGAGATGCTCGCGCGGACGACGGAGATTTTCCGGACGTTGCGCGTCTACCCGGACCGCATGAAGGCGAACCTCGAGGCGACGAACGGCCAGGCGATGGCGGAGGCGGTCCTGATCGCCCTCGTCGGGAAAGGCCTCGGCCGGCAGGAGGCACACCGACTCGTTCGCAATGCCGCTCAGAAGGCGCGGACGAAAGGGATCCACTTGCGAGACGCAATCTCGGCGGAGCCGAAGGTCGCGCAGCTCCTCGCGAAGAAGGAGATCGATGCAGCGCTCGACCCGGTGGCGTACATCGGGCAGAGCGTCGCAATCGTCGATGCAGTCGTCAAACGGGTCCGTTAGGCCGGACCTTCGGGCGGCTTCGGGCGCCGGTCACGGGACGCGCTGGGAACGGGGGAATCGAAGGCCCTGGATCGAATCGCGGGGTCGGCTCCCACGGGCGGATTCTGCACAGGCAAGGGGATTTGAATGGGCGCCGAGGGTAGGGGTCCCTCGAGCAGGCCTTCTGCGGAGAACCAATCGATGGCGTCTCGGATTGATTCCGCGATCGGCCGATACGTCATGCCGAGCTCGCGGATCGACTTCCCGTTGTCCATCGTAGCGCCGGTGAGCAGGAAGTCCGCGAGCCAACCGGGGAGGCGAGGCGGGGACCGCGTGACGCGTGCCAACAACTCGCCCGTCCTCGAAGCGAGCCAAATCGCACGGGCACCGAGGTGGCGCGACGGCATCGGCGTGCCCGATACGCCGCTGGCAATGCGCATCAGTTCGCCCCACGCGAGGTTCTCCGCGGAGATGATATACCGCTCGCCGACGCGACCGCGGTGGTACGCGTGAATGTGTGCGTCGGCGACGTCGTCGACGCCGACGACAGGCAAGATCGATGTTTCTGCGAACGTCCCAGGGAACTCCCCCCTCACATACGAGAGGAGAAACTTTCCCGTGTTCCTGCTGTCGCCGGGCCCGAGAACAATGCTCGGGATCAGCGTGATGCCGGGGAGTCCGCGATCCCGCGTGGCCTGTGCGACGAGACGTTCCGCCTTCGCCTTCGATTCCTCGTACGGCCCAAAGACCTTCCCGGGCGGGCTATCCTCTCTCATAACGGCGTCCGGCGTCACCCCGATCCCGGACAGGCTGCTCGTGAAGAGAAAGCGAGGGACCTCCGCGCGCAACGCCTCGTCGATCATGTGAGCGGTCCCTTCGATGTTCACGTGGAAGTAGTCGGTCGGGTCGCGCACCCACGAGTCCACTAGGGCCGCGAGGTGAAACACCGCGTCGGCATCGGCCATCCGACCGCGGAGCGTCTCCGGTTTCGTGACATCGCCGACGTCCGCCTTGAGGTTAGGATCGCGGGGAAGTCGCGAACGTTCCGATTCGAGGAGCAGGGCCCGCACGTGCCAGCCGCTGTCGAGGAGCATCCTCACCAGGCGACGGCCGATGAACCCTGTGCCTCCGGTGATGAAGGCCTGCGGGGTCACGTCTCGGTTATCGGATGATCGGGATAACAATGTGCCCCCCGCGGCTCGAGGCCGCGCCCCGAACCCTTAAGACCTTTTCGAGGCTTCCGACGGAGGAATGCAGTTCTCCCGTGTCGTCGAGGTGTACGACAAAATCGAGGCGACGACGAAACGGCTCGAGATGACGGACCTCCTCGTCGGGCTCCTCCGGGGGACGCCGAAGGAGGAGCTCGACAAGGTCGTCTACCTCACGCAAGGCCGGATCCATCCTGACTACGAGGGGATCGAGCTGGGCCTCGCGGAGAAGATGGTGATCCGGGTCCTCGCCCACGCGACGGGACTCGAAGACACCCGGGTCGCCCGCATGTGGAAGGAGAAAGGGGACCTTGGGCTGGTCGCGGAGGAGGCGATCGGCGCCCGACGCCAGAAGCCCCTCGAGACAACCCCTCTCACGATTGCGAAGGTGTACGAGAACCTCGATGCAATCGCGCGGGAAACGGGGGAAGGGAGCCAGGACCGCAAAATCCGGCTCCTGTCCGACCTCCTTGGCAACGCAACACCGAGGGAGGCGAAGTACATCGTTCGAATGGTCGTCGGCCAGATGCGCCTCGGGGGCTCGACGCGCTTGCGGCGACATTTGCGACGAAACAGGATCGGGACCGCGTCGAGCGGGCGTACAACGTCTCGTCGGACCTCGGTGAGGTCGCGCGCGTCCTCGCATCCGCCGGCCTCGAGGGCCTCGAGACGATCCACCTGAAGTTGTTCCGGCCGATTCGCGCGATGCTCGCGGAGCGCCTCGAGACGCTCGACGAGATCCTGAAGCGGCTCGGGCGGTGCGCACTCGAGTACAAGTACGACGGCCTGCGCGTCCAGGCGCACGTCTCGCCGAAGCGGATCGAGCTTTTCTCCCGCCACCTGGAGAACATCACGGGGCAGTTCCCCGAGATCGTGCAGGCGCTGCGGAACGCGATCATGGACCGCGAGGCGATCATCGAGGGCGAGGCGGTCCCTGTCGATCCAAACACGGGCGAGTTCCTCCCGTTCCAGGAGGTGAGCCGCCGCCGCGGTCGGAAGACGGACGTGGAACGGATGGCGAAGGAGTTCCCCGTCACGCTCTTCGCCTTCGACTGCCTCCTCATGTATTCCGACGACCTCACGCCGCGGACGTACGAGGAGCGACGGAAAGTCCTCAGGTCGATCACCCGACCGAACGAGGGCATCCGCCTCTCGACGGTACACATCACGACCGACGCGAAGGAGGCCGAGGCATTCTTCGACGAGGCGCTGCAGGCAGGATGCGAGGGCCTCATGGCCAAGGCACTCAACTCGACCTACGAGGCCGGGGCGCGCGGCTTCCAGTGGATTAAGTTCAAGAAAGAATACAGCGCGGCGATGAGCGATACGATTGACCTTGCCGTCGTGGGCGCGTTCGCCGGCCGCGGGAAACGCGCAGGGTCTTACGGGGCACTCCTCATGGCGGCGTACGACGATCAGGCGGATGTCTTCCGAACGACGTGCAAGCTCGGCACGGGCTTCGCCGATGAGACCTTGCTGGCGCTGCCCGAGAGACTGAAAGGCGCGAAGAGGGATCGCAAACCTGCGCGGGTCGATTCGAAACTCCAGCCTGATGTGTGGTTCGAGCCCGAGATGGTCCTCGAGGTGCGGGGCGCGGAGATCACAGTGAGCCCCGTTCACACCTGCGCGTGGGACGCGGTCCGCCCGGGTGCGGGCCTCGCGGTCCGATTCCCTCGATTTACGGGCCGGTGGCGAGACGACAAGGCACCCGAGGACGCGACGACGGCGAAGGAACTTCTCGGTATGTATCGACGGCAGCTCAAACAGACGAAGAGGTCCGCGTCCCCTGCCTAGGGGACCTCAAATCGCCCCGACTTTGCATACTGAATGAGGACGTCGTTGAGATCCCTGGGCCGACGAAGCTTGATCACGGTGTTGGGAAACGCAACCTGCCGAAGCGCCGAGCCTCGCGGGAGGTATGCGCAGGCCATTCCGACCGCGGCGGCACCGCGAAGGTCAAGCGGAGAATCCGACACGAAGATGCTCCGATAGGCGTCCGCTCCGAGGCTGTTCAGAGCCACGAGAAACACACGCGGGCTCGGTTTGTACGCGTGGACCTCTTCCGACGTCGTGACCGAATCGAAAAAGGCTCTGAGGTGGGTCTTCTCCAGGAGTCGACTGACGTCGTCCTCGTCCCCGTCGGTAATCGCTCCGACGCCGGCTGAGAGGCCGCGGATTTCATCGAGCCATTCCTTCGTGACTCCCTCACACAGCCTCGCTTGCATTTGCCATTCGTCCCATGCGCCCCGTAACAGACGACTGGCCGCCGACCCGTCAACGGAGACACCTCTCGCCCCGAGGAGATCCGCCAAGACCCGAGACCCCAGTTCACGCATCGTCTCGAACTGCTGCGATTCAGCGCGTGGGATCGAATCGGCCACCTTGATGAACCATTCCGTCGCAAGGGACACGGCTCCTTCGGGTGCAATATGGCGCTTTCGCGTGACCGAACGGGCGAGCACCTGGATTGTGTCCGTGAGATCCACGATTGTCTCGCCGAGGTCGAAGAACGCGAACGGTTTTCGCGACTCTACGAAATCTCCCTGGCGCGGTTCCTCCATGGCCCTTCACCTATATGGCCCGCGACCCTCGCTGCAAGAGGTAATCCTCGAGGGTAACCTCGGACCCCATGGCTGCGATCAGCTTATCGAAGTCGTCGTTCGTCGCTCGGTTGAGCCATTCCCGAAAGTCGTAGGCCTTCCGAAACTCGTCTCCAAACTTCTCCTTGAGTAGTTCTCGATAGTCATGGCCTTCCACGTTCGCGCGAGCGGCCAAGGCCGCCGTCAGGACCGCATAACGAAATCCGAATCCGGCGATCGCGTCCTGGAATCCACCGGCTTCCCCGACGTACAACGAACCACCTCGCACAGCTGTGTCGATCGGATCGCGCGTGAAGAAAGCTCGCCCGTTAATCTTCGACACCCGGCGGCTCGTCCCTAGGACCGCTCGAATCCACGGAATCTTGAATGCCGCCTCTGTCATCCCCAACAGTCTATCGAAGCGAAGCTCGCTCCAGGAAACACTGTATATAGAATGGGTCTTGATCCCCGGGGTTATGACAAGATATCCGCCGGGTGCCACCTCGTTGTCCAAGAGAGCGCGGACCACATCTACCTCGATGTGACTGCCTTCCTCAGTGAACGTGTAGCCAGCGCCGAGGATGTTAAAGCGATCTTTCGGGGGACCCGTCGCCACGATGTCCGCTTCCGAAGGCTCGAGCCTCTGACCAAAATGGAACTCGACACCGTCCTCCTTCGCTCGCTGGTACAGGATCTGGTCGACCGTGTGCCCCTCGCGACCCCGCATGAATAGGTAGTAGGCCGGGCCGTGCAGAACGTTGCGAAAGTTCGCCGAGAACCGAATGGTCCGGCGCACGACGCCGAAAGGCTCGATATCAAAGCCTACCGCGCGAAGCTCCTGGAGCGCGTCAATCCTCCCATAATTCCGAATCCCCTCCGTGTGAGGCCCTGAACTCGGAAGGAGCTTTGACTTGTTTTCGTACACCTCAACGGCTCGACCGCTGCGGGCCAGCAGCGTCGCGGCGGTGAGGCCGGCCAGGCCAGCGCCAGCGATTCGGACAGTCCCGGGCACGCCTCCCGAATCTCGTTCCGGGAAGATAGTTTCATCCGACGGCCCGGCGACCCCCCGCATGCCGGATGGCCGTCCCGAAAGCCGGGTCCTTATGTAGCCAGAATATTATTCCGTTCCCAGAATACGCCTCGTCCGGTGACTCCCACGGTCGACATAACTGACATTCTTCGCACCGCGCCATTGGTGTCCGCCTCGGCGTGGCTCCTCCTTGCAATCCTCCAAGTTTACCGCGACCGCTGGCACACGTGGACGGAGACGTTTTTCTTGGCCGCGTGCTTCTTCGCCGGACTCTACGCCGTCAGCGATTGGTTGTTCTTCAACGCGGACCCGGCGAGGCCGGACCTCGCGGTCGTTGCCGCCCAAGCCAGCCTCGGGAGCCTGACTCTCGCGGCAGTCTTCCTCTTGCTGTTCACGGCGGTGTACTTAGATCGGATGAGGCGCTCCCTCTGGGGTCTGGCCGGGGTCGCAGGCGTCGTTCTGATTGTCGGCGCGCTCAGCATCGAGCGCGTGGATCCACCGAACGCGTCCGTGCCACTGTATCATGCCGTGTTCCGACCTCTGTTGTTTGGCATTTTTCTTGTCTATCTGGTCATTTACGCAGGCTTGAGCAACTGGAACCTGTACCGCTTGTACCGAATCGTGCGCGAGAGCAGCCCGACGCTCGGGCGCCGTGCCGCCGGCCTGCTGGTCACCTTCTCGCTTAGCCTGTTTTTCGGCGTAGTGACGAACGGATTGATTGGCATCGCGCAGACTTCCGGACTGCCGCCTCCGCTCGCTGAACTCGCTCACACCCCGCCGCCGTTCTCCACGCTTCTCGGACTGGTCGCGGGCAGCGCCTACTACACGATCTATCCCGTCGGCCGACAACGGATCTCGGAAGCGATTCGTCTCTTTCAGGCTCGCCGCTACTCCATCAAGGCGGTATTCCTCACGTATGGGGATGGCACTCTGATCGGATCGAAAGTGCGGCCCGGGGAAAAGGTGGTCGACGAGGATCTGTTTGGCGCGACGCTCGACGTAATCCAAAATTTCATGCGCACTTCGTTCCCGATCCTCCGTGGGAAAAGCCTCAGTGCGATCACCCACGGGAGCTACACACTGGTCATGGAGCGTGGACGATACGCATACATCACCGTCGTCCTCGAGGGCGAGGAGTCGGATCAACTGCGACGCCAGATGCGTGACTTGCTGCTCGATTTCGAGGCAGAGAACCGAGAGGTACTCGTGAAGTGGCAAGGCGTGCCGAGCGACGCGAAAGGGACGGAAGAAATGCTCACCGAGTTCTTCATCGAGTCGCCGCTCGTCTAGGCGTACACTTGGATCAAGCCGATCGGCGATCCGAGGACGAACAGTTTGCGGGGCTTCGGCGTCAGCCGGATGATCTTCTGCCGCAGCTTGAGCTCCCGTTCGCGATAGCGGGCCTTGATCTCATCGATCGAGGCGTACTTCTTCGAGAGGGCCTCTCCCTGCTGCAAGAGCTTCGCCAGATAGGCGACCGCGACCATCGCGGCGTACTCATTGAAATTCCAATTGCTGTGCACGGTCCCGTTCTGCGAGTACACATACGCCGACTTGCGCATTCGGATGGGGATCCACCCACCGGCAACCCCGAGCTTCGTATGCCGCACGACGACGTCGATCGGCGGGAGGACCTCGAGCAACTTCCGCCCTTCCGCGGTGAGGAACCACTCCTCCTCGTAATCCATGAGGAAGTGAGCGTTGAACCTCGGCTGCTTTGTGATTAGGAATGCCCGGCGGAACGTGTCTTCGAGCTCGTATCCGGGGTGGATTCCCTCGAGGTGGATCGCGAGTCCGTGGCGGCGCGCGTATTCCCGAAACGGGTCGATTCCCTTCGCCAAGATCTCAAGGAACCGCTTCGTATCCTCCGGACCGCGCTCGCGATTGTACACGGTGTGCGTCAGGACGACGTTCGTCCGCGCGCCGAGGCTCGCCAGGGTGTGCACGAGAGCGAGGCAGTACAGTCCCGCATCGGCCTCGACGTCGTACGCGATCGGCACGGAGAGCGTCGACCGCGTGCCGTCCGGGATGTCGTACATCACGAGATCCTGGATGCCCAGCAACGCCTTCTCCGGCTCCACGCCGAGCCCGAGGGAATGGGAGAGGTTGTCCCACGATTCCGTGAACGCGTCCCGGATCGCCTCGGGCGTGGCCAGTTGCAACGCCCCTCCACTCCGGGCCGGGAGTGGCGTATGTCCGTCTGCGTAGTCCGCCGACTCCACGAGGCTCTGAAACAGCTCCTCCTGGAGGCGGTGTTCCACGGTGTCGGGTTCGATCGAATCAGGGGGTTCCAGTCCTGGTTCTTCGGGGGGCGCGGGGCGCGCCTTCGGCGAGCTAGAACCGGTCACGGGGCCAACCCTCTCCCACTATTCCCAGAAGTGATTATCACCTATTTAGATGCTACGATTGATACCGAATGATAGGATGTGTTAATATCTGTAGGAACTATCAAATACCGCGCGAACGTTCGCGGTTCGATGCCCGCGAAAAGTGCGGACAAGATCCAGTTCAACATCCGCGTCGATCGGACGGTCCTCGATCAGTTCCGGGATTATTGTCGCCGGAACGGCCTGGACCCGCACGGGCAGATCGTCCTGTTCATGAGGCGGGTCCTCGAGACGGAATTCGACTTTCAGGAGCGGCTGTGGTCGGCCTTGAAGGAGGAGAGCCCCTGAGCAGGGACGCCGAGAGCGGTGCGTCGAAGCGACGCGCGAGGATCGCGAGGTCCCGCACGCCGATCGCATCCGGCGCCGCGGTGAGGAAGAACCGGCATCCGTGGAGGCTCGCGATGTCGAGGCAGTCCTTGACGAACGGAAGCCACGTCTTCAGGTCGACGTAAAGGGCGAGCTGCTCGAGCCCGACCACGACGAGGTCGCTCCCTGGGTGCGTGGAGGCGAAATTCGTCAGCGTGCGGCGGGCCTCCGTGTCGAGCGACTTCGGGCGCACGCACACGACCCCGGGTTCGGCGTGCTCCGTGACCCAGACGATGTCGAATCGCTCGCCGTAGCGCATGCGG
>WNGK01001822.1_pt1 | contig 23010 bp, 20 predicted proteins | sample 5400601 | NCBI WGS metagenome assembly WNGK01 (sample SAMN13153376, study PRJNA577476) | soil metagenome | isolation source: 60 cm soil or saprolite under Garry oak tree replicate 1 | place: USA:California | collected 2016-06-15
TTTCCGCATTGGTCTCAGCCTTCAAAGTGTATGAAGTTATCTGTCGATCTTAATGCCGATCTCGGCGAAGGATCCGGACACGATGCGGAGCTGTTCGAGCTCATTACGTCGGCCAATATCGCAACCGGTTTTCACGCCGGGGATTCCGATACGATGCACGCCGCCATTTCCGGTGCGATGCAGCATGGAGTCGCCGTCGGAGCGCATCCGAGCTTTTTCGATCGCGAAAATTTCGGACGCAAGGAATTGAAGGTGTCCGACGAAGAAGTGTTTGATGCCGTGGCTTACCAACTCGGAATTTTTCAAGCCATCGCCTCTGCTGTGGGTGTGCGACCAAACCACGTCAAACCGCACGGTGCGCTTTACAACATGGCGGTGCGGAATGGCAACCTGGCCGACGCAATCGCCCGCGCCATCGAATCTGTCGATCCAAAGCTAATTCTGTTTGCGCCGGACAACACAGAGCTTGCCCGCGCCGGCGAGGCGCACGGTTTAGAAGTCGCGCCAGAAATTTTTGCCGATCGCAACTACTTGAATGACGGATGGCTCGTTCCGCGCACGCGACCGGATGCATTGCTGCACGATCCAAAAGAAGCCGCACAGCGCGTCCTGCGGATGTTGCGTGAAGGGAAAGTGCGCTCTGTCGAAGGCCGCGATGTCGATGTGCGTGGCGAAACAATTTGTGTTCATGGCGATACACCTGGCGCAGTTGAGTTCGTGCGTGAATTGCGAACACAACTCGAAAGCGAGGGCGTTAAGATAAGTGCGCCGCGCAGAGAATGACGAAATTAAAGCTTCGCCTGGATCGCTCCTGCTTCGTAATTGATTCGTGAGAGATAACGCTGCCACCCGACCGTCATCCGGCCTTGTTCGCGCGCTCGGGCCGATCGATGCGACCATGATCGTGGTTGGCTCGATGATCGGGTCGGGTATCTTTATTACTTCGGTTGAAACGTCGCGATTGAGCGGCGCGCCAGGCTGGCTGCTGCTGGCCTGGGCATTTGCCGGCTTGCTAACCATTACAGGCGCGTTGTGTTGCTCGGAGCTCGCCACCATGATGCCGCGCGCAGGCGGCGTTTATGTCTTTCTGCGCGAAGCATACGGCATCTCAATCGGGTTCTTGTATGGCTGGACTCTTTTTCTTGTCATTCAAACCGGAACCATCGCGGCGGTAGCGATTGCGTTTGCAAAATTTCTCGGCGTTTTTGTCCCGCAAGTTTCGCCAGACAATTACCTGATCGCACCCATCGCATTCAGAGGGTACGCAATCAGCCTGTCGCTGGAACAATTGGTCGCGATTGCCTTGATCGCGCTGCTGACGTGGAGCAACACGTGCGGCCTTGAAGTTGGAAAAATTATCCAGAACACATTCACCACTGCCAAAACAGCCGCACTGGCTGCTGTAGTCGTGATAGGCTTGTGCCTGGGCTGGAATGCTAACTCTGCCGCGCTGAGATCGGATTGGTGGAATTCGTGGGCCAACGGCTGGAGCCCGCAGACCGCACAGCCTGGCTTCGCGTTCGTCGGCGGGTTCGCTCTCGCGCTGCTCTTTGGAAGATCGATGGTCGGTCCGCTCTTTGCCCAGACGGCGTGGACAAATGTGACATTTGTTGGGAGCGAAGTACGCGACCCGGAAAAAAATCTTGTGCGTGCACTCGTAGGAGGCTGTGGAATCGTCGTCGTCCTTTATTTACTCGCAAACGTCGCTTATCTCGCCGTTCTGCCGTTTCCGGAAATTCAGCACGCGCCGCACAACCGCGTGGCGGTAGCAATGATGAAAGCCGTGTTCGGTCAGCCGGGTGCGATGTGCATGGCTGCAGCGATCATGATCTCTACGTTCGGTTGCAATAACGGGCTGATTCTCTCCGGGGCACGCGTGTATTATGCCATGGCGCGCGATCGAATGTTTTTCCAAAAAGTTGCAACCACAAATCGCTTTCATGTTCCCGCCGCAGCACTGGTCGCACAGGCAATCTGGACTGCGTTTCTTACGTTGCCGCGCACGGTGACAATCAACGCTGCGACACATGAGGTGACTTACGGCAATGTTTACAACCAACTGCTCGAATACATCGTCTCGGCAGATTTGGTCTTTTACGTTCTAATGATTGCGGCGTTGATGGTTTTACGACGCAATAGACCCGATGCAGAGCGACCATACCGCACACGGGGTTATCCGTTTGTGCCGATCATTTCGATATTGCTTGCTGGATTGTTGATTGTCGATCTGGCATTTCTCGCGCCTGCCACCTCCGGAATCGGGATGCTCATCGTGTTGACGGGCGTTCCCGTTTACTTCTTCTGGCGCAAGCGGCGATTGCCTAACGTTGTTGCAGCTCAAAAGTGACTAGGTCAGCAAAGATCGGATGGAGCGTAGCGGTTTCTGTGATTCTGACCGCAATGGCTGGAACGTCATTAGCAGTATGCTGCGCGATTAGCTTCCAGCGCGGCTTGAAACTCTGGGATGAAGGCGTAGCGGCAGCCAGTAGAGGTGATCTTGATACGGCGATTTCCAAGTATGATGTCGCGCTGCGTACGAAAATGGGGGCCCGCTATGCTGGAATTCTTCATTCGAACCGCGGCCTCGCGTACAACAGCAAAGGATTGCTCGATCGTGCGCTTTTGGATTTCGCAGAAGCGCTGCGGCTTCATCCGGGTTTGGTAGAGGCGTACGTTGGACGAAGCTTCGCTTACATTGGTAAAGGCGAAATCGAAAAGGCCTTGAGCGATACGAACGAGGCTCTCCGACTCGATCCAAATTCAAAAGATGCATATCACAATCGCGCGATAACGTTTCTAAACCAACGGAAAGTTGGCAAGGCGATCGCTGATTTCGGTGAGGCCATCCGATGTGATCCGGATAACGCAGACCTCTATGCAGAGCGCGGCAATGCATTTTTGACTGACGGACAATATGCTTCGGCTATTGCCAGCTTCGAATCAGCGATCCGGATTTCGCCTTGGCTATCTGCAGCATATTTGGGAAGAGATTTCGCTTGGGAAAAGCGCGCTTACGAACTACTCAATGAAGGGATCAAGGCAGCCAGTGACCGCAAATATGATGAGGCGATGAAATTTTACACTGGCGCTCTGGAGTCCCATCCCGGTATCCGCAACCGTGCGGTCATCCTGTGTAACCGCGCTACAACATTAAGTTATTTGAAGCGGCGCGAAGAATCCGCGCGAGACTATGACGAGGCCATTCGACTGGACCCGAACTTCTTCCAAGCTTATTACAATCGGGCCATCAACTATCGCCAGCGCGGACAAATGGCCGAGGCTGTTCAAGATTTCACGGAAGCGCTGCGATTAAATCCGAAGTACGCTCCTGCTTATGTAAATCGCGCGGCGATTTACTTTCGCCAGAAGAAACTGGACAGAGCGCGCGCGGACTGGCTGAATGCAGTGGAAAACATCGAAGGTATTGAACTCGAACGGCGTCCGCAGTTGTTGAACAACATCGCGTGGCAGTTAGCTACTTCTCCGGCACCAGTCTGCCGAGATGATAAGACAGCCATTCGAGCGGCAACGCTAGCTTGTGAGCTAACCAATTGGACACGCAGCGATTTCCTCGACACGTTGGCCGCCGCCTATGCAGAGGCCGGAGATTTCGCCAGCGCGATCGCTCGCCAAAATCAGGCCATACAACTGACTCGAGGTTCGTCCAAAGAAAATGATGATATGAAACAGCGGTTGCGTTTGTATCAACAACAAAAGCCGTATCGGAACGCGAAATAGACTTACTTCTACCGCGGCTGGATACAAGAGGCGACGGTTCGCGTCGCTTTGAATCTTGGATCCAATGCGCAGTTGAGGTGCGAATTCTCTGTGTATGCCTGCAAAATCGAAGAAACAGCAAATGGCAGCCGGCGCGGCACTCGCGGCGAAGCGCGGCAAGCGCTCGAGATCGTCACTCAAAGGCGCTTCGCGCCAGATGGCGAGCTCGATGAGTCAAAGCGAGCTACGCAAAATGGCGAAGACGAAGCGCAAGAGTCTGCCGAAGAAAAAGCGACGCTAGTACCACCTGAAGCCGTGTCGTCTTGAGGCTTTACGCTTCCTGCGTTGTCGCTATCGCCTCTCTTAAAGGTTCCAGGCTCACTCTGCTTGTCCCCGTAAACGGGTGGTCAAGCACGTAGATCAAAAACAAAATCGACGTGAGCATAACCGTGAGTGTAGTGGTAATCAGGTACTGCGCCCTGATGTTTTTCATTCCAAAGAAAAACGTGTAGGAGACGGCGAATACGCCGCCAACAAGCAACACCAACCAGATAACCGGTGGCACAGTATCGTTACCGGCAAATATTCTCATTCGGCGAAACTGAGCCAGGTTGTTCAAGCATCGTAACGATTCAGCGTAGAGCTCTCGGTTGGGAATCGAGTTCGTGTCCACCTGGGAAAATAATATTCTGAGAGGGGTGTGAGCGCCGCCGGAATAGACGCTAAGGTCTCCCTCTGACATCTTGGGGACTTCATCGTTGTAAACCGCAGCAAGGTAATCTCTCACTCCCTGCTGAATGATTTTCTTCGACGGATCAGGAAAGGCGGCGGCATTGTGAAAAATATCGAGGGCCTCGCTGGCTTCCAATTGCAGATTTTTCGTTGCCTCGTCGTAACCGTTCCAGGTAACAAACACCACAAACGCCACCAGCACACCATAGAAGAGCCCAAACGCGTTGAAAATTATTGCAGCGACTTCATGGTTCTCCTTTAGTACTTCGGCCGAATACTTCCTTCGCACTAGGTAAAGCCCCCCCAGGCCGAAGAGGGTGGTAATCGCCGAGACGATAAAAAATGAAACCGGGGGCGTTAGCTCAAGCAGGAATCGCATAAATGGGTTAAACTTTCTGAAAAGTTCGCACGAGTCTACCGCTTTTGAGTTGTCGCTGTCCGTTTGAGCCGATAGCCGTCAGCGTGCGCGCCGTAGCCGCTTGCGTATTCAACCAGTCCAACTCCCTTTTTCCAAACAATTTTTTGGAAGTGACCCGACGGGTGATTCGCATCATACACGCAGAGATTGTCCTTTAACCTGATTGTCGTTTTCCACAGGCCTTCTTCGTAATCAAACTTGCCGCTGGTGATTCCGTAAATTTCACTTTGCTCAAATTGCGGCGGTTTATCGAGCGCGGAAATCTTTTTAACAGCGGCGTCATTGTCTTCTTCGTTCAACAGAACGATGCGTTGGTCTGTGACGATGAAATAATCCGGTCGAATTTCACGCAGCTTCGGACGAACTCCCGCAGGATTTCTCGCACGCGATGTGACATCGGAAAATTCGATTTTGAAAATCGCGCCCCACGGCATTTTGGAAACGCGCGTTGTAACCACTTGCATCGTGAGCGGGATTTCCTCCTCCTCGATATCGTCGCCCCATTGGGTCCCCTGGAATTTGGCGGACACCGGCTTGTTGTCCTTAACGTCCAGAAATGGATTAGCCGCATAAGTAGAAACTGTTGACAACACCCACATCAGCAAAGTTGCGAGCCGCCAGCGGTTCATGTGGAAATGCTACCTGGCAACGCATTGCAAATGCACGCCCGAAATCCTCGAATCTGATTTCTTCAAAAACTAAGCTGGTAGTTCCAGTTAGCGAAAACACGACGGCAGGTGGTCCTTAGCAAGTTGTGAGACCATCCGGATCGCATCGCGGGTGCAACACTCCAAACATCTTTAGAGCGAGGTGTTGTACAAGCTACGCCGAAGAACTAGGTCGGGCTGGATGAAGGAGTCGGCTGAGGCGACGCAGACTTGATCTTGTTTTTGTTCCGGATCTCTGTGGCGCGCTGTCGGAGCGGATCGGCCTTTGCCTTGTCGCCCATCGCTTCGTAGATCTTGGCAAGATCGTTAAGAGAAGTGGCGGTCTCGGGATGGTCGGGTCCGCGCGCCTTTTCTGTAACTTCCATCGCGCGCAGGGCATAAGACTCCGCTTTTTTATACTCGCCTTTTTCCCGATAGAGCGCGCCGAGATTGTCGAGAGCCGCACCAGCTTTGTAGTGATTCGGCCCCAACTTTTCCTCAAAGAGCTTTAATGCCTTTTGAAAAAGCGGATCGGCTTTGTCGTACTTACCCATGCCTACATATATCGCGCCCAGATCATTGTATGCGGTCGCAGTCATCTCGTGCCCGGGTCCATAAGTTTTTTCGGAAAGTTGAAGTGCCCGTTGGGCGAGTGGCTCCGCCTTCGCATAATCTTTTTGGAGCCGATACAGATCTGCCAATCCGCCAATACTCGAGACGAGGGCTGAGTTATCCGGGCCAAATGCTTTTTCGCGAATCTTTAAAGCGCGCTGGTAAAATGGTTCGGCTTTCTTGTAATCGCCCATCATTTGATAGAGGACTCCAAGATTATTGAGGCACGAAGCGGTGTTTGGATGTTCCGGACCGTCGGCTTGTTCAGTGATTTTGAGCGATTGCTGATAAAGCGGTTCAGCTTTGGCGTAGTCGCCTCCATCCATGTAAACCCACGCTAGATTGTTCATGCTTTCGCCCGTTGCCGGATGATTTGGTCCAAGAATTTTCTCGCGCGTTTGGAACGATTGTTTGAAAAGTGATTCGGCCTTGGCCAACTCGCCCTGCTGCAAATAAAGCGCGCCGAGATTGTTTTGGATGTTGGCGGTGTGGGGGTTCTCCGGACCAACCGCTTTTTCGTAGATCTTCAGTGCGCGCTCATACATCGGTTCCGCCTGCGCCAACTTGCCCTGGTGGTAATAAAGAGCCGCAAGGTTGGTCAGACTGTTGGCAACAGCGGGACTATCCGGTCCGATTTTTTCCTCACGCGCCTTTAACACGCGCGTGTACAAAGGTTCCGCTTTAGCCATGTCCCCTTTACCTTCATACAGCAGCGCCAGGTTATTCAGGCAAGACAGCGTGTTCGGGTGCGTCTTTCCGACTTTTGTTTCGAAAATTTTTATGGCCCGTTTGTAGAGCGGTTCCGCTTTGGCGAAATCGCCCATTTCGCGGTAAGTTTCGGCGAGATTGTTGAGGATAATTGCGGTATGCGGATGATCCCGGCCGAGTGCTTTCTCACGGATCTTTAGCGCGCGCTCGTATAGCGTCACAGCCTTGGCGCGTTCGCCCATGTGTCCGTACAACGACGCGAGATCGGTAAGGCTGTCGGCCGTCTCGGGGTGGTCGGAGCCGTAATTTTTCTCGCAGTATTTCAGGACTTGTTCGGCAATTGGCACCGCTTCGCGATACTTCCCCGCCTCGCGCAACTGGTTGATTTGCTGAACCATTTCACGAATGTCAGAGTCGCTCTCGGCCGCAGCGAAATTGAAACAGAGCAAAACTGCGCAAACACACGCGACGAGTTGCAGCCACCGATTCGTTTGGCGATGCGCTTTCCAAAATTTGTCTGGCAATTCGGTCATAGCGACGAGCGTGATAACAACGCGGCTGAGTTGCAAGCAAACTTTCGCGTAGATCGCTGAGCGTCTTGCCGTTGCGCCGCCGAATTCCATTGTGCCGTGAGTGCGGTTCCATTATTGCTAGAAGTCAATGACCGCACGTGCCTGCCTCTTTGGGCTCGGCTGCATTCTCATTGTCGCACAGTTGTCAGGTGATCGAATCGTCGCGGCCGACTCTTCTGCGCAATCAGGACCGCGTTCAATCGACATCGGGTCGGAGAGAGTTGTGATCGCCCGCGATTCGATGTCTGCGGACGGCCGAAACGCGCTGGCTTGGACAGTTGATAGTAGCGAGCCCGTCGATTGGTCGCTGCTCGAAAAAGATCCAAATCATTTCTATGAGCAGTACGACGTAAAAGAAATCTGGGTTGTGAATATTCTCGACAAAAAGAAGGTCGGCACGGTCGCCGACCAGGGCGGCTACGTGCGACCGGGCAGTCATCGGACATTGAGCATCGCATGGGGACCGATTGAGAATGGACGACGATTTGCCCTAGCTGCTTACGAATGGAAATGGGGCACCGACACGCTCCTACTTCTCGACGTGGGCGCGGATGATTCGCGATCGGCTCAAATTGGACCTGTTTTGGACAAGGCGATCGAGGCACAAATAAAACGGGCGAAACCGCGAGAGCGCGGCCCGTTCGATTCGACTTATCTCCTCACTGGTCTGCCGGAGCTTGGAAAGCGAACCGGTTTTTCCGATCCGACGACAGTGGGTCTTCCATTCGTGACCAAGGACCGTAAACAAGACGCTTCAGTCACTGAAGGCATTCTCAGGCTAAAGCTCATTCGGGCCGGCGAAGGTCCCACGGCCAAAGTTGTTAAACTTACTCCCGGACCGTTGCCGGACGATCCTTTTTCCGAATCAGCGCGGCTCGCGAAAGCTGACCGGGAACTGAACGCAATTTATTCCGCGCTCTTGAAACGCCTCGACACTTCGGCGCGAGAGAAGCTTAGGAGCGAGCAGCGGGCATGGCTGGAACAACGCGACAGGCAGGCCGATGAAGCTGTACGAAGCAAAAGTGATGCTGAGAATAGGCGCATTGTTCGCGATCGCGTTCTGCGTCAGCTGACCGAGGAACGTTCGACAGAACTGCGAAAACGGGAAGCGCAAACGAAATAGCCTTAACGCGATGTTGCTCAATGAATTTCTCAAGGAACACAGGAAAGTTGAGGAACAGCGGGCCACGATCGCCGAATTGAAGTCAACGGTCGCGCAGCAACAGAAGCGGTTTGTCGAACAGGATAACCAAATTGCAGCTTTGGCAGCAGGTCTTCGGAGAGTGACCGCGCGGATTGAAACGAGCGGGGCGCAGCCGCAACTAGTCAACGCTCCGTAACACCGGCATGGCAGATCGCGATAGTTTCAAATCGCGCCTGGCATCCGGTGCTGTACGAAACAATTTTCGGAATTTTGAAAGAAGTAGCGGTCTAGATCCGTATACAGCTCAATCTTAAAGGTGAAAACGCTCACATTATTGGGTCTGCTTGTTTGCCTGCTTATCTTAACTCAGCCGAGTTATGCTCAGCAATCTGCGACGCCACCCCAGCAGCACGAGACGCAGAGCGCCGAGCTGGCGGAAAAGATCCGTGACGCTTCGCCGAATAAGAAGTTTGCCATGCGCGTTCGGTACGACGCCGAAATGTACCAGAAGATGTTCCCGACTGAGAAAAATGACGAGGGAAAAACTCCTTCAACGCTTCAACAAGCGATAAATGAACAGTATTTTCCCGCTACGATTAAAGCGATCGAGTTGGTTTCGTTACCGCAGAAGGTGGTAGTCGCCGAGCTTCCGTGGGACGGCAGCGCGGACCAAACAAGCCTTACCTGGTCTAGGGACTCCAAGTGGTGTGCATTTTACGCTAGCACCGCGCGATGGGGTCTCACCTGGATTTACCATCTGCTCGGTGACAAATTCGTCCCAGTAAGCGAAAACGTGCAACCGGGAGCCGATGTCGAAGGCGACGCGCACGGGACGTGGATGACGCCGCTTGAAATCGAGGTGGAAGGCGACGTGCGCAGGGAGTGGCTGAAGCCGATCCGCTGGTTAAAACCCGGTGTCTTATTGCTTGAACAATCGGTTATCTTTCGCGGGGAGGATGCGGGAGAAGCTACCTATCGGCTCACAACCGCCTTTGATGAAAAAACCGGCAAGTCCCGAATCATTTCAAAGAAGAAAGTTCCATCGAAGGAGTAGGCCTTAGCTTAAATGAAAAAAAACATCAGCATCGTTTTCCTATCCGTAGGCAGTTTAGTCCTCGTTCTCTCCACATTGCAGGCGCAGGACGCGCAGATAGTGGCAGACAATCTGGAATATAGCCGCGAGTTTTATACTGGGGTCCATTTCTCCGCGATCGTGACCCTGCCTCGCGCTTCGGCTGGCAAGATGGAGTTCAAATATGACCGTTATCCAAACGGTGGCCCGGAACGAATCCAATGCGACGAAGGTCAGTTCGCGCGCAAGAACGGGAAGACGTGGCTGAAATCGAATGATTGGGGTGAGTCGGGTCAACCAGTGGGTAAGGACAGGACTCGAAAGCTGGACGGCTGGCTAAAATTAATCGAGGCCGCGTTCAATCCTGCGCCGGCCGACGTCAAACTTGTTGATAAATCCAAAGCGGACGGACGCTTTCAATGGATCTTCGAAGCGCGGCCGCCAAATGGGAGCGGACCTCCGACGCGGTGGGAATTCGCGAAACCGACTTACGACAAAAATGAGAGTGTGTTGTTGCATGGATTTGAGGGATCGATGCGCGTAGAAGGCGACAAAGTTACCCGTGTCGCCGCGACGAACCCGGTGAAGTTCAGCTTTGGTTACCTGATCAGTGCGCAAGGATTCGAACTTTCGGAACGCGCATGGGAAAATCTGGAAACGCCGAGAGGCGAGGAAGGCAAACCGCCGCCGTCATTCCCCACCATCGGTCCGAAGCCGAAAGACGCGCAAGCTTACGTTGACCGCGCGAAGGCCAGGCGCTTCAACGGCGACGCGGGCGGCGCGATCGCCGATTTCAGCCGGGCGCTCGAGCTCGATCCGAAACTAACGTCTATTTATTATGACCGCGGGATCACCAACTTACAAAATGGAAGCCTTGATGAAGCAATCAGCGACCTGAGCCACGCGATCGAGCTCAGCCCGAACACCGCCGATTATTATAATGACCGCGGCCTTGCGAAGCTAAGGAAGGGTGATAACGACGGCGCAATTGCCGATTTCACACGCGCAATTGAGCTGGATCCTAAAGCTGCGCAGATCGCCTACCGCAACCGTGCGCTGGCCAGAAAGATAAAAGGCGACGCCGACGGTGCGATTGCCGATTACGATCGCGCGATCGATTTAGACCAGAAGAACGCCGACGCGTACAACAACCGCGGCAACGTCAAAAAATCGAAAGGCGACTTCGACGGAGCAATCGCTGATTTCACCAGCGCGATCCAGTTAAATTCGAAGCTGACCGTTGCTTACAAGAGCCGCGCCGAAGCGAAACAGGCGAAGGGCGACGCCGCCGGTGCGGCCGAAGATTTTAAACGCGCGGGCGGCCCGGATTCAGAAGAGTCGCAGCCGAACGGCAACGAGGCCAATTTGAAAGAAGCTGAGCAATATTACGATCAGGGTCTCACTGCGCAGCAGAAGCGTGACTGGAATGGAGCGTTGGCCGGCTACAGCCGCGCGATCGAGCTCAATCCAAAATACGTCGAGGCTTACAACAATCGTGGCTACGTCAGGCGCAACAAAGGCGACATCGACGGAGCGATCGCCGACTACAGTCGCGCGCTCGAGCTCGATCCCCAACACACAAAATCCTACAATAATCGTGGAGTGGCCAAGGTTGAGAAGGGCGATTTTGATGGGGCAATCGTGGATTTCAACCGCGCCATCGACCAAGATCCGCAATATGCCCATGCTTTTTACGGCCGGGGCCATGCCAGGCTCGGCAAGAAAGATCTAGACGGAGCAATCGCCGACTTCAGTAGTGCCATCAAGTTCGATGCAAAAGACGCTGCTGACTATCACTCGCGGGCCCAAGCGCTTGCTGAAAAGAGACAATACGCTGCCGCGATTAAGGACTTAGAGAAGGCCGCTCAACTCGATCCCAAAAACGGAAGTAACTATGTAGATCTCGGCTGGTATCAGCTCTTCAATCGAAAACCCCGGGAGGCGACCACAGCTTGCCTCAAAGCGCTGAAGCTTTCGCCGGAAGATGCTGTGCTGATCAGGACCAACCTCGCCCATAGTTATCTGTTCAGTAACCAATTTGCGAAAGCGAAAGCGCTTTATCTGGAGAACAAGGACGCCAAAATTGCAGACGACAAGCGATCCTTCAGCCAGGCCGTCCTCGACGATTTCAAGGAATTCCGAGAGGCGGGGATTACTCATCCCGACATGGAAAAGATCCAGGCTCTGTTCGCCAACCCCAGTCCGCCATGAATTCGAAACTGTCCGCTGCTGCTGTTGTCTTAATTCTGAGCGCTTCGACCTTGACCGCGCAGGATGCGAAGCTTGCGGCGGATAGCTTGAAATACAGCCGCGATTTTTATTCCAAAGTTCATTTCGTGGCGATCGTGAACCTGTCTCTCGGTTCGGCCGGCGCGACGGAGTTCAAATACGACCGTTATCCAAACGGTGGTCCGGAACGGGTCCAATGCCCGAGCGGTGAATTCGCGAGAAAAGACGGAAAGACGTGGCTCAAATCAAATGATTGGGGCGAGACCGGAAAGCCCGCTGATGCAACTAATGTAAAGCGATTGAATAACTGGGTGGACCTGATCAACGGACGATTGAATGCTGAACCGGCGCTGAAGTTCGTTGCAAAAACAGACGAGGGCGAACGCGACCAAGTCGTTTTTGAAGAATCGAAAAGCGGCCCCGGCGAATCTCAGCGTTACATTTTCGAAAAGTTCAAGAACGAGAAGGACGATCATCCGCCACTTTTCTCAGAGTTCTCCGGACCAATGCGTCTCGGCGGCCATGAAGCCACGGTGAAGATCCAATTCAGCTATCTCGTGTCGGTGCAGATACAGGAGACAGCCGCTGAGTCAGCGACGCCGCCGGCTAAGCCCGATCCAGAAAAATCGCAGCCGCCCAGCAATGAGTCTGTCGGGGAGTTGGTTAATCGCGGGATCGAAAAAGGAAAAGAGGGTGACTTGGATGGGGCGATTGCAGATTTCGATCGCGCGATCGAACTCGATCCAAAAGATGACGCCCCATACTTTAACCGTGCTCAGGCTAAATGGCAGAAAAAGGACGGGACCGGCGCCATCGCCGATTACACCCGAGCGATCGAACTCGGCTCCCAAAACCCGGCTGCTTACAACAACCGCGGCAATGCCAGATCGGAGAATAACGACCGGGATGGCGCAATTGCTGATTACACCCACGCAATCGAACTCAAACCTGATTACGCGCGCGCCTACTACAATCGCGCTGTCACGAAGCAGGCTAAGGGCGATACCACCGGTGCTGAGGCTGACTTTAAGACCGCCGAGAAACTCGATCCAGAACTGGTCACCGAAGCGCCGGCAACGGATTCAAAAAACAATCCTCCTTCGGAAGGAACGACGGTCAGCCTCCTGGATGGCAAGCTTAAGCTCGATCTCCCCTCTGATTTCTCTCGCGACCCCGACGATCCGAAAGATCCAAAGACCTTGGCCAAGTTTTCAGGTCCCGATGGAGCGTGGGGAGCAGTCTTGCGCGGTACTCACGGACTTACACCGGACAAGCTTGAGCGTTATCTCAAAATGCGCGTGGCGGAATATTCGAAAGGATTCAAGTGGCTGCCGAAAGATTCCCGCCTGCAATGGCTGAAGAAACAAATCGTGACGATCGATGGCCGAAAATGGGCTGACTGGCGCTTCGTCCCAATGTTAAAGGGCAAGAAGGATTATTCGCACAATCCTGTGTATACGCGTTTCCTAACGACGTCTTATCAAGGGCAACTCTTGGAGATCAACTTTACCTCGAACCTGAACACCTCACCCGAGCTAAAGAAAGAGCTAGACCACATCATGAACTCGGTGCATCTCGAAGAATGAACACCCTAACAAAAAATTGTAACTCAAATAAAGCCATATCGGAACTGAATTCATTCGCGTCTATTCAAGTGATTCGCAGGAAGAGTTGGCTAGCCGGAATTCTGATTCTGTTGTTATTTCCAAGCGCTTTTGCGCAGACCGACTTTTCGGCATTCTGGAAAAAATTTAGATCTGCCGTTATCGCTGGCGATAAAGGAATGGTCGCGGAGATGACGAAATTTCCGCTGTCGATGCCCTATGAGGTAAAAGCCGTAAAGAACAAGGAGGACTTCTTGCGCCGTTATAACGAAATTTTCAAGGGTGAGGCCAATGCCGCGCAATGTTTTGCAAGCGCTAAACCGTACAAGCAATCCGACCGGCAATATGACGTTAACTGTCCGTTCAAGGAGACTCCCAACGACCGGGAAGACGTACCGATTCGCTTCATCTTTGAACAGACCAAAAGCGGCTGGAGATTTGTCGGCCTCGACAATGTTAATGAATGACAGGGGTTGACGGCGGCTGATCACGCGCGTGGCGGGCCAATGGCTCCTAGTATCCGCCATGAGACTATGGCAGAACCGACTCAAGAGCGAATCAAACAGCTAAAGGCCAGATATACCGACTGAGACCACATCGTGGACTGGGTGCATGTCGAAGAATGAAACCCCTAGGAACCTTCATATTCGTCGCTTTTGGTTGCTGTGTCGCACATCTCTGTCCGATGCTGGCAGGAGAGGAGATCAAATACCCATCACCGAATGGGCGGTTCGCGCTGCGGATAACTTAATCAGAGGACGATGAATACCATCCGACAGTGGATTTGATTGAAAAGGATACCGGCAAAGTCTTAGTCACTCTGCACAGCGGCTCCGACACCGACCTATTCACCGCGTCCGATTCGATATTAGTGTGGTCGGCTGACTCGAAACGAGTGGCGTATGGCTTTGGTGCCAACCCGCCAGGCGCGAGAGTAGAGGAACGAAGCGCGCTCATCTGTTTTTGGAACGGCTCCGGTTTCGAAAAAGTATTCTTGCCGGAGAATCTGCCGGTGCCGGACATTAAATTTCCAAAGGGAAAAGGCGGGAACGTGAAACCCTATGGAGGCGGGGTGAGGCCTTTGAAGTGGTTGAAGTCTGGCGACCTGGAGATGTCCAGCGAGGATATGATGTTCTCGCGCGATGATAATAAGAGTTACACCGGCCAACTGCGGTTCATACTTGCTTTTGACGCGCAGCATCGCGCCTCAGTAAAGAAGGTTGGGAAGACGAAGACCGAAGTGGAGGAGTAAATGAAAAACCTATTGATCGCGGTAGCAGCCGCGTGCTTGGGAACAATCTTGCTTTCCATTGTTGCGTCATCCGCGATCGCCGCGGGAGATGGTCCAGAGAAAGTGATCCGCGCGCTTTACAAGGCTCACCGCCCGTGGGAGCACAAAGAACTTAACCTCACGAATCGGGCTGTGCTGTCGAAATATTTCAGCCCCGAGCTAACCAAGCTGTTCCTTAAGAATGCGCAGCTGGAGCGGGACTGTCCCAAAGGCGACCTCTGCGGACTCGAGTTCGATCCAATTCTGGGATCTCAGGACTTCGACGACCACCTCAACTTTAAGCTTCGCATCACTGAGGCAACACCGCCGCAAACTGGCCGATTCGAAGCACGCTTCAAATTATTTAACGAAGACAGACCGGAGCACGCAGTCGTTTTCCAGCTTGTTCAGTTGAAGAACGGATGGCGCATTGACGACATTATTTATCCCAACGATAACGCCTCGCTCAAGGCAGTAATTACCGCGCTTGTTGACGAGGCGGTGCATCTCAAAGAATGACAGACGCGGATTTGAAACTCGGTTCGCTTACCCGCTCGCTGGCCGCTACCCGTCGCGGCTCTACCTTCTATGTCGCAGCCCATTCACCCGCCTCCGCACATGCGCTACGGTGTGGCAGGCGAATTTGCACCCAATGATTCAAGACTGACTGATTTGAGGCTTATGAAGTTCGTGACAATTCGTGCAATCAGTGTTGCGGCTCTGTTTATTTTGCTTCTCATTTCCGTCGCGCAGATCCACGGGCAGACGCAGGCTGAAATGAACGCGGTGGCGCGCTCGGATTTTGCGAGAGCTGATGCTGATCTCAACAAAACTTACCGAGCGGTTTTGGCAAAGCTTCGGGACGCTGAGAGTAAACAGAAGCTTAGGGAAACGCAACGAGCATGGCTCGCATCCCGCGATGCTGAGGCAGCACGCGCTGCTGGAGAGGCAGATGGCGGCTCGATGGCTCCGACAATTCGCGACGAAACGATGACCCATCTGACTCGAGAGCGCATTAAAGAGTTAGAAACCATGCTCGATAACGGAACGGCGAGCCCAGCGAAAACTGCGGCCGTTAGTGCGACACCGTCCGCATCTGGAATGGGCCAGAATCCACCGGAGTCTTCGCCGTCGTCGGGCGCGTCGCCAGATCAAGAGGATAATGCGAACAAGAGATGCGATTGTCCACCGTCGCCGGATGGGAAATTTGCCTTTCTCCCATCCTATGGTGCGGAGGACTCTTTCGAAAATCGGCCCCAGATCATTGACTTGATTGATAAGAAGTCAGGGAAAAAGTTGCAACAAATCGACGAGGCGGATATGCCCGTTTTCTGGAATGTGCTCTGGGCACCCGATTCGAATGGGTTCGCCTTGAAGACAAAGGTGGAGGGGCATCCTAGGCTTCAAGGAATGGATGTTTACTTCCGAAGCGGTGAAACCTTTCGAAAGATCGAATTGCCCGAAAACGATGCGTACTACTCAAACGTCGTGTGGGCGCCGGATTTAAAACGCTTTGCCTTCAGTCTTTATTATAGGCTTAAGGATTATTCAACCGTCGCGTTTTATCAGTTGCGTAACGATAAATGGGTAGCCTTGCAATCGCCGGTGGACGAAGCATCAGAGCACACCCAGTTGGCACAACTAGCCAGGAAGTATTCGCCGAAGAACACTTACCGAAAGGGAGATTCCTCGCCAGTGAGTGATTATCTGGAAGCGCGTAGTTGGACTGACGCCAATACTGTTATTCTTTATGCTCATTCGGAGGGCGATAAGGGCGAGGCCGCTGCTCTTTTTACTCTAAAGTTCGACGAGGCGGGGAATTGGAAAATCGTCAAAATGCATCGGATGTCGGCTAAGGAGTTCGAAGAGGAGCGATGAGGTCGTTCTTCACTCTTGTCGCAATCCTCGCGTATACGATCGCCTGCAATTTCTCCGTTCTTGCCGCTGATCAGGAACCCGCAGCTGCCAACAGACCATCCAAAGAGTCATCGCTCGCGCCTGGCGACAAAACCAATGAGAACGTTTCTCGTGAATTCCTGGCGCTTGCAGACGTACCAGAATTTCGCGGCGTCATCGACGACCCGAACGGCTATGTGAATTTGCACAAGGAGAAACGATCTGACGCTCCAGTTGTAACAAAGGTCAAAGCCGGGGAGCCATTCGAGTTTCAGAAAAAGGAACACGACGACTGGTGCCACGTGAAACTGGAATCAGGCGTGGGTGGCTGGATGCACTACGGTCGGGTAAAACTCTATTTCACTAAGCAGGATTTGCCTGCCAAACCGGAGGAGGGCGATGAGGTTAACGCGCAAGCGCGGGCGGGAGGGATCGATTATTATGAAGTCACTCAGGCGGCGGCTCGTGGTGATCAGAAGGCGCTCAAGACATTCCTTAGCTTTCGCGGAGACGGAGCAGCGGCGGAGGAGCACGTAGGCGTAAGTAGTGTTGTGATCCATCTCATCGGTGACGAAGCGTTCGCTAAATTTCTGGACGAACAATCGCTCGATTTTTGCGAACAACTAACCGTGCCGTGGGAATCGGGCATGGTATGGCCATTCGACACGAAAGAATATTTTCGCCAGCACTTTCCAAAGTCAGCAAAATTCCTCTTTGGCGATTACGACGCGTTAATCCGCGACTACACTGGCGCTATTAAGCGTAATCCGAAGGATAGCCATGCCTATCGGAAGCGCGGTGTCGTCGAATTCGAAAAGGAGGAGTGGGATCAGGCAATCCACGATCTTGATCGCGCAATCGAGCTCGATCCGAAGGATGATCATGCTTGGTACGACCGGGGCGCCGCGCGTGCTGAGAAGGGAGAATATACGGCTGCGGTCAAGGACATCCAGAAGGCTGTCGACCTGAACGGAAAAGTTGGCGACTATTACCTGGATCTCGGCTCGTTTCAGCTGTTCAACCGGAAACCTCGTGAGGCGATTGCAGCTGCACTTAAAGCTCTGGAGCTAGATCCCGATAACGCGACAATGATCAACACCGTTCTCGCGACTGGTTACCTTTTTGATAATCAGTTTGAGAAAGCGAAAGCGATTTATTTGAAAAATATACCTGCGTCTATTCAAGCTGACCGGTCGTTCGGCGAAGTCGTGCTGGACAACTTCAAGAACCTCGAAGAGGCAGGCATAACGCATCCGGACATAAAAAAAATCAAGGAACTGCTGACGAGCAAAACAGGGGAAGCTAATCACGCAGAACAAACACCTGATGGCGTCGCACCCCGCCCGTCGGAGAAACCGGAATCCGAGAAACAATGAGGTTGTTTTTCGCGTCTGTCGCAATTATCGCATCCTTGACCAGCTGCGATTTGTCTGTGTATGCAGCGAACGAAGAACCGGCAGCCGCTCCCAGTTCATCCCAGGAATCACCCTCTCCATTGCCTATTGTGGATCTTGGGGATCGCAAAGCAGAAACAGTGGCTGGCACTGGGTCGCCAGATGGCCGTCTCGCTCTTGCGTGGACGCTGCGTCCCCCAAAGGATGCTGCGTCGGTCGATTGGAATCTGCTCGGAAAAGATCGCGAAAAATTTAAGGACACCTACGGCGATGATGAAAGCTATTTCGTCGAACTCGTGTTGGTTGATTACAGAAATAACAAGAACTTGGGTATGGTTAAGCTGGCTGAATCTTGGTCGCTTCCGGGCTATGGCCACGAGTCGTTAATAGCTCGCTGGGGACCGGCAGATAAGAACGGCCGTCGGTTCGCCATTGTGAATTGCGACCGCAAATGGAGCCCGCAAGATCTTATTCTTCTTTCGCTGACCGGCGACTCGGTTTCGCAACGCAGCCTGCTGAAGTCGCTTGATCAAACTGTGCAAAAATTTGTCGCACAACAAAACAAAGGACGCCGATCGCCACCAGCCAAAGATTATACAGTCGAATATCCGATCTTTAATCTTCCTGAAATTGGACAGCGGAAAGGGTTTTCCGATCCTACTACTCTTTGGCTTCCGTTTGAAGCTCTCATTCCAAAATCGGAAGAGGCCCCCGGTTACTCAGGCATCCTGCACTTGAAGCTTGATGAAGCACCGGATGGTCCGACTGCTACAATCCAAGGCGCACCGATTAAAGAGTCAGGTCCGACCGAAGAGGCTGTCAGCTATGACGCGCGTTTTCTCGACGCTGACCGGCAGCTAAACGAAACATATTCCACGCTCCGCACCAGGATTTCGCCAACGCAGCGCGACCAGCTAAAGGAACAACAGCGTGCCTGGCTGAATCGACGCAATGAAGGTGCTCAGCTTGTTAACGGCGAAGCTCAGGAAAATTCACTGGAAAATCCAACTGCTGTCGCGGATCGCGAAATATTGAAAATGACCCAAGCGCGTACGAAGCAATTCAAACAATGGCTGGAGACGCTTAAATCAAATCCAAAGTACAATCCGGTTGAAGCAGAGACCTACTCTGACCGGGCAGATGCCGATGCGAAAGAAAAGCGGTATGCGGCGGCCGTCCAAGACTTACAAAAAGCGATTGAAGTGGATCCGAAGAATGGAGAGTACTATACCGAACTTGGTTGGTATCAGCTTTTCAACCGCAAGCCTAGTGAGTCGATCGCCGCTTCGTTGAAAGCCTTGGAGCTGTCGCCCGATGACTCAGTACTTATTAAGGGGAACCTGGCCCATGCCTACCTCTTCGATAACCAATTCGACAAAGCAAGGGCCCTTTATCTGGAAAACCGAGATGCTAAGATCGATGACGAGCGAACGTTTAAGCAGGCCGTGCTGGATGATTTCAAAGAATTCCAGGATGCAGGCATTACTCATCCCGACATAGACAAAATCAAGGCGCTGCTGACTGGTCAAACGGAGGCACGGTGATCATGTCGAAGGAGAGCTGTTATGAGGAAGTCGTTGAGAAAATTCCATCAAAGGAGTCGGCGATGCTTTCAATAAGAAAGAACATCCTTGTTATACTTGTCGGCAGTTCAGTTCTAGCTCTGTCAACATTATGGGCGCAGGATGTGAAATTTGCGGCGGATAGCTCGCAACACAGCCGCGCATTTACAGAAGCGTCGGCCGAGGCAGAGCGTCTTGGGAAAACCGAAGCGGGAGAGCTTTACGAAATTGAGTTCGGCAAAGTGGTTACATCGCGCCTGGGTGATATTGTCAGCGAATGTGCCAAAAATCTCGGACCGAAGATTAAGTTTATTGCCCACTTCAATGCACCGCCCGCCAGCACAACTCGCCTGCGCCGCGAGCGCGCTCAGATGGTTTTTGTTTTCGCGGCCGATGGTCACGTGGAACAGGTGCTGACTCCAAACGACCAGCCAGCTGCAAAATGTATCGGCGATAAATTGCGCGATCTGCAGCTTCCCGCTCCTCCCCGCGCAAGTTGGCCGGTAGAATTGTCGATTGATATGAGCCGGGACAAGGCTGCGGCGGCGGGCAAAGGACACGCGAACAAACTCGATCTTAAAATCCAAAGGTCGCCGCGCCAGATCATCTTAAGAAACGGTGAGGAAATTGCGACATGGGAGGGCGATCCTGATTCGAGGATGACACTTCACTATCCCGATGGCGGGATCCAGGAGGTAACAATCGCGAAAGGTCAAATGCATTTCGGGCCGGTCGTTCGGAACGCAAAATCTGGGAGTGGGGCCGAGTCAACTCAACCTGATGATGAAAAGCTGGCGATGGAAGCGCAGCAGGCCGCGGCGGTCAAGAATTATGAAGAGGCGCTCAAGCTCTATGAGCAAGCGATCAATCTGAAAGGCCGTTTCGCGCCTTTTGTTTATCACAATCGAGGTATGATTTACCTCCGTCGCGCGAAAGCTTCGACCGAACCGGGATCCCGGATTGCCGATCTGCAACGCGCTATCGCAGACTTTAAAACATCGATCGCTCTTGGTGCCGCATCCGACGACGAGCTGAATCGCGGTTTGGAGAAGGTCGCCACCAGGGCGAACCTGGAGGAAGCGACTAAATTACTTGCGCGGGAAACACATCCCTAACATTTCTTCATCATTGTACCGGCATTCCTTAATCGGCATTGGGCTGGCGTTTTGCTTCTGGTCGGTTTCTCGACAACCGGCAGGGCCGAAGAGAACACCGAAGTTGCGGCCGATAATCTGAAGTACAGCCGCGATTTTTATTCGAAGGTCCATTTCGTCGCGATTGCGAATCTTGATTTCGGCGCAGCGGGCACGGCGCAATTCAAATACGATCGTTATCCAAATGGCGGTCCGGAACGGATTCAGACTGGCGACAGCGAGTTTGCGCGGAAGGATGGAAAAACCTGGCTCAAGTCGAACGATTGGGGCGAAACCGGCAAGCTGGTGGATGCGCAAACAGCCAAGCGGTTGAACAATTGGATCGGCTTAATCGATGCGCGTTTGAATGGCGAGCCGGCTTCGAAAGTTCCAGTAAAGGCGCGACGGTGATGAAATTCATCGGGAAAGAAGATCAGGGCGAGCGGGAAGAATTCGTTTTCGAAGACGATCAAGACTAATCTCGCCCATCTCTTCGATAACCATTCGATAAAGCAAAAGCCATTTATCTGGAAAATACAGCTGCCAAATTTGTCGATGACGAACGAACCTTCAGCCAAGGTGAGCTAGACGATTTCAATGAACTACAAGAGGCGGTCATCACTCATCTCGACATAGACAAGATCAAAGCGCTATTAACCACCAACCAAGAAGGCCTATAACTATGTCACAGACACGCCTAATTATTAAATCACTCCTGCTAAGTTTGCTAACAGTCAGCACCTTCTTTCCGTGCTTGCAGGCACAGGAGACTTTGCCCGGCGGAACGGTTTATGGGCCAAAAACAGCCTTTAACATCAGTGCACCCGAAGGATGGGTTGTCGACAATGAGGCAGGTAAAGAACAGGAGATGCCGTGTGTGCTGTATCCCAAAGGTTCATCGTGGACGGACGCAAAGACGGTGATGTATGCCAATATTGCGGGCACGGAATTTGAAGGGGTAAACGTGTTCGTTTCCTATGCGATCAAGGAGATGGCCGCAATCCACGGCAAACCAAAGGAGAAGATCGCGTCCGGCAAAACCAAGGACGGTCATGATTATTTTATTAACGAATATCCCGCCACGAAAACGTACTCCCAGTGGGAACGCGTGGGCTATGTCCAACTTCCGCGCGGGGTCGCTTTCATTGTTCTTACCTCGCGCGATAAGGCGAGCTATCAAAAAGATTCCGATAAACTCGAGAAAGTCCTGAAAACCCTCGTTTATCTCGAGCCGAAGTCTGCGATCGCAAGTGGCAATGATTACGCTGCTCGTTACGACCGGCTAAAGGACCAGAATGCGGAAGCGGAAATCGAGCCGTTGCTCACCGAATGGCGCGAGAAGGCGCCTGACGATCCCGACGCGTGGATAACGAGCGCGAATTATTATTTTAATCAACGCCAGACGAACATCTCGACGAAGAAACCCGGCCCCGGCGACATTAGGTTGACGGATAAGAAGGGAAAGCTAGCCGGGAGCATTTCGTTCGAGCAAGATAAACCGGGTATGAAGCGAGCGGCCGATCTTCTTGAGGAAGCGACGACGAAATTTCCCGATCGCCTGGGCATCTGGTGCGGGCTCGCATTCATTTATCAAGAAAGAGGAGGTTTCGACAATGAGTTAGCGACGTTGAAGAAGATGGTCGCGTATGCCCGCGGGCATCCGGCGCAACTCAAGTGGGAAGGCGAACCGCTCAAAGAGCCGGCCGACAAATTCGTTGCGGAAAAGCTCCATGAATATGGTTTGTATTACGAGAAAAAGCAGAACGCGGAGGACGATAAGCGCTGGTTCCAGATTTCGACGCTGGCGACGGAGCAATATCCAAATTACGCAGAAGGCTTCAACGATGTAGCCGGTTATTACGTCGATATTGGCGAATGGCAAAAGGCGCGCGAGCAGCTCGAAAAAGCGCGGCAGATTAATCCAAAATCGGTTGGGGCGCTGATGAATCTCGGAAAGGTCAGCATTAAGATGAAAGACTTCTCCGGCGCCCGGAAGTATTACGAAGAAGCACTAAAGTTGGAACCGAATGGTCAGTACGCGCAGGAAGCGAAGGAAGCATTACGAAAACTGAAAAAGAAATAGCAACCGGAGTCGAATCTTCGGGCCGAACGTTTCTTAAAGAAGACCGCGAATAGATCCGGATCCGCTCCAGCAAGTCACAGTTTGCAACATATTTTCATTCTGGCGATCGCCACTATCTGCAGCGCGATCCCCATGGCTTCGTCCGCGCACGATGTTCGCTACTGGGTTTGGCAACGCGAGGATCCGCTCAGCGAACAGGAGCTGACGGAGTTGGCCT
>WNGK01001823.1_pt1 | contig 23010 bp, 21 predicted proteins | sample 5400601 | NCBI WGS metagenome assembly WNGK01 (sample SAMN13153376, study PRJNA577476) | soil metagenome | isolation source: 60 cm soil or saprolite under Garry oak tree replicate 1 | place: USA:California | collected 2016-06-15
TCCGCGTGACCTACCTCGTGCAGTCCCGGGTGATGGAGTGGTGGTTCCACGGGGAGGACCTCCTGACCGCCGCCGACCTCCCTCCGCGCCTCGAACACCCCCCCATCCACTGCGTGAACGACCTGGCCGTGCGGACCATCCCCTACGCCCTGGCCCTGGCGGGCCTGTCCTTCCCGGGCAAGAGCCTGCGGATCGAGCTCTCCGCGGCCGGCGAGGGCACGTGGCACCAGGGACTCGCCCCGCGAGAGGTCCCTCCCCAAGGCAAGGAGCCGGACGCCGTCATCGAGGGTCGCGCCTACGCGTTCGCTCTCGTGGCAGGGAGACGCGTCCCGGCCGAATACTACCTCGCCGACGGCGTCCTGCAGGTGGGCGGCGACGTGGGGTTGGGCGAGACCGTGCTGCAGCACCTCCGGGCCTTCGCCGCGTAGGCTCCGAAACGCCAACCGTTCGGACCTCTCGTTCGTAGTACCTGCAGTGGGGGGCGAGCGGCGTAGGCTGTTGGTCATGCCCGAAACGACGGCCGATCACGAACTGATCCGCGCCTTCGCCCGGAGGGACCCCAGCGCGGCGCAGGCCCTCTTCGCCCGGTTCGCCCCCCGGGTGTTCGGGCTCGGGCTGGTGATGCTGGGGAACCCGTCCCACGCGGAGGATCTGGTGCAGGACACGTTCGTGAAGATCTGGCGGAAGGCCGACACCTACGAGCCCTCGAGGGGGTCGCTGGACACGTGGGTCCTGCTGATCGGCCGGAGCCTGGCCATCGACTCGATCCGCCGGCGGGTCCTGGAGGCGAAGTTCCTCTCGAAGCAGGACGACCCCGGCGACGTCTCCCGCGAGCCGGGACCCGAGGATCGGGCGGAGACCATGGACCTGGCGGGGCGGGCCCGAACGGCCATGGCCACCCTCTCCCCGGGGCAGCGGGCGGCGCTCGAGCTCGCCTACTTCGGCGGCAAGACCAGCACCGAGGTGGCCGAGCTGGAGGGCATCCCGGTGGGAACGGCCAAGACCCGCATCCGAACCGCGTTGGTGAAGCTGCGAGAGGCCCTGGAGGTCGACCGTGAAGTGTGAAGAGGTCAGGGAGCTCCTCCCCGATCACGTGCTCGGGGCGCTGAACGACCTGGAATCGTCGGGCCTTCGTCATCATCTCCGGGGCTGCATGGGGTGCCGGACCGAGGCCCAGAGGCTCGATGAGGGCCTGGCCATGTTCGCCGGGGCCGCGCACTCCACGGACCCGCCGCCCGAGCTGGAGGATCGGGTGATGAGGGTGCTCGGCGCCGAATGGCGAGAGGCGCCCGACACGTCCCTGGCGCCGCTGCGCCGTCGGATGGCTCCGGGCAGGCTGCTCCTGGCGGTGGCCGCCTCGGTGGCGCTGCTGGCCGGGGCCATCGGATGGGGGGTGGCGAACCAGGTTCGGGCGACCCATCTCGCCGCCGACGCCACCGCCCTGCGCGACTTCCTCCACACCCTCGGCGGCAAGGACGTCCGGGTGGGCAAGCTCAGCCCCCAGCCCGCCAGCGACCTCGAGGGGTCCTTCGTCGTCTACGACGGATCGCCCGGCGAGGGCGAGAGCTGGGTCCTGGTGTTGGTCCGCGCCCCAGGCTACTCGGGCAAGGCCTACGCCACCCTGGTCTCCTCCGTCGGCCGCCCCATCAGGCTGTTCCCCATCTCGGTCGAACAGGACGGCGAGGGCTGGACCGCGATGTTCGCCAACGTCGACCTCGACCGGTACGACCGGATCCGGATCACCTCGTCCTCCGGGGAGCTGCTGGCCACGGGCAGGACCATCCGCCACGGCTGACCGGGGTTACCGCCGGATCAGCAGGCCTCCCACGGGCTTCGGCCGCGATCCGAACCGGTACTTGTAGTCGAGGTCTCCCTTCAGCAGGTCGAACGTCGTCCGGCCCGACTCGATGGCCCGGGCGATGAGATCGGGCACCAGGACCATGCCCGGCGCCAGGCCCCGGAACCGGCGGTCGAACGCCGAGTTGTACAGCGAGAACGTGTCCTTGAAGCCGAACCCGATGGCCCCCGCCACCTTCTCCCCGCCGATCTCCAGGAAGGCCAGGTGGAACACGTGCGGGAGGAGGAACGTCTCGGCCAGGCGGCGGAAGAAGATCTCCATGCCCGGGCGCATGAACTTCCCCTTCGGGCCGGGGCTCTGCCGGTGGAGCTCGATGAACCGGTCCATGTCGGCCGGAAGGGACTCCAGCGTGGAGAAGGCCACGCGGAAAGCCCCGGCCTCCTCCCGAAGCCGCCGCTGTTTCCGCCGGATCTCGTGCCGGAGCTTCGATGGCAGCGCCGCCAGGTACTCGCCGAAGCCCGACGGCAGGGGGATGTAGGGGGCCACACCGTCGTCGAGGAGCTCCACGGCGAGCCCCCGCCCAACGGCCGCCGCTTCCAGCGCGGCCGGCCAGGGCGAACCCTCGGGCAGGCCCCGCAGGTCGGCCCGGGTCCATTCGACCTCACCGGCCACGGTTCCGAGCAACTCCTTCGCCAGCGCCTCCTCCGCGCCGGGGATGGCCACCGGTCCCATGTAGTCGGTGACGTCGAATCCCCCCAGGAACGTGAGCGTCCGGCCCAGGAGCTCGAAGCAACAGGCCCCCACCGGCTCCCCGGCGTCGTCCCGTGCCACGGCAACGACCAGCGAGCCCGAGCCGAACTCCTCCCACCACAGCTTCAGGTAGGCCGGCGTGTGGAAGAACGTCCCGGTCGGGCTCGCCTCCACCAGGTGGGTCCAGTCCCGAGCCAGGAAGACGGTGGGGTCGTCGGTGAGCTCGACCCTCACACCTGCTCGCGATCCAGCACGAACAGCGAATGGTGGTACGTCCCGAGCGTGGGCCACTTCGGCCGGTACGTCTCGACGTGTCTGACCTGCAGGCCGTGCTCCTCGAACAGGCCGACCCATTCGTCGGCGTCCCGGAAGGCGAACGGCGTGGGAACCCCGTGCCGCAGGTTCAGCACCTTGTCCCAGAGCACGTTGAACGCTCGGTCCACCCGGTTGGTGGGTGTGTCCTCCATCACCACCACCCGCCGGTCGGCCAGCCGGACCGCTTCGGCCAGCACCTTGCCCTGGGCCTCGAAGGGGTTGTGGTGCAGGGCGAACAGCAGGAGCACCACGTCGAACGAGTGGTCCTCGGCCTCCACGTGGTACGGGTCGTCCATGCGGATGAACGGCAGGTCTCTCCGTCGGTTCGAGTACTCGACCATGTCCGCCAGGGTGGGTCGCACCCCGGCCTCCCGGGCCAGCCACCGGCTCATCCGGCCCGTCCCCGCCCCCAGGTCCAGCAACCGATCTCCCGTCCTGAGGTGGGGAGCGACCCGCCGGCCGACCTCGTTCTCCCGGAGGAGCATCGCCCGGAAGTATGACCGGGCCGGGGCCATCCGGACGGCCCACCCCGGGCGGTTCGCGCGGACCCAGCCGGCCGCACCGTGTGTCCGAGGTCACAGTGCCCGGCTGGGCCGAGCCGCTAGGCTAGGAACGATGAAGGAGCCCGAGAGCCGGATGCCGCACCCGTCCGGCTCCCCCATCCGAGACCTCCGCCGGGACCAGGAGATCGGCGAACGCGTCACCCTTCTCGAGCAGGCCCCCCTGTTCTCCGTCCTGCGGGGCGAGGACATGCGGGACCTGGCCGACAAGTTCCACGCCGTCCGCTACCGGAAGGGCGAGGTGATCTTCCGGGAGGGCGAACCGGCCGAGCGCCTGTTCCTCATCGACGAGGGGCGGGTGAAGCTGTCCATCGCCTCTCCCACCGGCCAGGAGCTGCTGGTGGCGGTGCTGGGGCGTGGACAGATCTTCGGCGAGCTGGCCGTGGTCGACCGCGGTTCCCGGGAGATGGACGCCCGGGCCATGGAGGACACCAAGCTGTACACCCTGGCCAGCGACGTGTTCTGGTCGATCCTCGAGGGCCGTCCAGCCCTGGCCCGCCGCCTCCTCGAGCTGATGGGACGACGGCTCCGCCGGGCCGACCAGGCCACCCAGGACCTGGTGTTCTTCGACGCCCCCACCCGGCTGGCGCGGAAGCTCCTGGAGCTGGCCGAGGAGCACGGCCAATCGAACGACGACGGGGCCATCCTCGTCAGCAGCCGGGTAACCCAGGAGGAGATGGCCCAGATGATCGGGGTGTCTCGGGAGAGCGCCAACCGCCTGATCTCGAGCTTCACCGGCCGGGGCTGGATCGAATGGAACGACGGCCGTCCCCTCATCTTGAAGCCCGAAAGCCTGATGCGCCGGGCTCGCTGACCCCGGCCGGCTTTCCCGCCCCGAGGGCGTAGAGTCCCGGACGCGGTGCCGGTCCGACCTCCAAGACGACTGACCAGGACGTCCGTCCTCGCCATCGTGGGCGCGGCGTGCCTGGTGGCGTCGTGCACCTCCCACCCCCAGGTGCGCACAACCTCCTCACCCGGCATCTCGCCTTCGGCCACTCCCGCCCCGGGAGGTCCGCCCACATCCTCCGCCAGGGGCATCCACAGGATCGAGCACGTCATCGTGATCATGCAGGAGAACCGGTCGTTCGATGACTACTTCGGGACATACCCCGGGGCCGACGGCATCCCCATGAAGGACGGCGTGCCCACGGTGTGCGTCCCGAACCCGGCGACCAGCGGCTGCGTCCGGCCGTTCCACGATCGGAACGACGTCGACGTCGGTGGCCCCCACACGCGGGACGAGGCCATCGCCGACATCGATGGCGGCAGGATGGACGGATTCATCGGGCAGCTCCTCTCACCCAGCGGAACCGGGTGCGACGCCTACCTCTCAACGAAGGGCTGCCCGATCAACCGGGCCCACCCCGACGTCATGGGCTACCACACGTCGAGGGAGATCCCAGATTACTGGTCCTACGCCAAGAGCTTCGTGCTGCAGGACCACATGTTCGAACCGAACTACGGGTGGAGCCTGCCGGCGCACCTGTTCATGGTGTCGGCATGGTCGGCCGCCTGCACGAAGCCGCAGGACCCCAGGACGTGCGCCCCGGACCTGGGCGACCCCGACAAGGAGACCGTGCCCCGGCAGCCCGACTACGGCTGGACCGACATCACCTACCTCCTGCACCAGCGCGAGGTGAGCTGGGCCTACTACATCGATCCGGGCACCTTCCCCGACTGCGACGACGGCAGGACCTTCTGCAAGGCCCAGTTCCAGGACGTGGGCACCCCGGAGATCTGGAACCCGCTCCCGGACTTCGTCACAGTCCACCAGGATGGGGAGCTCGGCAACGTCCGGCCGGCCACGGACTTCTTCGACGCGGCTCGGAGAGGGACCCTCCCGGCGGTGTCCTGGGTGGTGCCGAACGGCACCGAGAGCGAACACCCTCCGGGTCGGGTCAGCGCCGGGCAGGCCTGGGTCACCAAGCTGGTCGACGGGGTCATGCAGGGTCCGGACTGGTGGACCAGCGCGATCTTCCTGGCGTGGGACGACTGGGGCGGGTTCTACGACCACGTGGTCCCGCCGGGGGCCGACCAGCAGGGGTACGGGCTGCGCGTGCCCGCGCTGGTGATCAGCCCGTACGCGAAGACCGGGTTCGTCGACCACCAGGTACTGTCCTTCGACGCCTACCTGAAGTTCATCGAGGACGACTTCCTGGGCGGAGCCCGGCTCGATCCGAAGACCGACGGCCGGCCCGATCCGCGGTCGACGGTGCGAGAGACGCTCGGGATCCTGGGCGACCTCCGGAACGACTTCGACTTCCGTCAGCCCCCGCGGCCGCCCATCGTCCTGCCGATCCCGCCCGTGCTGAGCGGCCCCTGAGCGGCCCCTGAGCGATGATTCACTTCCAGTCCGCTTCGGGCCATCAGGCTCCGGTGCACGAGCCCTCGATCAGGGGGTCGCCTGGGTAGGGACCGGGCCAAGACCCTCCAACTGCGAAACCTCGACCACCCCCAACCGCCACTGCCGTGAGTTCGTCTCGATATCCGGATGGATTCTCGCTGGATACCCGGCTCCATCTGAGGCCGTTCCAGCGAAGAACGATGGTCTCCGCCTCGGAGCCGATCTCCGACATCCCTGAGGTTCCTACGGCCCAGAGATATCCGTCCGGGGCTCCGGCCAGCCCATTGAGCGAGTCGTAATAGTGGGAGAAAGCATGGATGGCTGCGACCGACCATGAGTACCCGTCCCAGTGCACGATGAGGGAGCGCTCTTCGCTACCGGTTGTATTGCCCACGGCCCATGCGTTCGACCCCGAAAGGGCGACCACACCCCGAAGCTCCGCCTGAAGTGGGCTGGCAACGACTGACCATTGGTGTCCGTCCCAATGTTCGATGAGCGAGTCTTGGTCAGTTCGACCCACCGCCCAAGCATCATCGCTGGATCGAGCTGCCACGGCATTCAGGATCGTGTAGGTCGATGGGTTGGGGGTGGCTACCGCCTGCCAGCTCTGGCCATCCCAGTGCTCGGCGAGGCCCTCCACGACACCCCCCGAGCCTGCTGCTCGACCGACGGCCCACGTATCCGATGGGGAGATCCCGGATACCGAAAACAAGAGATTCTCGACCGACCCGGGACTCGGGGTGGGCACGACATGCCACGAGTGGCCGTCCCAATGCTCAGCGAGCGTTTCGACATCGGCACCCTGATCGACGTCTCCGACGGCCCAGACATCGGACGAGGAGATCATGTCCACCGACAGGAGCCCTCCTTCGATGGGATCGACCGCAGCGGCTGTCCACCGCCTCCCATTCCAGTGCTCGACCAGCGCGCGATTGCCCGCCGCCTCCTCGCCGGCACCGACGGCCCAAGCATCCGAGGCGGACACGGCATCCACCCCCTCGAGCTGGCTGTTGTCGCCCGGGTGGATGTTCCGCATCGCTCGCCACCCAGTACAGGCGTCCGCTTCGGCAATCGCGGGCCGCGGGAGCAGGAGACAAGACGGGGCCGACAGGATGAAGACGACGACGCTTCTCGCGAACACCGACTGACGCATCCCGACCTCCATCGATCAACCGTTCGGCTCGGACGCACGGAGCATCGTAGTGGTCGCGCGCGTGGGCCGAGCCTGCATCGGCCTCAGCTGGTCGAACCGGACCCGGCCAGCGCCTCCTGGAGCACGTCCCACGCCAGCACGGCGCACTTGATCCGCACGGGGTACTTGACCACGCCCTTCAGGGCCACCAGGTCGCCGAACTCCTCCTCGGTGGGTTCGACCGTGCCCTCCATCATGGCCCGGAAGCTGGTGGCGAGGCCGGCGGCCTCCTCGACCGACTTGCCCCCGACGGCCTCGGTCAGCATCGAGGCGCTGGCCTGGCTGATCGAACACCCCTGGCCCTCGAAGGTCACCTCGGCCACGCGTTCGTCCTCGATGTGGGCGTGGACCGTGATCTCGTCGCCGCACAGAGGGTTGTTCCTGGTGCACGCCAACTCCGCTCCCGGGAGGTCGCGCTTGTTCCGGGGGCTCTTGTAGTGGTCGAGGATGACCTCCCTGTACAGCTCTTCGAGGGACATCTTCGCGGAGATTACACGCCGAAGATGGCGTCCGCCCTGCCCAGCGCCTCGATCAGGGCGTCGACGTCCTCGGGCCGGTTGTAGACGTAGAAGGACGCCCGGGCGGTCGCCGGAACCCCCAGCGCCCGCATCAGCGGCTGGGCGCAGTGGTGCCCCGCCCGGATGCACACGTTCTCCTGGTCGAGCACCTGGGCCAGGTCGTGGGGATGGATGCCCCTGTAGGCGAACGACACCGCGCCTCCCCGCAGCTCGGGGTCCTGCGGGCCGAACACGGTGGCGCCGGCCTCGCCCAGACGCTTCATCGCGTACGCGGTGAGCTCCTTCTCGTGCTCCCGCACCGCCTCCATGCCGAGCGCCTCCAGATAGTCGATGGCCGCGGCCAGTCCCACCTCTTCGGCGATGTTCATGGTGCCGCCCTCGAACCGGTACGGGACCTCCTTGAACGTGGAGTGGTCCGGGTAGACCTCCCGGATCATCTCCCCGCCGCCCAGGAACGGGTCCATCCGGTCGAGGACCTCCAGCTTGCCGAACAGCCCGCCCGACGCCGTGGGCCCGAGCATCTTGTGGCCGGAGATGGTGAGGAAGTCGACGTCGAGCTCCTGGACGTCCACCGGTGTGTGCGGCACGAGCTGGGCCCCGTCGACCAGGACCACCGCTCCCACCGCGTGGGCCGCGTCGGCCAAGAGCCGCAGGGGAGGCATCGTCCCCAGGACGTTCGACATCCCCGTGACCCCGACGATCTTCGTCCGCTCCGTGAGCAGAGCGTCCAGCCCCCCAAGGTCGAGCGTGCCGTCCTCCGCCAGCGGGATGAACCTCAAGGTGGCCCCGGTGGCCTGCGCGGCGAGCTGCCAGGGCACCAGGTTCGAATGATGCTCCACCACCGTCAACAGGATCTCGTCGCCCGGCTTCAGGAACTTCCGGCCGTAGGCGTGGGCCACAAGGTTCGTCGACTCCGTGGTCCCCCGGTTGAACACGATGCACGCCGGATCGGGCGCGCCGACGAAGGAGGCCAGCTTCGATCGCGCCTCCTCGAACAGCGAGGTGGCCTCCTCGGCCAGGGCGTACACGGCCCGGTAGAGGTTCGCGTTGTGCAGCTCGTAATACTCGGAGATGGCCTCGATGACCTGACGGGGCTTCTGGCTGGTGTTCGAGCTGTCCAGGTACACCAGGGGCTTCCCCCGGACCAGGCGGTGCAGGATCGGGAAGTCCTGCCGGATGCGCTCCACGTCGAGCGTGCCGGGCCGCCCCGCCGCGTTCCTCTCGTCCACCAGCTTCGCCATGTCGCGCCTACTCCCCGCCCAGCAGTTCCTTTCGGAGTCCCTCGTAGCCCTTCGCTTCGAGCTCGTGGGCCAGCTCGGGCCCTCCCGACAGCACCATCCGGCCGTCCATCATCACGTGGATCCGGTCCGGGGTGATGTAGTTGAGGATCCGCTGGTAGTGGGTGATCAGCAACACACCGAGCGAGGGCCCGATCAGTCGCTGCACCCCGTTCGCCACCGCCTTCAGGGAGTCGATGTCGAGGCCGCTGTCGGTCTCGTCCAGGATCGCGATGTCGGGCTCCAGCACGGCCAGTTGCAGCACCTCGTTCTTCTTCTTCTCCCCACCGGAGAAGCCCTGGTTCACGTAGCGGCGGACCATCTCGTCCTCCACCCCCAGCATGCCCATCTTCTCCTTGAGCCGCTTGCGGAAGGCCAGCGCGGACGTGGTCTCGCCCTTCACCGCGTTGTAGGCGGTCCGAAGGAAGTTCACCACGCTGACCCCGGGGATCTCCGTGGGGTACTGGAAGGCCAGGAACAGGCCCATCTGGGCCCGCTGGTCGGGCCTGAGGGGGGTGATGTCCTGGCCCTTGAACAGGACCCGCCCCTCCGTGACCCGGTAGCCGGGGCGGCCCATGATCACGTTCGCCAGGGTGGACTTACCCGACCCGTTCGGACCCATGACCGCGTGGACCTCGCCCTGCGGCACCACCAGGTCGATCCCCTTCAGGATCTCCTTGCCCTCCACCGCCGCCTTCAGCCCACGCACCTCCAGGGTCGCCGGCGCGGTCCTCTTCTCCAGGGTCTTCGTCGTGGCAGCCATGCGCTATCGGTCCTCCAGTTCGATCAGGATGGTGTCCCCCTCGACCTTGACCGGGAACGTCGCCACGGGGACGGTGGCCGGGAGGGTCCTGGGCCTGCCGGTGGCCAGGTCGAACGTCGATCCGTGCCGGGGACACTCGATGGTCTCGTCATCCACGTCAACCTCGCCCTCCGAGAGCGAGGACTCCGCGTGCGAGCAGATGTCGTCCACGGCGAAGAACCGGCCGTCGCCCAGGTTGGCCACGGCGACCTCGATGCGGTCCACCACGAACCACCTGGCCTCCCCCTCCGGGATGTCGGCGGTCTTCGCCACCTCGAACAGCACCTCCGCTCAGGCCTCCTCACGCTCCAGCTCGGCCTGGATCGAGCGCTCCAGGCTCTCCTTGATCTCGGGGATGGTCACCCGGTCCAGAACCTCCTGGAAGAAGCCGGTCACGATGAGCCGCTGCGCCTCCCGGTAGGAGATCCCCCGGCTCTGCATATAGAACAGGGCCTCCTCGTCGATCGGTCCCACGCTGGCGGCGTGCCCGCACCTCACCGGGTCGTTCGAGATGATCTCCAGGTTCGGCACCGAGTGTGCCTTGGCCGTGTCCGAGAGCAGGATGTTGCGGTTCGTCTGATAGGCGTCGCACTTGTGGGCGCCGCGTTCGATGATCACGGTGCCCGTGTAGATGGCCTGGGAGCGGTCGCGCAGGGCGCCCTTGTACAGCAGGTCGCTGGACGTTCGGTCCCCGATGTGGTCCTGGATCGAACGGTGGTCGATGTGCTGCGAGGCGTCGCCGAAGTACATGCCCAGCATCTCGCTGAACCCGCCGTCCTCCTCCAGGATGCTCTCCGCCTCGGACCGGGACAGGGTGGCCCCGAAGGCCACCGCCAGCGAGCGAACCTGGGCGTCCCGGCCGACCACCGCCCGCTGCACGCTGAGGTGGGTCACGCCCTGGCCCCACTCCTGCAGGGCCACGTAGCGGATGCTCGAAGAAGGACCCGCGTAGATCTCGACGACCGCGTCGGACAGGACGGAGCCGACGTCGGGCGAGACGTACCGATCGATGAACGTGACCTCGGCTCCCTCCTCCGCCACCAGCACCGTGTGCGGGAACACCGCCACGCCGTCCCGGTCCACGTAGGTGAGCGTCTGCAGGGGCGCTTCGACCCTCACCCCCGCAGGGACGTGGACGAACGTGCCTCCCGTCCGAAACGCCCCGTGCAGGGCGGTGAACTTCGTCCGCAGGGTCGGGACCGCCTGGTGCAGCCGGGCGGTCAGCTCCCCGGCGGGGGCGTCGTCGAGAGCGCAGAACACCACGCCCTTGTTCGCCTCGGCGGAGGCCAGGTGCACCATCACCACCGACGAGTTGTGCTGGACGGCCAGCCCGGCCCGGTCGCCCACGTCGCCCGCGGCGGCCAGGACGCCCGGCCCGACCTCGTCGAGGTTCGCGGCGGGGGGCTCCTCGGCCCGGGCGGTGAGCCCGGCGAGGTCCACACCCCGCACGTCGGTGTACCGCCACTCCTCGGTCTCCGGGGACGGCAGCGGGAGGGCTTCGAACTGCTCGAAGGCCCGGCGCCGCAGCTCGCCGGACGGCCCCTCCGCCAGCGCCTCGAGGGCGGCCCCAGTGAAGCCCGTGGAGGTGGCGGTGGCCATGTCCTAAATCCTATCAGCAAGGTCGGATTCACCGGCACCGACGAGCGGTTGCGATTTGCCAGGCCGACACATAGTGTGCGGGTCGTCCGGTTGGTCAGGGATCCGGGGGGCCCGCGTCTCCCTTTCGTCGAAAGGACGTGAGATGGCGAAACGCCTCTTGCTTCTCTCGGTGTGCGCCTCGATGCTGGTGGTGGTGGCGCTGCCGGTGGCCGGCTCGGCCGTGCCGGCGCATATCGTCAAGTGGAGCCCGGAGTGGCTGGCCCTCAACCACACCCGGTACGACAATCTGCTCACCGCCCAGTACGAACGCCAGATCGGCTACGGCCGGGGATCGGGCTTCCTGAGCTCCCCGGCTGCTCCCGCCGACGTCCGGATGTCCAACCCCAGCTTCGCCGGCGACCAGAACGAGTTCCAGATCGACATCAACCCGACGGACTCGCACTTCGCCATCGGCGCGTCGAACGACGGCCGGCAGAGCGGCACCGGCGTCTACACGACGTCGAACGGAGGCAGGACATGGCAGGCTCGTGACCTTCCCCTCGGCATCACGAGCTGCTGCGACCCCGGCGTCGCCTACGGAGCCGACGGCACCGCGTACTTCGTGAACCTGGGCTTCGACGCGTTCCACGTCATGAAGACCACGGACAACGGCCAGACCTGGACGAGGATGACCGATATCACGCCCCCCGACGACCGCACGAACATCGTCGTGGACAACGGTTCGACCAGCGCTCACAAGGGCCGGGTCTTCGTCACCTACACGGACTTCATGACCACGGGGTCGACGAACGAGATCAAGCTGTACTACTCGGACAATGGCGGGGGGACCTGGACGGGTCCGATCAACGTGAGCCACACCGGCTCGACGGGGAGCGCGTACCCGCAGTCGAGCCAGCCCCGCGTGGCCGACGACGGGACGGTCTACGTCGGCTTCCAGTACTACCCCGACGGGACGTACTCCTCGGCGCAGGACATGATCGCCAAGTCGACGAACGGCGGGGCGAGCTTCGCCGCGCCGGTGGTCATCAGCAACGGACCGCACCTCCAGGGCGGCCTGGAGCTCGTGGGCGACCAGCGCGGCTACTTCGCCACGAACTCGGGCTGCACCGTGTTCAGGCACCGGAGCTTTCCGGTCATCGGGGTCAGTCCGACGAACTCGTCCCAGGTCTACGCGCTGTGGGCCGGGGGCAACCTCGAGCAGCAGTACACGTGCGGGAGCATGCACGGCTACCACAGCGACATCCTGTTCAGCCGGTCCACCGACGGCGGGGCACACTGGACCGCCCCGTTGAAGGTGAATGACGACCCGCCCGGCCACGACCAGTACTACCCGTGGATGGACGTGGCGCCGAACGGGACCATCTGGGCCGGGTGGCACGACCGCCGGGACGATCCTCAGAACTTCAAGCACGTGTACTACATGGACCGCTCGCTCGACGGCGGGCTGACCTGGTCGACCGACGGGAAGATCGGCGACGTCGCGTCCATCCCGGACTCGTTCATCGGCGACTACGCCGGCCTGGCCTCGGCCAGGGGGCTGGTCCTGCCGATGTGGTGGGACGCGAGGGACGACTTCAACGGAGACCCGTACACGCAGGTCATCCACACGACGGGATAGAACGGCAGAGCGGGCGAGGCGGGGGCGAGGGCTCGGACGGGCCCGCTCCCCGCACCCCGCATCCGGCTGTCGAGGCCTCCTCTTGTCGACCTTCTTCGCCGGACTGTGAACATCGTCACTGACAGATGGGCGAGCCTCCTCCTAGGATCGAACACATGTTCGAACCCAGGGACCCGGGGAGATGAGTGAGCTACGTTCGGCCATCGAGGCCCTGCAGGCCGAGGACGTTCGGTCGGTGGGCGACGGCCAGCTGGAGGCCGACTTCACCGAGCTGCAGAACGCCAGCCAGGCCCTGGAGGCCGAACGGCTCCGCCGGCTCGCCGAGATCCATCGCCGGCAGTCCCACCGCCGGGAGGGCTACCTCTCTACCGCATCCTGGCTCGTGGACCGGCACCGCATGGGGTGGTCGACCGCCTCGAAGGAGATCCGAACAGCTCGTTCCCTGGAGAGGATGCCGCACACGAAGGGCGCCCTGGTCACGGGCGAGCTCACCTCGTCGGCGGTCCAGATGCTCGTGTCGGCCCGGCAGGCCCACCCGGCCCAGTTCCACGCGTCGGAGCAGGTGCTGGTGGAGGCCGCCAAGAGGCTCCCGGCCCGCCAGCTCCAGCACACCGTCTCCCACTGGCGGCAGAAGCTGGATTGGGAGCAGGGGCTGAAGGACGCCGAACGCGCTCGAGAGCAGCGCCGCCTCACCATCTCCACGACCCTCCTGGGGATGGTCCGGGTCGACGGCGATCTGGATCCCGAGACAGGGGAGACCGTTCTGACGGCCCTCCGGGGCTGTGTGGACGCCGATCGGCGGCGTCGCGACCCTGAGGATCGGCGAACCCCGGCCCAGCGGCGCGTCGACGCGCTCGGCGAGATCTGCGGGCGGTGGCTGAACGCTCCGGACCGGCCGCTCGTCGCGGGCGAACGCCCTCACGTCGCCGTGATCGTGGACCTGGAGGCGCTCGAGGGCCGAAACGGCCTCCGCAGCGAGTTCGATCACGTGGGGCCCATTCATCCCGAGATCGTGCGCCGGCTGGCTTGCGACGCCTCGATCAGTCGGATCATCACCCGTGGCGACTCCGAGCCGCTCGACGTGGGCCGTCGTACGGCGGTGGTACCCGCCCCGATGCGGCGGGCGGTCGTGGTCCGCGACCGGCACTGCCGCTTTCCCGGCTGCGACCGTCCCCCGCCTTGGTGCGACGCCCACCACGTGAAGCACTGGGCAGATGGGGGCGAGACGGCGCTGTCGAACCTGGTGCTGTTGTGCCGCAGGCACCACCGGCTGGTCCATCGGGCGGGCGGCTTCCGTCTCGAGATGGCCGAGGGTGGCCCGGTCTTCAGAAGGGAGGATGGAACGTTGATGGGAGTTCCGCCGTAGCGGCTACCCGATGGCGCCTTCCATCTGGAGCTCGATCAGGCGGTTCAGCTCGACGGCGTACTCCATCGGCAGCTCCCGGGTGATCGGCTCGATGAAACCGTTGACCACCATGGCGGTGGCCTCGGCCTCGGACAGCCCCCGGCTCATCAGATAGAAGAGCTGGTCCTCGCCGACTCGACTCACGCTCGCTTCGTGGCCGAGTTGGGCAGTCTCCTCCTCGACCTCTACGTAGGGATAGGTGTCGGATCGAGACTGCTCGTCGAGGATCAGGGCGTCGCACCGGACCATCGACTTCGCGTGGTGGGCGCCGGGCTGGACCTGGATCAGGCCGCGATAGCCGGTTCTTCCGCCGTCCTTGCTCACCGACTTGCTGGTGATGACCGACGACGTGTATGGCGCGGCATGGATGGCCTTCCCCCCGGCGTCGGTGTGCATGCCCTTGCCGGCGAACGCCACGCTCAGGACCTCACCACGAGCGCCCTTGCCGAGCAGGTAGATCGAGGGGTACTTCATGGTGACCTTCGACCCGATGTTGCCGTCGATCCACTCCATCACCGCATCCTCGTGGGCTGCGGCCCTCTTGGTCACCAGGTTGTACACGTTGGTCGACCAGTTCTGGATGGTGGTGTACCGGACCCGGGCGCCCTTCTTCACGATGATCTCGACCACGGCGCTGTGCAGGGAATCGCTCGTGTAGATGGGCGCGGAGCATCCCTCCACGTAGTGCACGTACGAGCCCTCGTCCGCGATGATCAGGGTTCGTTCGAACTGGCCCATGTTCTCGGCGTTGATCCGGAAGTACGCCTGCAGCGGGATGTCCACGTGCACGCCCGGCGGCACGTAGATGAACGAACCACCGCTCCACACCGCCGAGTTCAGCGCGGCGAACTTGTTGTCGTTCGGCGGGATGATCGTTCCGAAGTGCTCCTTGACGATGTCGGGATGCTCTCGCAGAGCGGTGTCCATGTCGCAGAACAGCACGCCCATCTCGTCGAGCTCGGCCTTGATCTTGTGGTAGACGACCTCGCTCTCGTACTGGGCCGAAACGCCGCCGAGGTACTTCTTCTCGGCCTCGGGGATGCCGAGCTTGTCCCAGGTCGAACGGATGTCCGCGGGAAGGTCGTCCCAGGACTTCGCCTGCTTCTCGGTCGAACGGATGAAGTAGAAGATGTCCTCGAAGTCGATGTCCGAGAGGTCGGCCCCCCACCAGGGCATCGGCCGAGCTCGGAAGTGCTTCAGCGCCTTCAGCCGGAACTTTCGCATCCACTCCGGTTCGGACTTCATGTAGGAGATCTCCTCGACGACCTCCTCCGACAGTCCCTTCTTCGGCGTGAACACGTAATGCGCCGGGTCGCTCCAGCCGAACCGATACCCCTTGCTCAGCTCGCGAAGGTGCTCTTCCTGGGTGACAGCCATGAGGCCAGTCTACAACCGAAACCCTACCTGGGAAATCGGATTCGAACGCCCTGGTCAGCCCGCCTTCTAGGGATCGCCCCGGCGTGGCGTCGTGCCCGCTCCCCTCCACGCGGTGCGCTCGGGGGTGCGACTCGATGCCGTAGTCGGAAGTCCTGCAGCCGGGGGATCATCCCTGCCATCGCCGGATGCTTGGTCTCTCCGCCATGCCCGGCCCGAGACTACCGCGCCTGCTACATCCGAACGATCCCCAGGTCGATACTTCGAGCTGACGAGCCGCTTCGCGCGGTCTCACGGCGGTTCGGCCGCGGGAGGAGAGGTACCCTGCGTCTCGGAGGGGCGATGGAGCGGCACATCGGCGAGCGGAGCGGATCCCCCGAAGCATCGGATCCCACCGGGGTGTCAACGCCCTCAGCTCCGGTCGGCCCTGCATCGTCCATCGAGGCCGACCCCCAGCGGCGCTTCGAACAGCAGGGCCAGATCCTTCGTGCCGTGGCCCACGCGGCGGAGCGGTTCCTGTCCGCGTCCACGTGGCGCGATCCCATCGCGGACGTCCTGCGGAGCCTGGGCGAGTCGGCCGAGGTCAGCCGGGTCTACGTGTTCGAGAACGAGCCCCAGCCGGACGGCGGGGCCCGGCCCGAGCCGGGCCGCCGCCACGAATGGGTGAGGCCGGGGGACAGCGCTCGGTTCGACGATCCGGAGCGCCGGCCCTTCTCCTTTCGGACTCCCGGGACGGGCCGGTGGCGGTCCCTCCTGGCCGGCGGCGGCATCGTTCGCGGGCACGCTCGGGAGCTCCCTGACGCCGAACGGAGCCTGCTCCAGGAGCAGGGCGTCCGGTCGGTGCTGCTGGTGCCGATCCACCCGGGCGGGCGGTGGTGGGGGCTGATCGGGTTCGACCAGTGCGACCGGGAACGGGACTGGTCCGACCCCGAGGTCGAGGTCCTGAAGGCGGCTGCTGGGATCCTGGGGGCCTCGATCGAGCGGGAGCGATCGGAACAGGCCCGCCATCAGAGTGAGGAGCGATACCGGAGCCTGGTGGAGCTCTCTCCCGACGCCATCGCCATCCACAGCGACGGCAGGCTGGTGTTCGTGAACGAGGCCACCGTCCGGCTGCTCGGTGCGAGGAGCCGAGAGGACCTGATCGGCCGGCCGATCCTGGACATCGTCCACCCCGACTTCCACCAGGTCGTCGAGGAACGGACACGGAGGGAGATCGAGCAGGGAGAGCACGCCCCGCTGCTCGAGGAGAGGTTCGTCCGGTTGGACGGTGTGACCATCGACGTCGAGGTGGCCGGCATGCCGTTCGTCCACGAGGGGAAACCGGCCGGACAGGTGGTGGTTCGCGACGTCACCGAGCGCAAGCGAGCCGAGGCCGCGCTCCGCCGCCAGAACGAATACCTGGCCGCCCTCCACCAGACGACGCTGGGGGTCATCAACCGCCTCGATGTCTCCGACCTTCTGGGGGCCATCGTGAACAGGGCCGCCACGCTCGCCGGAACCGAGCACGGTTACCTCTACCTCGGCCATCCGCACGGCGACCGGCTCCAGGTCGAGGTGGGCATCGGCCTGTTCGCCGAGTTCATCGGGTACGGCCTGGCGAAGGGCGTCGGGCTGGCCGGGAAGGTGTGGAGCACGGGCCAGGCCCTCATGGTCTACGACTACGACAAGTGGGACGGTCGCGACCCAGCGTTCCCCAGGGGCGTCCTCCACGCCGGGCTGGGCGTCCCCCTCACCTCGGCGGGCCAGGTGGTGGGGGTCATCGGCCTGTCCCACCACGAACGGGGAAAGACCTTCGACGTCGAGGAGATCGACGTCCTCAGCCGGTTCGCCGAGCTGGCCTCGATCGCCCTGGACAACGCCCGCCTCTACGACGCCGCGACCAAGGAGCTGGTGGAGCGGCAGCGCGTCGAGCAGCAGCTGATCGCGGCCGAGGCGAAGTATCGAACGTTGGTCGAACAGATCCCCGCCATCACCTACATCGACGAGCTCGACCCCACCGAACCTGCCGGCTACCGCACCCAGTACGTCAGTCCACAGATCGAATCCATGCTCGGCTACTCGCCACCGGAGTTCATGGCCCAGCCCGGACTGTGGCCGGACCTCATCCACCCGGAGGACAGGGAACGCGTGCTCCTCCACGATGCCGCGTTCTACCGGCAGGGCGGCGACTACCGGGACGAGTACCGGCTGATCTCCAGGGACGGGCGGGTCGTGTGGGTGAAGGACGCCGCCAAGCTGGTCCGCGACCCCGCGGGGAGGCCGAGGTTCGCCCAGGGAGTGGTGTACGACATCACCGAGGGGAAGCGAGCGGAGGTCGAGCTGCAGCGGGCCCTGGAGCGCGAACGGGAGGCCACCCACCGGCTCCGGGCGCTCGATGACATGAAGACCACGTTCCTCCACGCGGTCTCACACGAGCTTCGAACGCCACTCTCCGCCGTTCTCGGGCTGGCCCTCACGTTGCAGCGGCGGGACATGGAACTCTCAGACGACCAGACCCGCGAGCTCCTGGATCGCCTGGCCGCCAACGCCCGAAAGCTCGACCGATTGCTCTCCGACCTGCTCGACCTTGACCGCCTCGACCGAGGCATCGTCGCTCCCCGTCGCCGCCCCACCGACCTCGGAGAGCTGGTGAGGCGAACCGTCGACGGCCTGGACTTCCTGATCGGAAGGGAGGTCCACGTCGACGCGGACGACGTGGAGGTCTCCGTGGACGGCCCCAAGGTCGAACGCATCATGGAGAACCTCCTGGCGAACGCGGCCCGGCACACCCCCGCGGGGACGCCGCTGTGGGTCCGAATCTCGGCCCGCGGCGGCGGCGCCCTGATCGCGGTGGAGGACTCGGGCGAGGGCGTGGCGGAGGAGCTCAGGTCGTCGATCTTCGAGCCCTTCCGCCGCGGCCCGGACGCCCCCCGCCACTCCCCTGGCGTGGGCATCGGGCTGTCCCTGGTGGCGCGGTTCGCCGAGCTCCACGGAGGCCGGGCGTGGGTCGAGGACCGCCCGGGGGGCGGGGCCTCGTTCCGGGTGTTCCTGGCAGGCGCCCCCGAAGACCTTTCGGATCAGCCCTTCGCGACCGGCGCTCCCACCAGCGAGCCGTACTCGGTCCAGGACCCGTCGTAATTCTTGACGTTGCCGTAGCCGAGCAGCTCGTGCAAGACGAACCACGTGTGTGACGAACGTTCCCCGATGCGGCAGTAGGCGATGACCTCCTTGTCCGGGGTCACACCGGCGCCGCCGTACAGCGCGGTCAACTCGTCGGCCGACTTGAACGACCCGTCATCGTTGGCCGCCTTGCTCCAGGTGATGTTCGCCGCGCCAGGGATGTGGCCGGGCACCTGGGCCTGCTCCTGCGGCAGGTGGTCCGGGGCGAGCTTCTCACCTCGATACTCCTCCGGAGAGCGGACGTCGACGAACTCCGAGTCCCCTTCGCGCACTCGGTCCAGCACGTAGTCGCGAAAGGCCCGAAAGTCGTTCAGCACGGGTCCCTCCACGCTGTGGTCCGTCGGTTCGTACGCCGGGACATCCTGGGTGAGCTCACGGCTCTCCAGCTCCCACTTCTTCCGGCCACCGTTCAGCAGCTTGACGTTGCCGAAGCCCAGGTAGCGGAGGAGCCAGTACGCATAGGAGGCGAACCAGTTGTTGTTGCCTCCGTAGAGGATGACCGTGGTGTTGGGGCCCACGCCGGCCTGGCGCAGCAGCGCCGACAGCCCCTCCTGGTCGACGTAGTCCCGACCCACGGGCGCATGCAGATCGGTGCTCCAGTTCCACCCGAGGGCCCCGGCGATGTGGCCCTTCTCGTAGGCGGTGGTGTCCTCGTCGACCTCGAGCACCCGGATGTCGGGGTCGTGGAGATGCTCCTCGAGCCAGCCGGTCTCGACCAGCGCATCGGGGTTCGCGTAGTAGGCCATCGACCTCCCCCTCCTGTTCGGCCCGGCGGCGCCGGGGAATTCCTATCCGTAGAGTCGGAATACGATGCCCCATCGACGGGGGACGGTGCAACTCGGGTTCTCCTCCCAGAGGTTTCTCCTCCTAGAAGAAGCCGAGTGCTGCCTTCGCCTCCTCCGACATCATGTCCGGGGTCCAGGGCGGTCGAAGCACCATCTCGGCCTCGACCTGCGAGATGCCCTCCACGCCCGAGAGGAACTGCTTGATCTCGGCCTCGATCAGCGGGCCGATGGGACATCCCATCGTGGTGAGCGTGTAGGTGATGTGCACGGTGTCGCCTTCGACCTCGACCCCGTACACGAGGCCCAGGTCGACGATGTTGATCCCCAGCTCCGGGTCGTGGACGTTCCTCAGGGCCTCCACGACCTGGTCCTTCAGGGCGTCCGGACCGGCCGCGGCCGGCTCCGCCGGGACTCCCCGGTCCGGGGAGGGTTCGAAGTCGGAAATCGGCTCGGTCGCTTCCATCGTGCCCCCTATCCGTGGGGCTATTCTACGGGGGCGATGGCTTTGTCCCATTCCGCCTCGTCCAGCCCGCCCGGGGTTCGCATGCGCATCCTCATCGTGGACGACCATCCGGTGACGCGCGACGGGCTTCGGGCGGCCCTGTCGATGTCCGAGGACGTTGAGGTCGTGGGGGAAGCGTCGAACGGCGAGGAGGCCATCGAGCTGGTCCGGCAGCTCTCCCCAGGCGTGGTGTTCATGGACGTCCGGATGCCCGGGATGGGAGGCCTCGAGGCCACGAAGGAGATCCGCAAGACCAGTCCCGACACGAAGGTCATCCTGTTCACCGTCGATGAGTCGCGAGCGGCCATCGCCGACGCCATCAGGGCGGGCGTCTCCGGCTATCTGCTGAAGGACGTGGGCGCCGACGAGTTGATCCAGGCGGCTCGCCTGGCCCTGGAGGGAAAGGCGGTGATCCACCCCGCGCTGACCCGGGCCTTCATCGAGGAGGTCCAGTACTTCGAACAGCGCCCCCAGACCCCCCTGTCGAAGCGGGAGTCCGAGATCCTGCAGAAAGTGGCCTACGGCGCGACCACCAAGGAGGTCGCCCGGGACCTGGAGATCTCGCCCCACACGGTCAAGACCCACCTCGAGCGGATCTTCGAGAAGCTGGGGGCGAACGACCGGGCCCAGGCCGTGGCCATCGCCCTGCGCCAGGGCCTGGTGGACTAGGCCGCCCCGAGCCCGGGCCGGCCGTTCCGTTCGGACTCAGGACCACCACGGGCGACCCGGTGGAGGGATTCGTGAGCACCTCGGCGTCGATACCGAACACCCGCCGCACCAGGGCTGGAGTGAGGACCTCGTGGGGGGGGCCCTCCGCCGCCACGCCGCCGGCCGAGATCGCGTAGATCCGGTCGCAGTAGGCCCCGGCGAGGTTGAGGTCGTGGAAGACGGCCAGGACCGCCACGCCGTCCCGCCGGGCCAGCTCGCCCACCAGGCCGAGGGTCTCCACGATGTGCCGCAGATCGAGGTGCGTGGTGGGTTCGTCCAGGAGCAGTATCGGCGCCTCCTGGGCCAGCGCCTGGGCGAGGATCACCCGCTGACGCTCCCCCCCGGAGAGACGGTCGAGGGGCCGGCTCGCCAGGTCGGCCACATCGGTTCGAACCATGGCCCGGCGGGCGGCGGCCCAGTCCTCGGCCCGGCCGCCCATCCACGGCGAGAGGTAGGGCGAGCGACCCATCAGCACCACCTCCTCGGCCAAGAACGGGAACGCCGGCACGAGGTCCTGGGGCACCACGGCCACCACCCTGGCGGCCTGGCGCGCCGTCAGCCCGTAGGGATCGGCGCCCCGAACCCGGACGGTCCCCTGCCTCGGCGGGAGGGCCCGGGACGCCACCCGGACCAGGGTGGTCTTGCCCGACCCGTTCGGACCGATCAGGCCGACCACCTCCCCCTCGCGGACGTGCAACGAGACGTCGCGAACGACCGGCGGGCCTCCGTCGTAGCCCGCCGTCACGGCGTCGAGGGCGAGGGCGGGCTCAGGCTCGGGCACCGGCCAGCCTTCGTTCGCGTCGCAGAAGGTAGAGGAAGAACGGGCCGCCGAGGATGGCCGTGACCGCACCCACGGGGATCTCCTCCGGGCTGATCACGGTGCGGGCCGCCAGGTCGGCCAGGACCATGAACGCCGCTCCACCCAGCACCGAGGCCGGGACGAGCTTGCGGTGGTCCGAACCGATCACCAGCCGCAGGATGTGGGGGGTCATGAGCCCGACGAACCCGATCAGTCCCGACACGGACACGGCCGCGGCGGCCAAGAGGGCCCCGGTGGCCAGCATGACCCGCTTGAACCGTTCGACCTCCAGGCCGAGCTGGGCCGCCCGCTCCTCGCCCAGCGCCGACAGGTTGAGGTCGCCCACGAACAGCATCGATACGACAAGTCCCACCGTCACCAGCGGCGTGGCCGCCTCGAGCGAGGGCCACCCGCGGGTCCCCAGGCCCCCCAGGAGCCAGAAGTAGATCGAACGCACGTCCTGGCCGGAGAACGTCATCGCCAGGGAGATCGCCGCGGAGACCACGGCGGCCACCGCGATGCCCGCAAGCAGGAGCGTGGCCACCTGTACAGCCGGGCCGATCCGGGCCAGCCGGTAGACCAGGAAGCCCGTGGCCAGGGCCCCGGCGAAGGCGGCCGCGGGCACCCCCAGGCCGCCGAGGGCCGCACCGCCCCCCGCCAGGATGACCGCGATCGCTCCCAGGGCCGCCCCCGACGAGACCCCGATGATCGCGGGGTCGGCCAGGGGGTTTCGGAACAGCCCCTGGAAAACGGCCCCGGCCGCGGCCAGGGCCCCTCCCACCAGGGCGGCCAGGAGCACCCGGGGCAGCCTGAGCTGGAACAGGATCACGCCCATCGAGTCCGGGATGCCGGTGGGGTGGCCCGTGGCGTGGAGCTTCCACGCCAGCAGCCGCAGGCTCGTGGGCGGCGAGATCCACACGGAGCCGAACGCCACCCCCGCCAGCATCGACCCCGCCAGGAGCACGACGAGCCCCACGAACACCGCCCGTGTCCGGCTCCTTCGGTTCGCCATCGGGGACCGGCGGTCAGAACACGGAGGGATGGAGGTCCCGGGCCACGTCCTCCAGCGCCTCCACCACCCGGGGGCCGGGCCGGGTGACGAGATCGGAGTCGACCAGGAACACCTTTCCGCCGGCGACGGCTTCGATGCCCTTGAAGCCGGGCCGTTCGGCTACCGCGTTCGGCGAGCTCGCCGACTCCGAGGCCGCCAGGTAGACGGCGGGGCTCTCCTTCACCAACTGATCCACCGACCACTGGGGGTAGTCGTCCTTCGCCTTCGCCGTCACAGGGTCGCACCCCGCCTGCCTCAGCACGTCGAAGATGAACGTGTGCGGCCCGACGCTGGTGAGCGGCGGGTAGTAGGACTCGAAGAAGCACGACACGCGCGGCTCCGTGGCCACCGCGGCCGTCACCGCGGCGATCTTGGACCGCATGTCCGCGGCCACCAGCGCGGCCTGCCCCGTGGCCCCGGTGAGTCGCCCCACGGTGACGATGTCGTTCACCGC
>WNGK01008720.1_pt1 | contig 23009 bp, 22 predicted proteins | sample 5400601 | NCBI WGS metagenome assembly WNGK01 (sample SAMN13153376, study PRJNA577476) | soil metagenome | isolation source: 60 cm soil or saprolite under Garry oak tree replicate 1 | place: USA:California | collected 2016-06-15
ATGATGCCAATTCTGCGACGTGGTCCTTCAACCAGTCTTCTGATTCGTCAGCGCTAATTCCTAACAGCTTGCCTTTGTATCCGAACATTCGCTGGCCCAGAAGAAGTCCTGCCTGCGTACCACCTGACGACGTGGCAAACACGACCCAATCTGCGGGGATGTTTTGTTCCACGAGTTCTTTCATCGCGAACGCATATCCCAATGCACCTGTGGGACTCGATCCCCCATACGGAACGAGGTACGGTTTCATTCCATTCTTGCCGGCGCGATCGAATGTCTCCTGTAGGATTCTGTCCCGATCTTTGCGGTCGGCGACATAGATGATTTCTGCTCCAAACAATTCATCGAGCAACAGATTTGCAGATGGTTGTTTTGGCATTTCGCCTGTCAGAACCAGAATGCATTTAAACCCAAAACGGCCCGCCGCTGCTGCGGTCTGACGACAATGATTGGATTGCAGTGCTCCGCCAGAGATTAACGTCCTTGCGTCCTGCTCGCGCGCCTCGGCTAGGAGGAATTCCAGCTTACGAGTCTTGTTACCACCAAAAGCGAGCCCGGTTTGATCGTCGCGCTTGATTAATAAACGCGGTCCGCCCAAAGCATCAGACAGACGCGGCAGCGTCTCAATGGGCGTCGGCAGATGAGCAAACTGCAAACGGGGAGGACTCATCGCGCTATCCTGACCATAAGTGTCATTCTGAGCGACGCGAAGAATCTCTGATGTTTTTCCACCAGTCGTGCACCCAGCAATGCCCAGAGATGTTTCGCTTCGCTCAACATGACAGCCCCCAGGTGCCGCGCTACCGATGCTTAGGCGACAATCCTGTCGCGCATCCCGCCGTAAATCATGCCACGAACCAGATCCCTGGTGTAAAATTCGTATGGGAATCCGAGTTCAATCCGGCTCGCCGCGGCGAGAGTCTTTAGTTGATTGGCAGACAGCGAAACATCGGCACTGGCAAGGTTGTCTTTGAGTTGTGACAGCTTCCGCGCACCGATAATCGGAATCACCGGCACTGGCCGATAACGCAGCCATGCCAGGGCCACTTGTGCCATGCTGCGACCAGTCTCATCGGCCACGGCTTTAACAGCTGCAACAATCCGCCTGGCCCTTTGCTCCTCGGGCATGAACTCTTTCACCATATCGGAGCTCATTCGTCCGCCTTCGGAGGAACCGTGGCCGTGATATTTTCCGGTGAGCACGCCGCTCGAGAGCGGTGACCACGCAGTCACGCCAAGATTCAGCGCCTTGGCCATGGGAATCAGTTCGCGTTCGACTGTCCGCTCGATCAGGCTGTATTCAATTTGCAGCCCAACAAATGGCGACCAACCGCGAAGCGTGGCCAATGTATTCGCCTGGGCAATCCACCAGGCCGGCGCATCCGAGATTCCGATATAAAGCACTTTTCCCTGGCGAACGAGATCGTCCAGGGCGCGCATCACTTCTTCAACAGGAGTGATCTGATCCCAGATGTGGACCCAGTATAGGTCGACGTAGTCGGTCTGAAGACGGTTGAGACTCGCCTCAACCGCTTGCACCATGCTCTTACGGTGATTGCCCGCTGCGTTTGGGTCTGTGCCTGGAGCCGCGTTGGTATACTTTGTTGCGAGAACCACACTCTCGCGGTGTCCTTTCAGAAACTCGCCGAGAAAGGACTCACTCGTTCCATTCGTGTAGATGTTAGCGGTATCGATAAAGTTGCCCCCGGCTTCCCGAAAGTCGTCGTAGATCTTTTTCGCGTCGTCCTTGGACGAGCCCCAGCCCCAGTCTTCGCCAAATGTCATGGTGCCGAGGCAGAATTCCGAAACACGTAGTCCCGATTTTCCAAGTAGTCTGTAGTTCATGATATTCTCTCATTCATGTTGTAGTCGCCTCGCTGTGTCGAGGCGGTAGCGATGTTGTTCCATAGAGCACGGCGACACAGTGCCGTGGCTACAGCAGGCTTAATATTTTGGGAGGAACTCGAAGATCAGTTTGCGCGGCGTGTTGCTTCGAACAGGAACCAGGCGCGTCGCTCGGTTTCATCGATCCAAACTTCAATGAGACTCGCGGTGGCAACGTCTCGATGCTCGTCGCACACGTTATGGGCCTCGCGAAGCCGCGCGGCCAGTGTCCGGTTGTCGTCTGCTAACTCAGCCAGCATGTCCAATGGCTCGACGTAATCTGCATCGTTATCGAGCACCCGCTGGGTGCGCGCCATCTCGCCGATAGAGTGCAGCGTGAGACCGCCGATCTTTCGAACGCGTTCCGCAATAGGATCGGTCATCGCGAAAAGCTGATCGCCCTGCTCGTCCAATAGCAAGTGGTAATCGCGGAAATGCGGCCCGCTCATATGCCAGTGGAAATTTTTCGTTTTCACGTAGATCGCGAACACATCAGCCAGAATGGCGTTCATGGTCGCGGTGATGTCTTTGGTCGCCGAGGCTGTGAGATCGGTTCGTGTCTCCAGCGGGGCGTCGCGTCTCCGAAGCAGTTCGGAAGTCTTTCTCGAATTAGGTTTGTTCATGGTCTGACTTGTACCGGTTGATGTTTTATTGGCGCGATCAAATGCGCTTTTTCTGTTACGCATTTCGGTGTTTTGTTGCGCCCGCCGTACGGCGGGTTCTTCCAATTCTATTTGATTATCGCTCATAAGCATCTGATTTGGTTAATTTTTGTTGGCCTCGCCTGCAACGCTGTAGCACTGCGGGCAGGCCTATGATCTCCTCAACTATCAAGGCCCCGGCGACTGCGCATTCGCAAGATTTTCCGGTGCCAAAAATGGGGTAACGCCTATTCCCTCGTTTGGAATAGAACGCGAGAAATCGCAGCCGTCACGAGCGCCACCACAGATGCGGTCGCCTCGGAAACCGCCTCTACAGTTGGATCAAGCCACGCCGGGTAGCGTTGGCCACGGCTTCTGTGCGGCTGATGACATTCATCTTCGCGAAAATCGCTTTGACGTGCGATTTCACCGTGCCTTCGCTGATGAATAGCGCGGAGCCGATTTCTTTGTTGCTTTTTCCCTGGGCCATCAGCTTGAGCACATCGATCTCGCGCGAGCTCAACGTTTCGCCACTAACCCGTTCCGCCAGCTTGGCTGCGAGATGAACAGGGACGCAAGTTTCACCGGCGTGCACCCGGCGGATGCTGTCCATCAACGCTTCGCGCGGCACGTCCTTGAGCAGATAACCCTTCGCGCCGGCTTGAATTGCGCGATAAATATCTTCGTCACCGTCGAAGGTGGTAAGGACAATGATGCGAGCGTGCTCATCGTGGTCGCGGATTTCTTTGATTGCGCCGACGCCGTCGAGTTCGGGCATGCGCAAATCGAGCAGGGTAACATCCGGACGATGCTGCTTCCAAAGATCGACTGCTTCACGACCATTCTTCGCCTCGCCTATCACGGTCATGTCCGGTTTACGCTGAATCAACGAGACCAAACCTTCGCGCACCACGGTATGGTCATCGGCGATGAGAACAGCGATGCGCGATTTTTTGGGTGTGGGCCTTGCGCTGCGATGCTCCGGACGGTCCGAGCTCGCCGGCGGACGAGTCCGTGTCGCCGCGGCGACCGGACCGGACCGGCGTTTCAACGCGCCGTCCCCACCAGAGGCGCGGGTTGTAGTTTTGCGCACTGGTTTCGTTTTCGTTTTCACGATCTCGATTCTCCGTTGTAGGGCAGGGTGACAACAACCTTTGTGCCTTTGCCCCGCGCGCTAGTAACTTTGAGTTCCCCGCCCATTTGTTCGACACGCTCCCGCATTCCGGCCAAACCCATGCCATCGTGTCGATCTTTGGCCCTGAATCCGTCGCCGTCGTCGCGAAGCTCGAGACGCAGTTGCTTCGTGTTGAAAGTTAATCGTGTTTCGAAATTGTAGGGGCGCGCGTGCTTCAGCGCGTTAGTCAGCGCCTCTTGTCCGATATGCAGAAGATTTTCCTGCCAAACTGGCGGGAGTTCGCGCAACTTTCCTCGAAGTTCGAACCGGGTGTGAAGCATGGTTCCGGCTGTTGTGCTCTTAACAATTCCTTTCAGCGCCTCCCAAAAATTGTCTCGTTGCAAGGCTTGTGGCCGCAGCGCGTGGACCGATCGGCGTGCCTCATTTAAACTGCGCCGAGCCAATTCGCTGGCGCGTCGCAAATGCTCGTTCGCTTCCTTGCTGCGGCAACATCCGATTGCGTCCTCGGCCGATTCCAATTGCACGATCACACCCGTGAAACCTTGTGCGAGCGTATCGTGGATGTCGCGCGCCATTCGATTTCGTTCTTCAAGAATGGCTGACTGCCGGTTTTGCTCGGCGAATTCATTGAGTTGAATGGCCAGCATCGCCTGGTGTGCCAGTGCCTGCGCCAGCTCGATCTCTTCCGGCCGATAGGGAGAGCTCGATCTCTTCCGGCCGATAGGGAGGCCGGTCGCCGTGACGAATCCCAATGAATCCTTTCACCTGACCACCCACCAGCGTTGGAATAGTCAGATATTTCTTCGTGCCCTTAGACTTGAAATATTCGCGAATTCCTGCGGTGACACGCGGATCGTTCTCAATGTCCTCACAAATCACCGGCGCTCCGGTGAAAACCGTTTCCTGAAGTACTTTGTCTTCTTTCCACAAGAGAGGGTTTTTGACGAACGGATGCTCCGGATCGGCTGCCGCAAAATTTGCGCCCTGCGCCGCAGCCCTCAACACCAGCGACTCAGTTGCTTCGTTCAACAGCCATAGGATCACGCTTTGCGCACCAAGGAGGCGGCCAATCGTGCCTAGCATTTGTCCGAGGAACTTGTCCGGCGCCGGCGCAGTTGCGAGAACATCCAGGCTATAAGTTAGTGCCTCGACCTGGCCGCGGGCGACTTGCTCGGAGGCTCGCAACGCGTCCTGTGCACGATCGCGTTCAATCGCCACCCGTACGACGTGCGTCGCCAACTCCATTAACTCGAGGTCTCGCGAGTTCGGGCTTCTCGTTTCGCGATAGTACATGCAAAAGGTTCCCAGGACTTTTCCGTTCGAAGAAAGAACTGGATTTGACCAGGAAGCCCGCAACCCGTGCTTCAGCGCTGAAGCACGATGCTCTGGTACATCCCATAGCGGATCGGTCGCAATGTCAGAGACGGTGACCGGTGATCCTCGATACGCCGCAGTGCCGCAAGATCCGGCACACGGTCCAATTGGCAGCTTTTCCATCTGCCGGATCCATTCTTTGGGGAGACTCGGTCCCGCAACGGAATCCAGATGAACACCATCGGGATTCAATAACAAGACCGAAGCGAGCGTTCCGGTTCGCTGCTCCTCGATATTCAGACAGAGTGCTTGGAGGATCTCTTTCAGTGTAACGCCGGTCGCGATCATCTCTAGAAGCCGCTTCTCTCCCGCCACCAAAGCTTCGCCTTGCTTGCGCTCACTAATGTCGCGAATGATCACCTGCGCGGCGGGGGCCTGTTCCCAAATGATTGGGATGGCCGTGACCTCTACGTCCCGCACCTCTCCGTTGAGGGTGACAAATTTCTCCTCGATCAGCGGCGCGGTTCCTCCCGCCCCGACCTGGCGAATCCGATCTGTGACGGCTGGGAGCGAATCAGGATGGATGAAATCGAGAACAGAGCGCCCGACAAGTTCCGCAGGGTCTGTCGCGCCAAACAGGCGTACCCCTGCCGGGTTCACGTAAAGCAGCTTGCCATCTCTATGGACACAGATGCTGTTCGGAGAAAACTCGACCAGTACACGGTAGCGCTCCTCGCTCTCTTTCAATGCTTCTTCCGCTCGTTTGCGCTCGGTAATGTCCAACATCACGCCGCGCAGCCGGACGGGCTGGTCGTTCTCGACGACAACGGTCACGACATCGTGCAGCCACACGATGCGCCCATCCGCCGCGACCATGCGGTATTCAAAATCGTGCGGGCGCTTGGCGAGGGTTGCATCGATACAAAAGGTGGTCGCCCAATCTCGATCGTCGGGATGAATATGGTCTTTCCAAAAGGTTGGTTCAGTCGTCCAGCGCGTTAGCGGATAGCCTAACATTCGCTCGGCTTGCGGGCTGACAAAGGTGAAGGCAAAGGTCTGCGCGTCGGCTTCCCATACGATTCCGTCAAGCGAATTCACAAGCGCCACGTAATTCTGGTGTGCTTGGCGCAGCGCTTCTTCCGCCCGGTTCCGCTCGACGGCGATGCTCGCCAAATGAGTGATCTGTTCGATCACGTCGTGGTGCCGCGGAGCAGGAGACCTGGGCTCGCGGTAGTACATTGCGAACGTTCCCAGGACTCTGTTTTCGAAGGAGAATATTGGCGTGGACCAACATGCTCGCAGACCGTTCGCCAAGGCTAGGTCACGATAGTGGGCCCAGAGAGGATCTGCGTCGATGTCCGAAACGATCACTTGCTCTGCACGATATGCGGCCGATCCACACGAGCCTACATTTGGTCCAATAACGAAACCGTCGATTGCCTCGGAGTATGGTTTTGGAATGCTCGGTCCTGCACCGTGCCAGAGCCGTTTGCCACTCGAATCTAGCAGCAGGATCGAACACAAGCATCCGCTGCACAATTCTTCGACTAGCCGGCATATGGCGTCGAGGATAGCGGAGAGCGAATCTCCTTTCGCTACCATCTCGAGGAGCCGTTTCTCTCCTGCCAGTAAAGCTTCGCCTTGCTTGCGCTTGCTAATATCGCGCAGGATTGCCTGAAAATATCCGCCGCGTATTGCGGAGACGGAGACTTCAACGGGAACGATCTCGCCGTTCTTGCGCACGAATTTTCGCTCGAAGCGCAAAGCGCTTTTTCCCTTCAATTTTTTCAGTCGTTCTTGGAAGAGGTGGCGTTCTTCCGGCAGATAGGTGTCCGTAACAGGCGTGCCGACCAGTTCGGCCCGGGGTATTCCAGCGAGCTCAGCGCCGGCGCGGTTTCCTAAAAGGCAGATGCCATTGGCGTCAACGACGTAGATCGCGTCAGGAGAAATCTCAATCAGGTCTCGATACTTCTCTTCGCTCTTTCGCAGTTTTTCTTCGGCACATTTGCGCTCGGTCACGTCCCGCAGCGTACAGAGCGTGGACAAAAATTCGCCGCTGTCCGACAGACGTGGAACCGATACGCCATCAAAATGAACAACGGCGCCGTCTTTGGTTCTCCAACGAACCTCATATTCGCGCACTTTTCCTCGCGCAAGATCATGCAGAACTTGCTCAATCGCCGCACGATCCTCAGGAAGGAGCAGGAGTTCTGAGATATTCGCTCCGCGCAATTCCGTCTCTGAATAGCCGCTCAACTGGATGCCTCGCTGGTTGATGCAGAGGATGCTTCCGGTTCGATCCAGGGAAAGGATCACATCACGGGATAGCTTAAACAGGTATTTTGCTGCGCTTTCGTCATCGTCGGCACCGGAACAAGATCGTTTCTGATTGTGGATGACGGACTGCGGATCGGGGATTGGATCCGCAGCAATGGCTTCTGATTTCATAGCAAGTTAGCTAAACGACGGCGCGAACTGATGTCCCAGGCTGACGTTGTGCGCGCGTGCGCATGCACCAACTCTAACAAGCCCGCGCTGGTGCGCCACTTTTGTTTCCTCCCTCGAAAGAGGTGCTATCTGCTCTCCCCTGCGAAGCACCTAAAAATCCTCCGACCGCTTCATGGTAGCGCGGCGCAAGGTTGTCTAGCATTTGGGAACAAAAAATTAACAGAAATGAAACTCAAACAGCCACAAATCAATTCACGGACCAAACCGCCAAAGATATTTCGGCGCTCCCGACGGCGTCATGATCCGATGCTCGTTCTAAACATGGCCCTTTTTAACTTCACTGATGGATGGAACCGCGCGTTTAGGAGGGAGCAGTACGCGCGCTTCAGCGTCTAGCAATGTGATTCAAACGATGGAAGCCGCTCTCACCGCAATGAACGCCGCCAGACACTTGGTGGTCGTGAAGGCGCCCGTTGAGCGCGTCTATGAGCAGTGGTCGCGTCTCGAGGACCTTCCCAAATTCATTCCGCCGCTGCGAGACGTCCATAGAATTGATGATACGCACTTCTCCTACAGGTGGCATCCAGATGGCAGCGACCAGAAAGGAGTCTTCCACATCGTACTTCAAATCCCCGGCCGCCGAATCGCGTGGCGCACCATGTCCAATGGTTTCATGTCAGGCGTGGTCTCCTTCGAGCCGCGCTCTCAAGAGGAAACGGAAGTGACGCTCAAGATCCGTTCGATTTTCAATCCCCCAAGCCTCTCGTACAGAGTGCAGGAGTATCTGGGTAATTTCAAACGAATGGTCGAAAGCGAGGAGGAGAAAGCATGAGGAGGTTTCCGGATCGGGAAGAGCTAGTTGCCGCTTATTGGCAAAAGCTAACGAGGTCCATCGAACGCGGCGGAGCGCCGCCGCGCTCTAAAGCGCAAGTGATAAATGGGCGTTTGCGATCACGGACACGTTTTGGAGCGCGGCAGCGCTCTGCCGCGTTGCGGGCCGGGAAACACCTACCTGGAATACGTGGTCCGGTCAGGCACCACGCACAGCTTCATTCACATTCCTGACATAATATGTGGATTGTTCGGTTGGCTCTGAGGCGACCGTATAGCTTTACGGTCATGGCTATTCTGATCGTGCTGGTCGGAGTGGTGACTATCACCCGAATGTCCACTGACATTTTTCCAAATATCAACATCCCGGTGGTGAGCGTGATCTGGAGTTATGCCGGCGTCGCTCCCGAGGAAATGGAAAAGCGTTTTGTCACAGTTAGCGAGCGCGCGATGACGACCACGGTCAACGACATCGAGCATATCGAATCGCAGTCCTACAACGGCGTGTCGGTTATTAAGGTTTACTTTCACGAAGGCGCGAAGGTTGAGGCCGGCGTGGCGCAAATCACCTCGATCATGCAAACGCTCTTGCGGATCATGCCGCCCGGCACCACGCCGCCCCTGATCATTCAATACAGCGCATCGAACGTTCCGATCTTGCAACTTGGCTTGACCGGCAAGGGACTCTCCGAGCAACAACTTTACGATCTCGGCCTGAATTTCATTCGCACCCAGTTGGCTACCATTCAGGGAGCACAAGTGCCGCTGCCATACGGGGGAAAGTCTCGCCAGGTGATGGTCGATATCGATCTGCAAAAGCTCTACGGCAAAGGGCTGTCTCCTGCTGACGTGAGCAACGCTGTCAACGCGCAAAACGTTATTCTCCCGGCAGGGACGCAAAAAATTGGCGACCGGGAATACAATGTCCGTCTTAACAGCAGCCCGGAGCTGCTGGAGACGCTAAACGACTTGCCTATCAAGCAGGTGAACGGTGCGACGGTCTATATCCGCGACGTGGCTCACGTGCGCGACGGGTTTGCAGTTCAAACCAACATTGTTTCGCAAAATCGCGTCCGCTCGGCGCTGCTCACCGTGCTCAAGAGTGCCAGCGCTTCCACTCTCGACATCATCAAACGCGTCAAGGAAACATTGCCGCGAATTCAAGCGACGCTTCCGAAGGAGCTGGAAATCAGCCAGCTCTTCGATCAATCGCTTTTCGTCCGCGCGGCGATTAACGGGGTTTTGCGCGAGGGTGTCATCGCCGCGTGTCTCACCGCCTTGATGATTCTACTTTTTCTTGGCAACTGGCGCAGCACCCTCGTCGTCGCAACTTCCATTCCGCTTTCGATCCTGTGCTCGATCATTGTCCTTGGCGCGCTCGGCGAGACGCTGAATATCATGACACTGGGAGGTCTCGCGCTCGCTGTCGGAATTCTGGTCGATGACGCCACGGTGGAACTTGAAAATATCCACCGCAATCTCGCCATGGGGAAACCGATGGTCCGCGCCATTCTCGACGGCGCCATGCAGATCGCGGTGCCAGCGTTTGTTTCGACGCTAAGCATCTGCATCGTCTTTGTGCCGATTTTTTTCTTGAGCGGCACGGCCAGGTATCTGTTCCAACCGCTGGCTACCGCAGTTATCTTCGCCATGCTGGCGTCCTATTTTCTCTCCCGCACCGTGGTGCCTACGATGGTGAAGTTTCTGATGCGCGGGCACATGGAGGAAATCGATAGCAGTCTCGCGCGTACGCTTGAGAATGGTGGGGCGCGACCGCCTCGCGCGCCAGAGAGTGAGCATGGCCGCGACGGAAATCCAAAAGCATCCGGCAACGTACCCGCATCTCCCATCAAACGCGTGCTCGGGTTCTTCTCCGGCATTCACGAGCACTTCAATCGCGGATTCGAGAAAGTGCGTGACATCTATGTGGAGGCGTTGCGCTGGTGTCTTGGTCATCGCGGCGCTGTCTTCGCCGCGATGGGCGGTTTTGTGTTGGTTTCACTTTGTCTTGTTCCATTCCTGGGGCGCGATTTCTTTCCCGCTGTTGATGCAGGTCAGTTTCGCCTGCACGTGCGCGCGCCGGCAGGGACCCGGCTCGAAGCAACTGAAGAGCGCTTCTACGAAGTGGGCCGCGTGATTCGTGAAGTAATTCCGCCGAATGAAATTGGCAACGTCCTGGACAACATCGGACTGCCCGTGAGCGGAATTAATCTGGCGTTTAGCGACAACGCGACAATCAGCTCCGCGGATGGCGAGATCCTGGTCGCGCTAAATCCAAATCACAAACCGACTGCGCACTACACACGCATCCTGCGCGAAAAATTGCATCAGAATTTTCCCGACATGGAGTTCTCCTTCGCCGCTCCGGACATCGTCAGCCAGATATTAAACTTTGGTATCCCCGCGCCGATCGACATCCAGGTTACCGGGCAGAATCCGAAGGGGTACGACATCGCGAACGAGATCAAAGGGCGCGTCGCGCAAATCCCTGGCGCGGCGGATGTACATGTACATCAACTGGTGCATGGGCCCGACCTGCGGGTGAATGTCGATCGCACCCGCGCCCAGCAAATCGGCCTGACCCAAAATGACGTTGCTCGCACGATGCTGGTCTCACTCAGCTCCAGCGGACAGAATGCGCCCAATTTTTGGCTCAATTTCAAAAACGGCGTGAACTACCAGGTCGCGGTCCAAACGCCCCAGTACAAGATGGACACGTTGCAAGATCTATGGAACACGCCGGTGGTGGGGCAGAATCTGCCGCGACCGGAGTTGTTAGGCAATCTGGCTACCGTCGAACGCCGCGAATCGCCGGTAATTGTGAATCATTACAATGTGCAGCCGGTGTTCGATGTGCTGGCCAACGTGCAGGGACGCGACCTGGGTGGCGTGGCCGATCAAGTAAACAAAGTGATCGACGAATTTAAATCGAAACTGCCGCGCGGCACGTTTTTGAGCGTTCGCGGAGAGGTCGAAAGCATGAACAAATCGTTTGCCGGCATCGGTGCGGGCATTCTGCTCGCTATCGTGTTGGTTTACTTTTTGATGGCGGTCAATTTCCAATCCTGGACCGATCCATTCATCATCATCATGGCGTTGCCCGGGGCGCTTTGCGGGATCGTCTGGATTTTGTTCGCGACGGGGACCACGCTCAATGTTCCATCGCTGATGGGCGCGATCATGGCCATTGGCGTGGCAACAGCAAACAGCATTCTGGTCGTTTCATTCGCCAATGACGAGCGCTGCGGCGACCATCCAAAAAGCGCGTACGACGCCGCGCTGTCCGCAGGATTCACCCGGCTGCGTCCGGTGGTGATGACTGCGCTGGCCATGATCATTGGCATGTTACCTTTTTCATTCGGACTTGGCGAAGGCGGCGAACAAAATGCGCCGCTCGGACGCGCCGTGATTGGCGGATTGATCGTCGCCACATTTGCGACGCTGTTCTTTGTTCCCGTGGTTTACAGCATGTTGCGCAAAGCTGAATTCACCTGTGACGAAGACGAAGAATTTGCGCGACAGGAGCGTGGAGAAACAGAAAGGACTTGATGAAAGCACACGAGCACAACGGTCATGGAGAGCATGCCGTAGAAGAACGGCACCACGGCGCATCCGGGGAATCTCGGCGTGGCGCCCGGACGGCCGAACAAGGCGTCCCCATTCATCCCCCGGTACGAAGCGTTGCGGTATGGGGTCCGATTGCAGCAGCGGGCGCACTGGCGCTGTTTGTGGTGATTGGTGTCGGGCGGCATATGCGCGCTCACAGTGAGCAGGAGCGTTTCGCACAACAGATCAATCGGCTCACGGTGGATGTAGTGAACGCAGAGCGGGACGAAAAACCGAAAGACCTCGTTTTGCCGGGTACGTTTCAAGCAATCAAACAGACAACGATTTATCCGCGGTCCAACGGATATGTCGAAAGCTGGAAGGCCGATATCGGCGACAACGTGCGGGCCGGTCAATTGCTGGCGGAAATAGCAACACCGGAGGTGGATCAGCAATTGGCACAGGCCCGCGCACAGGAAGAAATAGCCAAAGTAACGGCCGATCGCTGGCGCGATCTGGTTCAGAAGAACGTGGTATCCAAACAAGAGTACGATCAAAACGAAAAAGCCTATGAAGCGGCAAAAGCGAACTTGCAGCAGCTCGAGAAAATTCAGGGTTTCCAGCAAATCCTCGCGCCGTTTACTGGAAAGATCGCTGCTCGAAACATCGATATTGGCACGCTGGTAACGGCCGGAACCGGAAATTCTGGTACGCCGCTTTTCAACCTCGTCCAGAGCGATGTGCTTCGCGTTTACGTGTTCGCGCCGCAGGAAAATGCGCCGTCGATTCACGAAGGACTAGCAGCGAAAATTCTTCTCGAGGAATACCCCGGTCAGGAATTCGACGGCAAGGTCACCCGCACAGCGGGCGCGCTTGATCCGCAGTCGCGCACCATGCAGGTGGAAGTGCAGGTGCCCAATCACGACGGAAAACTTTATGCGGGCATGTACGGTCAGGTAAAATTTTTGCTGGTTGATCAGAATGCCCCAATCGTGGTGCCTGCAAACGCATTTTTATTCCGAAAGGAAGGGCCTCAGGTGGCGACGATTGAAAACAAGGATCGTATCCACTGGCAAAACATCCGCGTTGGTCGCGATTTCGGAGATCGAATCGAAGTAATCGATGGCCTGAAGGAAAATTCAAAGGTTGTCATGAATCCAACCGACGATTTGCGCGAAGGGATTCAGGTCGAAGTGAAATCGACAGAAGAATCAAAGCCCGGAAACACCGTCGCTCAATCAACTTCGACCAGGTGAGAACATGCATGTAAGCAGCAGCGAACGGCGAAAAAAGAAAACCTTATGGATAACAACCTCGAAAAAGTGAAGTTGCTAGCGCGCGATTTGCGCGATGGAAAAGAATTTCCGCGCAGCCCGCGACAAACACTCGCTGGCTACGTATTGGCGGCGCGCGCGGTGGACAAATGCCGCGCAGTGCTTGCAGGCTGGGAAGGGGAGTACCATTCCAATTGTCCGCTCGATCAACGCTGGCTGAGATTTGCCGAAATTGATTACGATGACTTTCGGTCATTCGTTGCCACTGGCGCCACCGACGATGAGATCGCCGGGTGGATCGGCGAACACGCTAAGAAACGTCCGCGGGCCGAAATTATTGCGTGGAATAACAAAGAGCGGGACCTCCATTTGAGCGACCTGCCTCTGGAGCTCCAGGAGTACATGGAAGATTATATTCAGCGGTTCATTCCGCGTAACAGAGTGGTGCATCACTGGTTCGACGTGTACGACTTGGAAGAAGAACGAATCTGAGCGAGTGACGCAGACAATCTTGTCTGCGAATATATTGATGCGCGGACAGGTCACGCAGGCAAGATTGCCTGCGTGAGGATTTCATCTTGAAGCGTACTGTTCAAGCATCACCCGAGGTCTCCAGCATAGTGGAACACCTTTTTCGCCACGAGGGGGCGAAAATGGTTGCCATTCTCACCAGAATCTTTGGCATCGAACATCTCAACCTCGCGGAAGACGTCGTTCAGGAAGCGCTCGCGCGGGCGTTGCAGACCTGGCCATTCTATGGAGTTCCGCAAAATCCCTCGGCCTGGATTATGCGCGCATCGCGCAATCTCGCGTTAGACGTGGTTCGGCGGCGAAAAGTATTTCAGAACAAACAGGCAGAAATCATTCGTCTGATGGATCGCGACGGCGCCGCGCCCGACGAAGCGATTTTCTCGGAAGACGAAATTAGTGACGACCGTTTGCGCTTGATATTCGTCTGTTGTCACCCGGCTATTCCCGCGGAGGCGCAAGTCGCACTCGCGTTGAAGACCCTATGCGGCTTCGGTGTCGGAGAGATAGCTCACGCATTTCTAACCACGGAGTCCGCAATTGCCAAGCGATTGACCCGGGCAAAACAAAAAATCCATCAGGCGCGGATCCCGTTTGAAATTCCCGCAGGCGGAGAATTGGAGCAGCGATTGGATAACGTTTTGCAATCGCTTTACCTGTTGTTCAACGAGGGCTACAAAGCGTCGAGCGGGGAAAACCTTGTTCGCGAGGAGCTCTGCGAAGAAGCAATTCGTCTCATGGAGCTATTGGTTGCGCATCCGGCCGGCAATCAGCCGAAGACACATGCTCTTTTGGCATTGATGCTGTTAAATGCCGCTCGCAATCCCACGCGAATGGACAGCCAGGGCAATCTGTTGCGGCTGCAAGAGCAGGATCGGACGCGCTGGAACAAATCGATGATCGCGCGTGGAATATTTCACCTAGCGCAATCAGCCGCGGGTGACGAACTCAGCGAATATCATCTTCAGGCCGGAATCGCTGCCTGTCACTGTGCTGCGAGGGATTACGAATCTACCGACTGGCAGAAGATCCTTTCGCTTTATGACCGGTTAATCGAATACGATCAGTCGCCGGTCGTTGCGCTTAACCGAGCCGTGGTTATCGCAAAAATCCATGGTCCAAAAGCGGGGCTCAAAGCTGTGCACTGAGTTCCTATTACTTGCTTTATGCGGTGCTTGGCGAATTCGAAATGCAGTCCGGCAATCTGCAAATCGCTGCCGAACAATTCCGGCGATCGTTTGAGCTGGCAGAAACGAAATCCGAGCGAGCGTTCCTTTTGAAACGATTGCAGCGCTGCGTCGACGGTGGAAGATAGATTTCCAATCTGTGCGCGCAGTGGAATTGGACTGCGCTGAATCGCACGGCCGACAACATGTCACGCTGGGCGCACAGGCCCAAGGCCTATGCTCCACTGCAGCGACACGAACGTTTTCGCAAAAATTTTCGATTCATTGTACCAAGTCGGCTTGGTCATTCGCCGTATCCCCGAAATCACACATCAACAGAAAGGAAAAAACATGAGCAAGTCAGAAAACAAACAAGCAGCAATTGTCATGCACGAGTACGGTGGCCCTGAGGTATTGAGGTACGAAGACATTGAACGGCCCGAGCCAAAGGATGATGAGATTCTCATTCGGGTGATCGCGGCGGGGGTGAACGCCGTCGATACGTCCATTCGCTCGGGTAAATTTTCGGAGGTTTTCGGGAAAAGGCTACCTTTCATTCCCGGGTCCGATATCGCTGGCGTGGTGGAGAAGGCGGGCTCAAAGATCACGAAGTTCAGGAACGGTGATTCAGTATTTGCATACACCGATTTGAAAGATGGTGGCGGCTATGCTGAATACATGGTCGCAACCGAACAGGAAGCTTCACCCAAGCCCCAGTCGCTCACTCACCTCGAGGCCGCCGCAGTGCCGATCGTCGCATTAGCTGCATGGCAGGCGTTAATCGACACCGCGAAACTCAGCACGGGTCAGACCGTGCTCATTCACGGCGGATCGGGTGGCGTCGGAACGTTTGCCATTCAAATCGCTAAGGCGCGCGGGGCGAACGTGATCGCCACTGCGTCGACGCGAAACCAGGATCTGCTCAAAGAACTCGGCGCAGATGTGGCGATCGATTATACGAAACAAAAGTTCGAGGACATCGTAAAGGATGTCGATGTTGTGCTTGATTCGCTCGGCGAGGATACGCTGAAGCGCTCCTATGGAGTGGTGAAGAAAGGCGGATTCATTGTGTCGATTGTCCCGCGCCCAGACCCGGCTGAACTCGAGAGACGCGGTATTCGCGGCACATTCATCAGTGTGGAGCCTAATGCGGACGAGCTCGCCGAGATCGGCAAGTTAATCGACCAGAAGAAAATCAAATTGATTGTGTCGCAAACGTTCCCGCTTTCTGAAGCAACTAAGGCGCAGGAACAAATCGCGACTGGTCATACGCGCGGCAAGATTGTTCTGAAAGTTGCCGAGGAACCCAAATAGCAGCTGAGTACTTACCTGTCGTCTAACATAGGGATGGACTGGGACGCGATCAGCGCAATCTCGCAACTATGCATCTCTTAGCGGCGCTGTCACGTTGAGCGAAGCGAAACGGCTCTGATTTGTTTCCGCAAGAGCGATTCAGAAAATGATCAGAGATTCTTCGCTTCGCTCAGAATGACAGTGCCGGATGGATTCTAGAAAAAATGTGTCCTGAATCGGCGGGCGCATTCGTCGTATCTCGAAAATCACACATCAACAGAAAGGAAAAACATGACCAAGTCAGAGAACAAACAATCAGCAAGCATCGTTTGGTTTGAAATCCCGGCAGACAACCCAGAACGCGCCAACGCGTTTTACAGCAATTTGTTTGGCTGGAAGATCAATCCATTTCCCGGAGGAGGTGATTATTGGCACATCGACACCGGCGGCCAGGACGATACTCCGGATGGCGCGCTGAAAGGGCGCAAACATCCGCAAGAGCCGATCACTAACTACGTCAGCGTGGATTCGGTCGCCGATTACTCCAAAAAAATCGAGAAACTCGGTGGCAAGATCTGCATGGCCAAAACAGCGGTACCACAGATGGGATATTTCGCTGTGTGCCAGGATACCGAGGGCAACTCGTTTGGAATTTGGCAGAGTGACGCGAATGCGAAATAATAAGTCCTAAACTCGCCTGCTAATTCGTTGTATCTCGAGATAACAAAAAACTCTCAACCAACAACCAACAACACAGAACATGAGTACACAAAACCAAAATCAAAATGGATATATGTTGCTATTTCGCGGCACCGACCTGCGCAAAGGTCTTTCGCCGGAGGAACTGCAAAAAGTCACGGACAATTGGATGGCGTGGTTCAAGCGCTTAACCGAAGAAGGCAAAGCGGTGGCGGGAAATCCACTGGAACGCGAGGGGAAAATCGTCTCGGGCAAGGACCGTATCGTCTCCGATGGTCCTTTCGCCGAATCCAAGGAAGCAATTGGCGGTTATTTCCTTCTCGACGTAACCACGATCGATGAAGCGATCGCCATCGCAAAAGAGTGTCCTGGTTTGCCGTACGGCATCCGTGTGGAAGTCAGACCCGTCGCCGGTGAGTGTCCTATTGCCGCCGACATCCGGGCGGAAGCGCAGTTTGCGCAAGTCTGACACCGCGCTCGGCAGCTCACGCAAGTGAAAGGTTCAATCCCTTTCACTGCAGAATCGTTGTTTCGCTACCATGCACTCCAGCGCACTCCAACAGACTGGATACGCGCCCGTCAACGGCCTTCGGATGTATTACGAAATCCACGGTCCAGCGGGACACCTGCCGCTTGTGCTGCTGCATGGCGGCGGCGACACAATCGAGACATCGTTTGGCCATCTCTTACCCGTCCTCGCTCGCAGTCGGCGGATCATTGCGTTTGAGCAGCAGGGCTGCGGACGCACGACCGATATCGAGGATCGGCCGTTCAGTTTCGAACAATCGGCCGACGATACGGCTGCGCTGCTGAAACATTTGGATGTTGGCCGCGCCGATCTTCTTGGTTTCAGCAACGGCGGCACGATTGCGCTCCAAGTAGCGATCCGGTATCCGCAGCTGGTTCGCCGACTCGTCGTGATCACCGCGCTTATGAAGCGCGCTTGGGCTGATCCGCAGTTTTGGGAATCAATGAAAACCACGCAGTCAGACGCGATGCCGGCGGAGTTACGTGAAGCATATCGGAAGATAGCGCCGAAGCCGGAAAATCTGGAATCGTTTTTCTACAAGGCGCGTAACCGTATGCGTGATCTCAAAGCTGTCCCCGACGGAGCGATTCACTCGATCAACGCGCCGACGCTGGTTGTGAGCAGTGATCGAGATGTGATGCGTCCCGAAGGCGCGGTCGAGTTGTTCCACCTTTTGCCGCATGCGCAGCTTGCAGTTCTGCCTGGCACAGAACACATGGCGATCCCGTCGCGGACCGCTGTCCTCGTGCCGATGATCGAGACGTTTCTGGATAGTGAGGAATCAGAACCTCGGGACAAAGTAATAATCACCAATAATCAAAGGAATTAATTATGGCTCATTACGTAGATGGATATGTAATCCCTGTTCCGAAGAAGAGCGTAAACGCTTATCGCCGCGGGGCGCAGAAGGCAGGCAAGATATGGAGAGACCACGGTGCGCTCGAATTCCGCGAGTGCGTCGGCGATGATCTGAACGTGAAAATGGGATTGCCGTTTCCACGCGGGATCAAGGTCAAGCCCGGCGAAACCGTGATTTTCTCATGGATCGTTTACAGGTCACGGGCGCATCGCGACAGCGTTAACAAAAAGGTCATGAAAGATCCGCGTTTAATGAAGATGATGGATCAGCCAATGCCTTTCGATGTGAAGCGCATGCTCTACGGCGGATTCAAGACCATCGTTGAAACCTGACCTTCCGGGCACGGATTCAGGCGCGGGGGGAAACCAAGCTTCCCTAAATACGCCAATCTTTGTCCTGTGGAGGATCGATCTAATCGGGCAAGTGGCCGTACTTAATATTGCCGACTGGATATCGAATAGGGATTCCGCTAGGGCTCTTTTGTTCAACACATACCAGAGTTGGATTGAGAATCTGTGTATCCATTCCCTACAACCAATTACTTATTCCGTTATTGCAACTTAAGAATGATTTTATGCAACATCACGAAAATCCAATTTGGAGACTTAGTAGGTTCGAGGTTTCCTGTCGGAGCACAGACGATAAATCACGCTTGGTGTCCTGACTGCACTCGACTCGTTCGTCATAATATTAAGGTGAACCCAATAACGCGGCCGAATTAACTGCGAACAATCCTATGTGCCCTGTATGCATAGCAAACGCGATGCTGGCCGCAGCTGGTGCGACTTCAACTGGCGGGCTGGCTGCGTTTGCCGTGAAACGATTCTTTTTTCAACCCGACCGAAATCATCAGACAAACGAAACAAGACAAAATGAAAATCGAGACATTGGAAACAAAAACAGACAAAAGCGAAGTGAATCCTTCCAAAGTTGTGTCAGAAGCTGAATGGCTCGTCGCACGCAAGGATCTGCTGACGCGGGAAAAAGAGCTGACACGGTTGCGTGACGAAGTGAGCCGCCATCGCCGCGAACTGCCATGGGTTAAGGTGAAGAAGCAATACATTTTCGATGGACCCAACGGCAAGGAAATTCTGGGGGACATCTTCGAACGCCGCAGCCAACTGATTGTTTATCACTTCATGTTTGGCCCCGATTGGGAGGAGGGCTGTAAGAGCTGCTCGTATCTGGCAGATCATTTTGATGGCGCAAACTGGCATCTCCCACATCGTGACGTTTCCTTCACTGTCATCTCTCGCGCGCCTTTGCCGAAACTCGAAGCTTACAAAAAGCGAATGGGTTGGCGGTTCAAGTGGTTGTCGTCCTACGGCAACGATTTCAATTTTGATTATCACGTGTCGTTTACGAAGGAGGAGGAGAAGAAGAACGAAGCCTATTACAACTACGGCAAGGGAGAATTTATTACGGATGAGCTTCCTGGGCTGAGCGTCTTCTGCAAGGACGAGAATGGCGACGTTTTTCACACCTATTCCACCTACGCGCGCGGGCTCGACAACCTGGTTGGCGCTTACAATTTTCTCGACCTGGTCCCAAAGGGCCGCGACGAGGACCACTTCGACTTTTCGATGGAATGGGTCCGACGCCATGATGAATATGAAACTGCAAACAAGAGGAGGATCAGCCAATGAATCGCATAGTTCACTTTGAGATTTACACCGATGACCCGAAAGCGGTGCAGGCGTTTTATCAGGATGTCTTTGATTGGAAGTTTCAGAAATTCGAGGGCGGCCCGATCGAATACTGGCTTGTCACGACGGGCGATGACAAACAGCCGGGAATCAACGGCGGAATGACGCGGCCGCGCGAAGGCCAAAATCCCGGGACGCTAAACACCATTGGAGTTTCGTCGCTCGACGAATCAATAAAGAAAATTGAGCAATGCGGCGGCAAAATCTGCGTGCCGAAAATGGCGATTCCGAATGTCGGCTGGCTTGCCTATGCGGAAGATCCAGCCGGCAACGTCTTTGGAATCATCGAGCCAGATACGGAAGCGAAGTAGGGAAAGAACCATGGAGTATCGGCTTAATGGAAAGTCCGCGTTAATCACGGGAGGCTCTCGGGGAATTGGTCGCGCTATCGCGCAGCGATTGGCAGCCGATGGTGCGCTGGTTGCGGTCCACTACGGCGGCAACGATGCGGCCGCTAAGGAGACACTCAAGGCGATTGAACAAGCGGGCGGACAAGCGTTTCTCGTGCGGGCTGAGCTCGGTGTAAGCGGAGACATCGACACATTGTTCACCAAACTCGAGAAAGGTTTGGCAGGTCGGGCCTTGGACATTCTGGTGAACAACGCGGCCGTGGCTCCTCAGATTACGGTCCACCAGACGACTCCCGAAGAGTTCGACCGCATTTTCGCGATTAACGTGCGCGCGCCGTTCTTCATCATTCAGCGGGCGTTGCCGCTTATGCCTGATGGCGGGCGGATCATCAATATTTCTTCCGGAGTCACATGGTTTGCCACGCCGGCGACTGTTTATTCGATGACCAAGGGGGCGCTCAATGTGCTGGGCCGGTCGTTGGCAAACTTGCTCGGTGATCGCAATATCACGGTGAATACGATTTCTCCCGGGATCACGGACACAGACATGAATCCTTCCATTCGGGACAAGGATTCTGAGGCGGTGGAACGGGTCGCCGCCATGACAGCGCTCGGTGGTCCCGGAGCACCGGCCGACATCGGCGACGTAGTGGCGTTCTTCGCCTCTGACGATGCACGTTGGATAACTGGACAGACCCTCGACGTTAACGGCGGTCTGTTTTTGGGACCCAAAGAACAGTGATTACATCGGGAGACTGAAACCGGAGCGGAACAGAAGTTTTTTCAACTAGCGACCAACAAAAAACGAGGAGATGAAGATGAAAACACCTTTCACTGGCGGCTGCTCTTGCGGCGCGATTCGTTACGAATCGACGGCTGAGCCAATCATGATGTTTAAATGCCATTGTCGCGATTGTCAGCAGGCTACCGGGGGCGGATTTGCTCCCGGCATGTTGCTACCGCGGGAAGCATTTCGATTTACCCGCGGACAATTGCGCTACCATTTTACGCCCAGCATCAGACGCGGGAAGCACAAGCGGGGTTTTTGTCCGGAATGCGGGTCGCGACTTACGGGAGGCGAATTCGAAGGAGGGGACTCGCCGTTTATCGGAATCCTGGCTGGTAGCCTCGATGATCCCGGTTGGTTCCAACCGCAGATGGATATTTTTGTTTCCGATGCGCAGCCGTGGGATCAAATGGATCCTAAAATTCCAAAATTCGAGCAATATCCGCCGATACCAACAAAGGAATAAATTAAGATGCAAAAGATTACTCCCTTTTTGTGGTTCGATAATCAAGCCGAGGAGGCAGCGAAATTTTACACCTCCGTTTTTAAAAATTCTAAGGTCGGCAGAATTCTGCGCTACGATGAGGCGTCAGCAAAGGGCGCCGGGCGACCGGTGGGATCTGTGCTGACTATTGAGTTCGAGATCGCCGGCCAGAAATTCACTGCGCTCAATGGCGGTCCGGAGTTTAAATTTAACGAGTCGATCTCGTTTGTGGTGAACTGCGAGACCCAAAACGAAGTGGATTATTTTTGGGAGAAACTGATGGCAGATGGCGGACAGGAATCGCAGTGCGGTTGGCTGAAGGACAAATTCGGCGTGTCGTGGCAAATCACTCCAACGGTTTTGATCGATATGTTGAACGACAAGGACGCGAAGAAGGCCGAACGGGTCATGAAGGCGATGATGCAAATGCAGAAGATCGACATCAAAACGCTAAAGGAAGCGTACGCAGGGAAATGAAATCCAAGCCGCGAACGATTGACGAATACCTCGCAGGCGTAAACGCTGATCAACGCATCGCTCTCGAGAAACTTCGCAAGACAATTCGCGCGGCCGCGCCCCGGGTTGAGGAGTGCATCAGTTATGGAATTCCTGCGTTTCGTCTGAATGGATGTTCGCTAGTTTTCTTCGGCGCATGGACGAATCACTGCTCGTTCTATCCAGGCAGTTCCGCAACGCTGAAAAAATTTCAGGGCGATCTAAAAGGTTTTCAGATTACAAAGGGTACAATTCGCTTCTCGCTCGATAAGCCGCTGCCGCTGGCGCTGGTGAAAAAACTGGTCAAAGCACGGATAGCGCAGAACCGGATTTAACAGGCTCATGCCGAAATTCAGCCCACGCCGTTTAGCACAGCGATCATATGAAGCTTTTGCTGCAGGCGATCGGAAATTTTTTGAGCAGCATCTTGCTGAGGATTTTACTTTCTCGAGTCCGCTCGATGTGGGGCTTGATCGTGCTGGATATTTTGCAAGATGCTTGCCCGGAGCCGGGCAGGGTCAAAAGTTCAATTTTTTGCGGTTGATAGAACATGACGATGAAGTCTTTGTAACCTATGAAATGACGAAGCCGAATGGAGATAAGGGGCGCAACACAGAAATCCTTCGAATTAGGGACAACAAGATTATCAGTGTAGAAGTCTATTTTGGTTGGGACATTGTGCCGAACCATTAAATCACTAAGGAGAAAAACATGAGTAGCGTTCGAGTTCTAGTTGGTACACGAAAAGGGGCGTTCATCCTGACGGCGGATGGCGCGCGCAAACGATGGAAAGTCAGCGGTCCGCATTTTGCGGGCTGGGAAATTTATCTCGTAAAAGGTTCGCCAGTCGATCCGAACCGAATTTATGCATCGCAAACCAGCGGGTGGTTCGGCCAAATCTTTCAACGCTCGGATGACGGCGGAAAAAAGTGGAACACGCCCGGGAGCAGCCCGGAGGAATTGAAAAGTCCCGACGGCATGCAGAAAGGCGAGAGCAACAAATTTGTTTACGACGGTGTCCCGGGCACACATCAATGGTA
>WNGK01006210.1_pt1 | contig 23006 bp, 18 predicted proteins | sample 5400601 | NCBI WGS metagenome assembly WNGK01 (sample SAMN13153376, study PRJNA577476) | soil metagenome | isolation source: 60 cm soil or saprolite under Garry oak tree replicate 1 | place: USA:California | collected 2016-06-15
GGTCGTCGTCCTCGGCGGCGTCGGCCAGCTCGCCGGCACCGTCTACGCAGCGATGGGGCTGGGGATCGTCAACAAGTTCCTGGAAGCGTGGTCGGGCGCGGTTCTCGCCAAGATCGCGGTGCTCGTTTTCATCATCGTGTTCATCCAGAAGCGCCCGCAGGGCCTGTTTGCGCTCAGGGGAAGGACCGCCGAAACATGAGGCGCGGCGACCCGTGCGGGATCGGACCATTCCGGTGAGCGCTGACGGGCCGCCCCGAGGCGCGAATTGCGCCCCCTGGGGGGCAGCGCAGCGGCCGCTTTTGCCACTCGGGCCGCAAGCGTGGGGGGGCCAATGAGCGCGCTCGGCGGCGCGGCCTTCGCGCCGCTGGCGATTGCCGGCGGGCCGCGCTTTGCACGGCTGCTTCCGGTGAACGGCTGGCTGTTCTACATCGCTGCCGCGCTCGTCGTATTCGTCGCATTTCCCGTGCTCAATCTTGTCGTGCCGGCCGGCAGCGCGCTGCACGTCTCGGACTACACCGTGACGCTCGTCGGCAAGATCATGTGCTACGCGATCGTTGCGCTGGCGATGGACCTCATCTGGGGCTACACCGGCATCCTGTCGCTGGGTCACGGATTGTTCTTCGCGCTCGGCGGCTACGCGATGGGCATGTACCTGATGCGCTCGATCGGCCGCGAAGGCGTCTATCAAAGCGATCTTCCCGACTTCATGGTCTTTCTCGACTGGAAGGCGTATCCCTGGTACTGGAGCTTCACCGATCACTTCTGGTACGCCGCGCTGCTGGTCGTGCTCGTGCCGGGACTCCTCGCCTTCGTGTTCGGATACTTTGCCTTCCGCTCCCGGATCAAGGGCGTGTATTTCTCCATCATCACCCAGGCGCTGACCTACGCCTTCATGCTGCTGTTCTTCCGCAACGACACCGGGTTCGGCGGCAACAACGGCTTCACCGATTTCAAGCGCATCCTCGGCTTCTCCGTAACGGCTCCGCAAACGCGCATGGCGCTGTTCGCGGTGACCGGCGCCTCGATGCTCGGCTTTCTGCTCCTCGGCCGCTGGATCGTCACATCCAAGCTCGGTCGCGTGCTCACCGCGATCCGGGACGCCGAAACGCGGGTGATGTTCTCGGGATACAACCCTCTCTACTTCAAGCTGTTCATCTGGACGCTGTCGGCGGTGATCTGCGGCATCGCCGGCGCGCTGTACGTGCCACAGGTCGGCATCATCAACCCCAGCGAAATGTCGCCCGCCAACTCCATCGAGATCGCGATCTGGACCGCGGTCGGCGGGCGCGGGACCTTGTTCGGGCCGGTGTTGGGCGCGGCGCTGGTCAACCTGGGCAAGAGCTGGTTCACGCAGGCGCTCCCCGAATACTGGCTGTTCGTGCTCGGGCTACTGTTCATCCTTGTGACCTTGTTTCTCCCGCGCGGCGTCGCGGGCTTGCTCGCGCGGAGGCGGAGCGCATGAGCGATTTAGCGACGCGCGAACAGTGGGACGACGCGTCCGCGGCGTCCGGGATGCGCATGCTTGGCGCCGGCGTCGACACGACGCATCGCGGCATCCTCTATCTCGATGGAATTTCGGTGAGCTTCGACGGCTTCAAGGCGCTGAACAATCTGTCGCTGATGATCGACGCGGGAGAATTGCGCTGCGTCATCGGCCCGAACGGAGCGGGCAAGACCACGATGATGGACGTCGTGACCGGCAAGACCCGGCCCGACGCGGGAACCGTTTTCTTCGGCCAGACGATCGATCTCACCCGACTCTCCGAGCCCGAGATCGCGACCGCCGGCATTGGCCGCAAGTTTCAGAAGCCGACCGTGTTCGAGCAGCACACCGTATTCGAGAATCTCGAGCTCGCGCAAAAGGCCGACAAGCGCGTCTGGCCCACCCTGGGCGCACGGCTGGAGGGCGATGCCCGCGACCACATCGTGGCGACCATGGAGACGATCAAGCTGCTGCCGGAAGCGTCGCGCCTCGCGGGACTCCTGTCGCACGGCCAGAAGCAGTGGCTGGAGATCGGCATGCTGCTCATGCAGGAGCCGCAGCTGCTGCTGCTCGACGAGCCCGTCGCCGGGATGACCGACGAGGAGACCGCGCGCAGCGCCGAGCTCTTCGTGTCGCTTGCCGGAAAGTACACCCTGATCGTAGTCGAGCACGACATGGACTTCGTCGAGCGCATTGCGCATACCGTGACGGTGTTGCACGAGGGCAGCGTGCTCGCGGAAGGCTCGATGGATCAGATCCAGCAAAACGATCAGGTCGTCGAAGTGTTCCTGGGCCGATGATGAATCGCGGATCAGACGGGCTCGATATTTTCTCGGGAACGGCACGATGCTGACGCTGCGCGGAATCAATCAATATTACGGCGGCAGCCACATCCTGCGCGATGTCGGGTTCGAGGTCCCGGACGGCGGATGCACGGCGCTGCTCGGCCGCAACGGCGTCGGCAAGACGACGCTGCTCAAATGCCTGATGGGGCTGCTTCCGATCCGCTCGGGCGAGATCGCCTTCGCCGGTGCGCCGATCGGCGCGCTCCCGCCGTACGCGCGCGCCGCGCTCGGCATCGGTTACGTGCCGCAGGGCAGGGACATCTTCCCGCGGCTTACGGTTCAGGAGAATCTGCAGATGGGACTCGCCTCCAGAAAGAGAGGCTCCGGGTTGCCGGAATTCATTTTCGAAATGTTTCCAGTGCTCAAGGGCATGCTTCATCGCCGCGGAGGAGATCTTTCCGGCGGCCAGCAGCAACAGCTCGCGATCGGCCGCGCGCTCGCCATGCGGCCGCGCCTGTTGATTCTCGACGAGCCGACCGAGGGTATACAGCCCTCGATCATCAAGGATATCGAGCGCGCCATCCGCAAGCTGGTGGCGGCGGGCGACATCGCAGTGCTCCTGGTCGAGCAGTATTACGATTTCGCCAAGTCGCTGGCCGACCACTACGTCGTGCTCTCGCGTGGCGAAGTCGTGGCGCGCGGCGCGGGCGCATCGATGGACCAGGACAACGTTCGCGCGCACCTCTCGGTCTGAGGCGCAACGCCGGTCGGACGATTCGTCTAGCGCTGCGTGGCCAGCGCCTCGCGCCGCGCTGTCATTTCCGCGCCGATCTCTCGAAGCGTTGCTTCGTCGAGACGCGCTGCCGCCAGGGGAAAGAGCTCTGCTTCTTCGCGGTCGAGATGCGCCAGGTACGCCCGGCGGATGCGACGCACGCTGTCGGGGGTCAGGACGCTGCGCTTGCCGGCTTCGATCGCAGCGATATCGGGCCGCAACAACCGCCAGAGGTCCTTGAGCTCGACGTGCTCGATCGCCAGTCGCTCGAGCAGCCCGGAGCTTTCGTCTCGTGCGGCATCGATGAGCCGCGGAAAGAGGCTGTGCTCCTCGTCGACGTCGTGGTTCGGCGCGGCCGTGTCGAAATACTTGAGGAGGCTTCGCGCCGCGCGGCGCGCTTCATCGTCGCAGCCGTATTCGGGAAGACGCCGGCACAGCCGATCCAGCAGCTCGATCTGGCGGCGGATGCGGTCGTGGCACGCGCGCAGCATCGCCAGGGGATCGTCGGATCCGGCAACGTTGGCGAGGGGGTCGATCATGATGCGCAATCGAGAGCGCTGTCGATTATAGCGATTCCGAACAGGAAGCGCTTCGACAAGACTGCTCACGAACGTGTGGCCCCGCGCCGGTGTTCGCATCGCGTGGACCCGGCGAGCGCCGCAAAGGTCCCGGAACGGAGGCGGCGCGAAGGGCGAGGAGTAAACCAAGGGAGCGCCGCCCCGTCCGGGCAGGGCTGATTCAGCAAGCGGCATGCCAGCGCCTCGCTTTCGCGTCCGACAATGCCATGCCGGTGAAAAATCACGATGCGCACGCCTTGTCGGCGCGCGAAAGTGAATGGCAAACGCCGCAAAGCGTCACCTCCTTTGGCAAACTGTGCCATTCGTCGATCGTGAGTCGGTGACGGCGCTGATGCGCGGGCGCTCGACCCCGGCTCACACTGTTCGCCGGAGGCCCCTCTCGCTGCGCACAGCGCTACCTCCTTCGACGTCGTCAGTCTCCGCTGGTCGGACTCAGCCCCGAAGGAAGCTCGGCGGCACTTTCGCGCGCGTCGTCGCGCGCATGGTGATCCGCTGCCAACAACATGTACACCGCAGGCACGACGAACAGCGTGAACAGCGTGCCGATCGATAAGCCGGTAAAGATCACGATGCCCATGGCGTGGCGGCCGGCAGCACCCGCGCCTGCGGCGATCACCAGAGGTATCACGCCCAGCACCATCGCCGCGGTCGTCATCAGGATCGGGCGCAAGCGCACCGCGGCGGCTTCCTCGATCGCCTCGCGTTTCGCCTTGCCGGCGCGCTGCAAGTCGTTGGCGAACTGAACGATCAGGATGCCGTGCTTGCTGACCAGTCCCATCAAGGTCACCAGGCCCACCTGCGTGTAGATATTGAGCGTCGCCGCGCCCAGGTTGATGAAAATCAGCGCGCCGAACAGCGCCATGGGCACCGACACCAGGATCACGATCGGATCGCGGAAGCTTTCATACTGCGCCGAGAGCGTTAGGAATACGATGATGATCGCGAACAGTAGCGTCACCACGAACCCCCCCGACTCCTGCACGAACTGGCGCGACGTGCCGGCATAGTCGACCTGATAACCGGTCGGCGCGACCTCGGCGATCGCCTGCCGCATGAAGTCGAGCACCTGCTTCTCCGACAGTGATGGCGCGAAGACTCCCAGGATCGTGGCGGAATTTAGCTGCTGGAAATGGTTGATACCTTCAGGGACGGTTTCGGTCTTTTGTCGCGCCACCGTCGATGCCGGCATGAGCGAGCCATCGGGAGTACGCATGTAGTAGTCGAGCACCTGCGACGCATTGAGGCGATCGGCCTGCAGCACCTGCGGGATCACCTTGTACGAGCGCCCGGCGATGGAGAAGTAGTTGACGTAACCGCCGCCCAAGGCCGCGGAGAGCGCAGCGCCCACGTCCTGCTGTGTCATCCCCATGGTCGCGGCCATGTCTCGGTCGATGGTCACGGTCGTCTGCGGCTTGTCGAGCTTCAGGTCGGTGTCGACAAAAAAGAACATACCGCTGGCGCGCGCCTTGGCGAGCGCCGCCTGCGATACCTCGTTGAGCCTTTCGAAGGGCTCGGTCGTCTTGATCACGATCTGCAGCGGCAGGCCGCGCGAGCCCGGCAGCGGTGGAAACTGGAACGCGGCCACCGTCGCTCCCGCGATCGATCCCCACTTCTGCTGAAGGTCTTGCTGCAGCTCGTTCGCGTTGCGCTTGCGCTCGCTCCAGGGCTTGAACAGCACGCCGCCGAAGCCCTGGTTGGTGGTAGGCGTGCCCGTGATCTGGAAGATCTGGTCGTACTCCGGAAACGAGCGCGCGATTTCGAATATCTGCCGCGAATATTCGTTCATCTGCTGCGGGGTGGCGTTGGGCGGGCCGATGGCCTGGTAGAGCACGATGCTCTGATCCTCGGGCGGAGCGAGCTCGGACTTCGAGGTCATGAACAAATAGACCGTGCCGCCGAGCAAGATCACGCCCATGACGACGATCACGATCCAGGTGTCGAGCGTGCCATGCAGCACGCGTCGATATCCGTGGTGGAGGCGACCGAACTGGCGGTCGATGAAGCGGACGAACCGGCCGGACTCCTGCTCGGAGCGAAAGATGCGCGAGGTCATCATGGGAGAGAGCGTTAACGCCACGATCCCGGATACCGCAACCGCGCCGGCAAGCGTAAAGGCGAACTCCGTGAAGAGAGCGCCCGTCAGGCCGCCCTGGAAGCCGATCGGGATGTACACCGCGACCAGCACAATGGTCATGGCGATGATCGGTCCACCGAGCTCGCGCGCCGCCATCAGCGACGCTTCCAGCGGTGGCTTGCCTTCCTCCTTCATGTGGCGGTCGACGTTCTCGACCACGATGATCGCGTCGTCGACGACCAAGCCGATCGCCAGCACGAGGGCGAGCAGCGTCAGCAGGTTGATCGAGTAACCCAGGATCAGCATCACGAAAAAGGCGCCGATGAGCGACAGCGGCATCGCGATGATTGGAATAGCGACCGCCCGGATGCTTCCCAGGAACAGGAAAATCACGAGGCTGACGATCACCAGCGCCTGGATCAGCGTCTTTTCGACCTCGTCGATGGAGCTGCTGATGAATTGCGTCGAATCGTAGACGATCTCGCCGGTGATGCCGTTGGGCATCTGCGACTGGATCTCGGGAAAGACGCCACGCACGCGCTTGACCACATCGAGGACATTGGCGTCCGGCGCCACCTTGATGCCGATGAACACGGCGTTTCGCCCGCCGAAGGCGGTGGTGAAGTCATAGTTCTCGGCGCCGAGCATGACGTTGGCGACGTCCTCCAGGCGAACGATCGCGCCATCCTTCTGCTTGATCACCAGCTTCTTGAATTCCTCGACCGAGTGCAGGCTGGTCGCTGCGGTCATGTCGACGCTGACCATCTGGCCCTTGGTCGTGCCCAGCGCGGCGAGATAGTTGTTGCTGGCGAGCGCCGTACGCACGTCGCTGGCGGTTATCCCGTAGGCCGCCATTCGCTGTGGGTCGAGCCACGCGCGCAATGCAAACTGCCGCGCGCCGAGGATTTCCGCCGTCTGCACGCCCTCGACCGAATCGAGCTTCGGCTTGACGACTCGTACCAGATAGTCCGTGACGTTGTTGTTGGGCAGCACATCGCTGAAGAATCCCATGTACATGGCATCGATGGTCTGTCCGACCTGCACCGTAAGCACCGGCTGTTGCGCCTCCGGCGGGAGTTGATTGCGCACCGAATTGACCTGCGTATTGATCTCGGTCAGCGCGCGGTTGGCGTCGTAGTTCAGCCGCAGCGTCGCGATGATGATCGACGCGCCGGAGGTGCTGGTCGAGGACAGGTAGTCGATGCCCTGCGCCTGCGCGATCGCGCCCTCCAGCGGCTGGGTGATGAAGCCGGCGACGGTCTGCGCGTCGGCGCCGTAATACGCCGTGGTCACGGTGACGACCGCGTTCTGCGTTTTGGGATACTGCCGAACGGACAGGCTCGTGAGCGAGCGCGCGCCCAGGACCAGGATCAAAAGGCTGATCGTGGTCGCGAGGACCGGCTTGCGTATGAAGATGTCGGTAAAGTTCATCGCGCTGTCTTACTGTTCCTGTGGTTTCGGGTTCGGACTGTTCGCCGGCTGCACCGCGTTGTTGATGACGAGCGGCGTGCCGTTCTTGAGCTTGACCTGACCGCTGGTGACGACCTCCGCGCCGGGTTCGATGCCCTTGAGAATCGCGACCTGATCGCCGCGAGTGGGCCCGGTCGTCACAAAAACCTGCTGCGCGACCAGCGATGGTTTGCCGTCGTCCTTCTTCGCGTCCTTTTTTTCATCTTTCTTTGCGTCTTTCTGCTCGGACTTCTTGACGACAAATACGGTGTCGCCGTAGGGGTTGTAGGTGATCGCGGTTTGGGGCAGCGTGAGAAAGCGCTGTTCGGCGCCAGAATTGACTTTCACGCTCGCGAACATGCCCGGCAGGAGCTGCCGCTTCGAATTCGGAACCGTGGCTTCGATCTGCACGTTGCGCGTGCTTGGATCGACCTTGGGATTGATCGCATTGATTTTTCCGCTGAAGCTCACATCCTTGTACGCGTCCGTCGTCAGCGTGACCTGCTGCCCGATCGCGACCTGCGGCAACTGCTGCTGGGGCAGGAAAAAGTCGACGTAGATCGGGTCGATGGTCTGCAGCGTCACCAGTTTGTCGCCGGGGTTGAGGTATTGCCCAGGATTCACGGTGCTGATGCCCAGCTTTCCGGAAAACGGCGCGCGGATGGTTTTCTTTTGCACCGTCGCGGCTTGCTGAGCGACCTGCGCCCGCTTGCTCTTGAGATCGGCGGCATCGTTGTCGACCTGCGCCTTGCTGATCACTTCCGCGGCGAGCTGCGCCTTGTCGCGCTCGTACACCGTCGCAGCCAGGTCCGCGGCTGCCTCGAGCGCACGCATTTGCGCGATGTCGGATTCGGCGTTGAGCTGCGCGAGCACCTGTCCCGCCTTGACCTCGTCTCCGGACTTGAATTCCACGCTGCGGACGAGCCCGGCAACCTCGCTCGTCACATCGACGCCGCGCACGGCGCGCATCGTCCCGACCGCGGTCAGCTGCGGTTGCCATTGCTGGTAGTCGGCTTTCATGGTGCTGACGGTTGCCGGCGGCACGGGGCTGCTCGCCATGTACTTCTGCATCATGTAGCCCTTGAAGAAGTTGAAGCCGACCACGCCGCCGATGAGCAAGCCGACAAGCACCAACATGATCAGCATGCGTTTTTTCATCGAAAACTTCTCCGTTCGAATTCTTGGATTGAGACGGATCCGCGTGCGGATCGCGATTACTGAGCCTTGTGCAAGTGGGTGACAACCACTTGCACCACGAGATGTCCCCTCCAGCCTATTGGTCGGCGAAGCCGCACGAATCTCCCCTCGCTCGTTGGGAGAGGGGCGGGGGTGAGGGCCTCGCGAGAGAGAGGAAAGCTGTGAGGGCGAGACTGGTCACGCATTTTTGCGAGGCTCGTCAGTTCGTCTTGTTCGCCTGCGGGGTTCCGGCCTGCGCTTCGCGGTTCCACCAGCCGCCCCCGAGCGCCTGGAAGAGCGCCGCCGTATCGGCGTAGCGTGTGGCCTGCGTGGCGACGAGCAGAAGATGCGCCTGCTCAAATTGCTGTTGCGCGACGTACAGCGCCAGCGCGCTCGATCCTCCGAGCTGATACTGGCGCCGGGTGAGCTCGAGGGTCTGACGCGCCGTTGCTTCCGCGATCGCCTGCGCCTCGAGCGTTCGTGCGTCGGCATCGAGCGCGCGCAATACGTCAGCGACGTTCTGGAACGCAAGCAGCACGGTTTGCCGGTATTGCGCCTGGGCCTGCTCGTACGCCGCAACGGCTGCGCGGCGCTTGGCCTCGAGCTCGCCGCCGTGAAACAAAGGCTGCAGCAGCCCCGCGCCCACGCTCCAGACTGCGGGCCCGGCGAAAAGCTGGTGCAGCCGGAGTGCCTGCTCTCCGAAGCTCCCCGACAAGGTGATCTTGGGATAAAGGTCGGCGGTCGCGACGCCGATCTTGGCGCTCGCCTGATGCAGCAGCGCTTCCGACGCGCGGATGTCCGGCCGCTGGCGCACGAGGTCCGACGGAAGCGTCACCGGCAGCTCGGCCGGCAGCACCAGCGCGTCGAGATCGAATTCGGGCAGCTCGGCATCGGCGGGGAACCGGCCCGAGAGCACCGCAAGCTGGTGCCGCGCTTGCGCCAGATTGCGTTCGAGCCCCGGCAGGGTCGCGCGCGTCTGCTCCAGTTGCGCGCGCTGGGTGAGAACTCCGAGCTTGGCGACCGCGCCCAGCGCATATTGGCGCTCGACGAGCTCGAGCTGCTTTTGCTCCGCGGCGACGATGTCCTCGGTCGCACGAATCTGCGCGCGCAGAGAAGCTTCGCGCACCGCGGTCGTGACGATGTTCGAGGTCAGCGCGAGATAGGCACCTTCGAGCTGATAGCTCTGATAGTCGACCAGCGATTGCAGCGCTTCGAGCTCGCGCCGATTCCCACCGAAGAGATCGAGCATGTACGACACGTTGACCGAAGCGTTGTACAGGCTGAATATGCTCGCGCCCGCGTTCGCTTGCCCGACCGCCGCGCCGGACACTTTTTCGCGTGTCGCGGCGACGTTGGCGTCGACCTTCGGAAGCAGCAATGCGCCGCGCTCGGCGGCAAGATTTTCCTTCGCCTGGCGCAACGTTGCCTCCGTGGCCTGCAGATTCGGGCTTTCGGCGACGGCGCGGCGAATCAGGCGATCGAGCGGCTCGGATTGGAACAGCGCCCACCACTGCGCGGGCAAGTCGCGCCCGGCGATCATCCGCTGCGACGCGCCTCCGGGGCCGGGCGCCGAAGCGGTTTCGTCGGGCAGCCGTGTCTCGGTGTACTGAGTGACCGTGGGCGAGTCGGGTCGCCGAAAATCCGGGCCGACCATGCAACCGGAAAGCAACGCCGCGGCGGCGAGGAGGGCGCCTGCCGCCCTGAAATGAATCACTTGACGAAAGCTCCTCTCCTGAACCGGAACGCCGACCTTGTTTGGCATGCTTCACAGCGCTCGGAGCGCAGGTTGGGGCGAAATCGCTCCGTCACAAGTGCCGCATCCTTATCCGCGACGGGCTGCAATCCCGGATAGCCGGGCGTGTCGCCAAAAAATATCGGCGCAACGCCGCTTCGTTTCAGCTTGCGCTCCAATACCGGGAAACATTGAGACAATGCTCGGCGTTAGGTGTTCGTGACGGTGGGCCCGGCTGGACTCGAACCAGCGACCAAAGGATTATGAGTCCTCTGCTCTAACCAACTGAGCTACAGGCCCGGCGCGCCGCGATTATAGCCGACGGATACTGCATGGTTGGCTCCTTGATCCGTTTTGACGGGGCATATGCTCGCCTTGACGATGACGTTCGAGCGGGCCGCATTTCGACAACGCGACCACGGATGGGATTGCTCGCGCCTCGCAATCGCCCGGCGCAGCGCGCGCCTCCCCACACGCGAAAGGGCGATCCCGGACGCGAGCAGGATCGTGCACGTTGTCGTCAGCGCCACTGACTCATCGGCTGCCGCGTCCGCAGCTGCAAACGCGAGGCAAACGATCGCGGCTCCGATCAGCGAGCCGGCCGCTAAGCGGCGCGTCGATTCCGATCTCATGCAGCCGCGAGTATCGCGTTTGGCGCGCGTGCGGCGATTTCCCGCACAGCGCGTTTCGCATGGATTCTTGCGTGCTCGAGCGCTCGTTTCAACGCGTCTTCGCCCATCGCGATGCCTTCGGCGCGAACGACTTCCAGGTCGACGATGCCGATGAATGCCAGGACGCTGCGTAGATAGGATTCCTGGAAATCCGACGCCTGCATCGGGCCGTCTGAATAGACGCCGCCGCGCGCGACGACGAGGATGGCCTTTTTCCCGCGGATCAATCCCACCGGGCCCGTCTTCGAATAGCTGAAAGTGCGTCCCGGCCGCACGACGTGATCGATCCACGCCTTGAGCGCCGATGGCACGCCGAAGTTGTACATCGGCACCGCGAGAACGATGACGTCGGCGGCATTGAGCTCGTCGATCAGTGCGTCGGACAATACAAGCGATTCGGCCTGCTCGGCGCTTCGCTGGTCGGGTGGCAGCACGCGCCCGGTCACGAAAGCCTCGCCGACATGCGGAATCGGCTCTCGCGTCAAGTCCCGGACGACAACGTCGGCTGCCGGATTGTGCCCATGGATTTCATCGACGATTTGACGCGCAATCCGGTGCGAATACGACTCGCGACCGCGCGGACTGCTCAAGACGAGTAAGACATTGTTCATGATGCGCTCCCGGTTGTGACATCGATGGATCGAGTCGGTTGGATCTTCCTGGCTGCATTATTCAGCTATGAATAATTGAGCTAAAAAAAGTTCCACCATCCCGCTGATAAATTTCTGACTGCATCATTCATACATGAATATAAACATCAAAAAAATCAGCTTATGCGATCGCGGCAAGCGCGCGGGCGAGCGCGCTCCGATCGATTCCCGACAACGACTTCGCGAATTCCTTTTGCACCTGTTCGACAAGCTTCGCGCCCGCGGCCTGGCGCTCGATCCCCAGCGGCGTGACCGCTGCCTTGACGCCGCGGCGGTCGCTTGGGTCGTCGAGGCGTCGCACCAGGCCGTCGGCTTCCAGCCGGTCGACGAGCTGCGTGATGTTCGAGCGCACACAGGTCATCTTGGCGGCGCATTCGCTGAGGCTGATCGGCTCCCCGGCGTTCACGATATGGGTAAGCGCGCCGAATTTCGGCATCGACAAGTCCACCTGCGCGAGCGCATCTTCGAGTCGCCGCTCCAAGGCGCCCGCGGCGTGCATCAGCGAATACATCACCTGGTCGGTCGCGATCGCCGGCGTTCGCCCGAGTTTCCTTGGCGCTCGTTTCTTCATATATGAATAGTATAGGCACCCGCCGCGTATGTCAAGAGGCTTCCCACGTCGGCACGGCGCTTATAGGGGCGGTCCGCCGCAAAAGGGCAACCTCGGGCCGAACGAAGGCCAGCCCCGAGCTGTACCTGGCAGCACCTGCGCGAACTTTGCCGGGGCGGGACCAATCCAACAAACAATCCGTGGCCGCGGACTTGGTACGCCGCGAAGCCTAGACCCGGATCGAGCAGAAGGCGTCAGTCTTGTAGTCCGCAGCGGCGCGAAGGTGGAGAAATGCTCTATTCCACACCGGATGCGGCAAGCCAGCGGTCAGGCGAGGTCCGAATTCCCGCGCGTGGCGTGACGCTCGATGGCGAGCTCCAATGGCCGCGTGGAGCACAGAGCGTTGTCCTCTTTGCTCATGGTTCCGGAAGCGGTCGGCACAGTCCACGCAATCAGTCGGTGGCACGTAGCCTGCGAGGAAACGGATTTGGAACGCTGTTGTTCGACCTTTTGACCCGGGAAGAAGAAGCGCTCGACCAAAGAACCGGGCACCTCCGCTTCGATATCGGGCTGCTAGCCTACCGGCTGCTGGATGCGACCCGCTGGATTCTGAGCGAGACGGATCTGCGCGGGCCGGCGATCGGATATTTCGCTGGGCGGCCTCATCGGGGCGGTGGTCTCGCGCGGCGGCCGTCCGGACTTGGCCGCAACGGTGTTGCCGCGGGTCAGGTCGCCGACGCTGCTCATCGTCGGCGCCTTGGACGAGCACGTCATCAGGCTTAATGAGCAGGCATTGGCGTTATTGCGCGGCGAAAAGCGGCTTGAGATCGTGCCGGGAGCGAGCCATCTCTTCGAGGAACCCGGAACGCTGGCCGAGGTCGCCCGCCTTGCCGGCGCCTGGTTCGGACGTTATCTCCCCGCGCGATCGGCCTCTCGACCGACATCGCCGGTTTCCTAGACGCGATCCTGCGAAAAGGAAAAGCGCATGTTATTTGTGAATCGACGCCAGGCGGGTGCCGTGTTGGCCGGCATGCTGAAGCAGTACGCCGATCGACCCGATGTGCTCGTCCTTGCGCTCCCGCGCGGCGGCGTGCCCGTGGCGTTCGAGGTCGCACAGGCGCTCAACGCGCCTCTCGACGTCTTCATCGTGCGCAAGCTCGGCGTTCCCGGCCACGACGAGCTTGCGATGGGAGCGATCGCCACGGGCGGCGTTCGCGTGTTGAATCACGACGTGGTCGGCTATCTCGGGCTATCCCAGGAAGTCATCGATCGGGTCGCGGCAAGGGAGAACAGAGAACTGGAAAGACGCGAGCGCACGTATCGCGGCGATCGCGCGGCCCCGGAGGTACAGGGCCGCACGGTGATTCTCATCGACGACGGCCTGGCGACTGGATCGACCATGCGCGCCGCCGTGGCGGCGCTGCGTAAGCAGCAGCCTTCTCGCATCGTCGTGGCGGTGCCCGTGGCCGCGCCTGAAACGTGCGAAGAACTGAGGTCCGAAGTCGACGAAACGGTATGCGCCGCGACGCCACGGCCGTTCCAGGGCGTCGGTCGGTGGTACCAGGACTTCTCCCAGACAACCGATGAAGAAGTGCACGAGCTGCTCTCGCAAGCGAGCGCTCGAGGCGAATTGGCGAGGGCCTTGAAATGATGGATTCGAAAGACGCGACGCTCCTACGCGTCGTGCGCCAAGCGGCACACACCTTGCGCGGTGCCGCGACGGACTACGATCCATTGCTGGACTTGATTGGCGACGCCCGCTTCGTGCTGCTGGGCGAGGCTTCGCATGGCACGCATGATTTTTACGACCAGCGCGCGCAGATCACGAAGCGACTGATCGAGGAGAAAGGTTTTACGGCCGTTGCGGTGGAAGCCGATTGGCCGGATGCCTATCGAGTCAACCGCTACGTACGCGGCACGACCGATGACGCGGATAGCGAGGAAGCGCTGTCGGGTTTCAAGCGCTTTCCCACCTGGATGTGGCGCAACGCGGACGTGCTCGATTTCGTAGGCTGGTTACGCGAGCACAACGACGCAGTCGGATCGGCAACGAAGGTTGGTTTCTATGGTCTCGATCTGTACAGCCTGCACGCTTCGATGGAAGCAGTGCTCGCCTACTTGCGCAAAGTCGACCCGGGCGCGGCGCGGCGGGCGCTTTATCGCTATTCCTGCTTCGATCACTTCGGCGAGGACACCCAGGCGTATGGCTATGCCGCAAGCTTTGGGCTGGCCGAGTCATGCGAGCAGGAAGTGCTGCGCCAGCTCATCGAGCTGCAGCAGCGCGCCGCCGCCTACGCGAGCCGCGACGGACGTGTCGCCGACGACGAATTTTTCTTCGCCGAGCAGAATGCGCGGTTAGTCAAGAACGCAGAGGAATATTATCGCTCGATGTTCTGGGGTCGCGTCGAATCGTGGAATAGGCGCGATACTCACATGGCCGAAACGCTCGACGCGCTTGCCTCGTACCTCGGCAGCCACGGACCGAAGGCGAAGATCGCGGTATGGGAGCACAACTCGCACCTGGGAGACGCGCGCGCGACCGAGATCGGCGATGCCGGCGAGTTCAACGTCGGCCAGCTCGTGCGGGAACGCTACGGCGGCGAGTCAGTGCTCGTAGGATTTACCACGCATCACGGAACGGTCACCGCGGCCACGGACTGGGATGCGCCCGCCGAGCGCAAGCGGGTTCGCCCGGGTCTCCCCGGTAGCTATGAGGCGCTGTTTCACGAGGTCGACATCCCACGCTTCATGCTCGATCTTCGAGATGGCGCCGCGAGGAGAATTCTTCGCGAGCCGCGGCTGGAACGCGCGATCGGAGTCATTTACCGTCCCGAAACCGAGCGCGCGAGCCACTACTTCCACGCGCGGCTCTCCGATCAATTCGACGCCGTGCTGCATTTCGACGAGACGCGGGCCGTTGAGCCGCTCGAACGCAGGGCCGCGGCCGGCGGCGAGGTCGAGGAAACATTTCCGTCGGGTGTGTAAAGAGAGCCCGCCATGACGACCCGGGACATTTCGCGCGACGAGTGGCCGGCATTTCTCGACACGTTCAGCCGGCAGCACGAGCGATGGCTCGTCACCGTCGAAGTTCTTACCTCGGGCCTCGGCGCGCATAGGGAAGTACGCGACAAGCCGCTGACCGGCATCAGCGAGGATCGAAGACGCGACGGTGCGTTGAGCATCTCCATCTCCGCCGGCGAACGGCCCGAGGACCATGTGACCCATGTCGTCAGCCACCCATCCCGCGTCGCATTGGAGCTCACCGACGAGGGAGCCCACAAGGGACTTCGAATAGAGTCCGAAAACGGTGAGACGGCGTTGGTTCTTTTCCGAGCGCCGGCGCTGCCCGAGACGCTGGACGGCATCGTTTCGCGCTAACCGGGCGCGTGCCGCGGCGCGCCCGTGGACAAGAGGTGTTTGTCGCGGAGCTTCTTATCGCCTTGATTGCGCGGAACGTCAACCGAGGCGCGAGCCAGCCGGCGCGGGGCCTTCCGCAACCACTACGTGAACTTGAAGCGTTGCGCTGTCGGCCCTGGCAGCCGGCTCGGGTCGCCTCCACTCGCTTGCTCGCGGAGCCTCGCTGGCTGCCCCACTTGAAGCGTGGGAGAGGACGTCAGAGGGGCGAAGCAGGGTCTCCGCACGAAGTGCGGGGATGCGACCCCGGAGGTGGAGAGGCCGGCGACACGCACGTGGCGGATCGAGCGCTTGATCGCTTAAGCCGCGAGCCATGCATTGACGTCCTGCTTGAGCTTTTTCAGATCAGGCTCGCGCGTGTACATCATGTGGCCCGCATCGTAGTAGCGGTGCACGACGCGCGAGAGCAGATCCGGCGGCACGTCGAGCTGCGAGAGCGACCAGTCCGTTGCCGAGTATGGCGTACCGAGATCGTAGTATCCGCTCGCGACGAAGACTCGCAGGTGCGGGTTGCGGCGCAGCGCCCGGGCGAGATCGGGGCTCGTGCAGGCGTAGCCGTTGCCCTTGTTCTCGCCGCGATTCCAGTTCCACGTCTTGTGGGTATCCATCGACAACAGATCGTAGCGATCGTTGCTTTCGATGCCGAGCTCCTCGCTCATGTAGGCATGCGCAGCCATCGTGTACGGCGCTGCCAAGGCCTCGATGCCGGGATCGAATTCATGCTCAGTGCTGCGGCTCGCGCCCATCGGCGCGGTCACACGCGACTCGAGCCGACCGACGATCCGTCCCTTATCGCGCAACAGCTCGAAAAAAAAGGTCGTGTCGCCAATGCGCAGGTTCTTCTCCTCGACAATCGTCGGCGCGAGTCCGGTAAGCTCGGCCACGCGTTTGGCGATGCGACTGCGTTCCCGTCCGGCGAGACGGGCGCCGGCGTGCAGCGCTGGTAGGTAGTCTTCGGCGACGAACGCTTCCGCCGCAGCGCGCGCCGCCGCGGGCGAACGCGCGAGGGCGCCGCTGAGCTTCCCGTGGTATTGCGCAGCGCACGCGAAGCCCGGGAGGAACAGCGCATAAGGCAAGTCGTTGCGGGGTGCGAAGCACAGGCTTTGCAGATCCATGGCGCACGACACGAGGATCAGGCCCGAAAGCGCAACGCCCATCGAAGAGAGCTTGTCGGCGAGCGCGGCACCGCGTGTCGTGCCGTAGCTTTCGCCGGCAATGTAGACAGGCGAGCTCCAGCGCTTGTGCTGCGTGAGCCACGCGCGTATGCAATCGGCGATAGCCGCGACGTCGCCGTCGACGCTGAGCATGCGCTTCCTTGCCTCTTCGCTTGCCGTGAACGAGTAACCGGTGTGCGGCGGATCGATGAAGACCAGATCGAACTGCTCGAGCCACGACTGCGCGTTATCCACCACGCGATACGGAGGAGCGGGCATGCTGCCGTCGTCGTTGATCACGACCCGCTTCGGCCCCAGTGCGCCCAGATGCAGGAAAACCGAAGCCGATCCCGGGCCGCCGTTAAAGGCGAAGCAGACCGGACGCGCGTGCGCGTCGGCACCTTTTTTCAAATAAGCGATGGTGAGCAGCGCAGCCTCGGCATCGCCGCGTTTGTCGTCGATGCCTGGCGCGATCACCTGCACGAACGCGGCGATCGCCTGATAGTCGAGCTTCTGTCGTCCGAGCCTGACGCTACCTATGCTCTTGCTCGCGCTCTTCGCGAGCAGCGCGTCAACCTTCGCGCGCATTTTCTTGTCGGCTTCGCCGGGTGCCGGCGGAGGCGTCGATGCAGGTTCGGCCATGGTTGTCCTCGCAATGGGTGGACGAAGAAAAGGCCCCGCTCAGGGGCCTTTGTGAAGAAGAAACGCTTCGGTCAGCCTTCGCCCTCGAGGAAGCTGCGGAGCTTCTCGGATCGCGACGGATGCCGCAGCTTGCGCAGCGCCTTCGCCTCGATCTGACGGATGCGCTCGCGCGTGACGTCGAACTGCTTGCCGACTTCTTCGAGCGTGTGGTCGGTGTTCATCTCGATGCCGAAGCGCATGCGCAGGACCTTGGCCTCGCGCGGCGTGAGCGTGTCCAGCACATCCTTGCACACGTCGCGCAAGCTCGCGTTGACAGCGGCATCGACGGGCGCGACCGTGCTCGCGTCCTCGATGAAGTCGCCGAGGTGCGAATCGTCGTCGTCGCCGATCGGCGTCTCCATCGAGATCGGCTCCTTGCTGATCTTGAGGATCTTGCGGATCTTCTCCTCGGGCATCTCCATCTTCTCGGCGAGCAGCGCAGGGTCGGGCTCCTGACCCGTCTCCTGCAGGATCTGGCGCGAGATCCGGTTCATCTTGTTGATCGTCTCGATCATGTGCACGGGGATGCGGATGGTGCGCGCCTGGTCGGCGATCGAACGCGTGATCGCCTGCCGGATCCACCACGTGGCGTACGTCGAGAACTTGTAGCCGCGGCGGTATTCGAACTTGTCGACGGCCTTCATCAATCCGATGTTGCCTTCCTGGATCAAGTCGAGGAACTGCAGGCCGCGGTTGGTGTACTTCTTCGCGATCGAGATCACCAGGCGCAGGTTCGCCTCGGTCATCTCGCGCTTGGCCTTGCGCGCCTTCGCCTCGCCCGTGGACATCTGCTTGTTGATTTCCTTCAGGTCCTTCAAGGGAATCATTACCCGCTTCTGCAGGTCGAGTAGCTTGTGCTGCTGCTCGACGATCGCCTGCCGGTAGCGCGTCAGCGCCTCGCTGTACGGCTGCCTGGCAGCGATCTCGCGGTCGATCCAGCGCAAGGATGTCTCGTGCTCCGGAAACTTCTTGATGAAATCCGGCCGAGGCATGCCGCCCTTGTTGACGACGAGGTCCTGAATCTTGCGCTCGATCTGTCGGATATTGTCGACCTCGCAGCGGACGCCGTCGCACAGCCGCTCGACCTGGCGCGCCGCAAAGCGGATCTGCATGAGCTCGCCGGAAATCTTTTTCTGCAGATCGAGATACTTCGGCGTCTTGTGGCCTTCCTTTTGTAGCACGCCGAGCATGCGCGTATACAACCGGCGGATGGCCCCGAAACGCTCCAGCGATGCGACCTTCAGGCGCTCGAGATTCTCGGCCGCGATTGCGCCGCTGTCGTCCTCGCTCTCTTCGCTTTCGTCGATGTCCTCGTCGTCGATCGCTTCGAGCTGTTCGGCAAAATCCATCAGGCCGTCGACGACGTCGTCGACCTTGAGCTCGTCGCGCTCGATCTTGGCCGCGAGCTCGAGGATCTGCGCGACCGTCATCGGGCACGCCGAGATCGCCATGATCATGTACTTCAGACCTTCCTCGATCCGCTTGGCGATCTCGATCTCGCCTTCGCGGGTGAGGAGCTCCACCGAGCCCATTTCACGCATGTACATCCGGACCGGGTCGGTAGTGCGGCCGAATTCGGAGTCCAGCGTGGAGGCAGCCGCCTCCGCAGCCTCTTCGTCGACATCGTCGGCCGCGGTTGTCGGCGCGGCCTCCGACATGAGCAAGGTCTCGGCGTCGGGAGCCTCGTCGTAGACCTGGATCCCCATGTCGTTGATCATGGAGATGATGCCCTCGATCTGCTCAGCGTCGAGGATGTCGTCGGGCAGGTGATCGTTGATCTCGGCGTAAGTGAGGTAGCTTCTCTCCTTGCCGAGCACGATCAGGTTTTTCAGGCGCGTCTTGCGTGCCTCGGCCTCAGCCGGAGTGAGCTCGAGCTTGCGCAGCTCGACACCGTTCTTGCCGCTCTTTGCCTTGCCCTCCGCGAGGGCTTTTTCGGTACGCTTGGCGGACAGTCTGGCGGCGATTTCACCGGCCGACGGTTTGCCGGGTGCTCGGGCGAGCGGCTTGGCCGCACCCGGTTGCGGCTTGCCCGCGGACTTTCCGTTCAGCTTGGCCGGCTTTGGCGACGAAACCACCGGTGCTTTCGCCACGGCGGGCGATTTTCGCGGGGCCGAATCGGGTCTGGCCTTCTTCGCGCTGTGCGGCGCGCGCTTCTGCGGCGTGTTTCGCGATTTGCGAGCTTTTGCCTTCGGCGCCGTCTTCTTTTTTCTGAGCGGTCTCTTCGCCGGGCGCCTGGCCTTTGCGGGCTTGCGCGTGCGGCGCCTGCTCGAGCGAACGCCACGTGAAGCTGTCTTGCGCACCGCCTTCCGGGCTTTGACCTTGCGGCCAGCCTTGGACTTGGAGCGCGACTTCTTCAGGGGCTGAGACTTTTTCCTGGTCATAGTCGTCCTACGAATTGGGTGGGCGCAAAACGACACGCCAGTTGCTGATTCTCCCGAGATGGGGGCGTTCGGGAAAACTTCAAATTATAACATGCGCTTAATTGGCGTAAGCGCCACTTAGAGCCCTCCCGCGAGCCGGTCTCGCATCAGCCGGCGCTGGCGCGCCCGCTCGGCTTCTTCCGGAGAAAGCTCCACTGGGAGTGGATCGCGCATCTCCACCAATTCCCCGCGCTTCTGGGCGTTTAGTCGGTAGTGCTTTATCCCTTCGACCAGTTGGACCTCCAGCAATTCGACGTCCAAACCGTTGTCGTCGCCGACATCCAGCACTGCCAGCAGGACCTCCTCGTGGGGCGTGCCGGCGAAGTGATGCATAACGCCTTGGGTGCTCAAAGGCGCGCCGGCTTTCTCGCAAAATTCGACGAGCGCGGCCAAGACCGCCCCTTCGGCACCCACGCTCGGGGGCTTGGGGACCGCGTGTTTCTGCGCCAGGCTTGGGTTACGAAGCACGCACTGTATTAGCCCACGCATTAGCGAAGGGGGCTGGCGCTGTGCGCGTGGTACTGCGGTCGCCGGCCCGCTGCGAGCAACCGGCGCTGGTAGCAGCGCCGTCATTTCGCCCTCGCGCAGCCCTGCCAGTTCGGCCAGCCGTTGCCTCAAGACTGCGACCAGGACTGGAGCCCCGAGTTGCGCCAATAGCGGCTTGGCTGCATTGACTAATGCGGCGCGGCCTTCCGCGGTGACGGGAGGGTGCCGCACGGCGAGCTCGGAGAGCATGAATTCGGACAGCGGCGTCGCCGCACCAAGGAGCACTTCGAAGGCAGGCTTGCCGCGTCCTCGAATGTAATCGTCAGGGTCCTCGCCGTCGGGAAGAAACAGGAATTTCGCGACCTTGTCGTCGGCGATAACCGAAAGCGTGTTTTCCAGTGCGCGCCAGGCCGCGCGCCGGCCCGCCTCGTCGCCATCGAAGCAAAAGACGACCGTATCGGTAAGGCGGAAGAGCTTTTGCGCGTGCGCCGGCGTGGTCGCCGTGCCCAGGGTTGCCACGGCATAGTCGACGCCGTGTTGCGCCAGCGCCACGACATCCATATAGCCTTCGACGACGACGACGCACCCCGACGCGCGCACTGCCGGCCGCGCCTGGAACAGACCATAGAGCTCGCGGCCCTTGGAAAAAAGAGGTGTTTCGGGTGAATTCAGGTACTTGGGCTCGCCCTTGTCGAGGATGCGTCCTCCGAAGCCGATCACCCGCCCGCCGGAATCGTGAATCGGAAACATGATCCGATCGCGGAACCGGTCGTAGCGCTTGCCGGATTCGCCCGCGATGACTAGTCCTGCCGTTTCGAGCTCCTTGTCCTGATAGTCCGGAAAGGCCTCCGCCAGCGCCTGCCAATCGTCGGGCGCATAGCCGATCCCGAATCGCGCGGCGACGCTTCCCGTGAGCCCCCGGCCTTTCAAGTATTCGACTGCGCGGGGCGCCTCGCGAAGCTGAACACGATAGTATTTCGCCGCGTGCAGCAGCACGCCCGAAAGGTCGAGTGCATCCGTGCGTTTCGTGGCTGCATCGCCGATGGCAGCCCGCGGAACCTCAAGCCCGGCATCGCGAGCGAGTTCCTCGACCGCTTCCGGAAACGGCTTGCCTGCAAATTCCATCAGGAATCCGATTGCGGTCCCGTGCGCGCCGCATCCGAAGCAGTGATAGAACTGCTTGGTTGGGCTGACCGTGAACGACGGCGTTTTTTCGCTGTGGAAGGGACAACAGGCCGCGAAGTTAGCGCCTGCTTTCTTCAGCGGTACGTACCGGTCGACGACCTGAACGATGTCGATGCGCGCGAGCAGCGTCTGAATGAAGTCGTTGGGAATCAAGACTTTATTTCCGGAAGACGACCGAGACGAGGACCGCGCAGTCGCATTTTTTCATTATAGGCGACGAATTCCCGACTGCGAGTGCGTTTCGCGCGTCGATCTCAAGCCGAAAGTTTGGCTTTGACCCTTGCGGACACCTCACCCATGTCCGCGCGACCGGCCACGCGCGCTTTGATCGCGGCCATAACCTTGCCCATCGCGGCCATGCCGCCCGCTCCGGCTTCGGCGATCGCCGCGTCGATCAGCGCATCGATTTCGGCGCTGCCGAGCGCCTGCGGCATGTAGTGACGCAGGACTTCGATTTCGGCCCGTTCGGCCGCCACGAGGTCTTCGCGGGCGCCGGCCTGGAATTGAGCGATCGACTCGCGACGCTGCTTGATCATTTTTTCGATGATGGCGACGACGTTTGCATCGTTCAGCTCGATGCGCTCGTCCACTTCCTTCTGCTTGATCGCGGCGAGCAGCATGCGGATCGTCGACAGGCGCGCCGCTTCGCGGGCGCGCATCGCGGCCTTCATGTCCTCGGTGATGCGTGCTTTGAGCGACATCGGGTTCTCCGCGGAAGGCTGGTGAAATGCAAAAGGGGCGAATCGCTTCGCCCCTTGCGTTGAAAGCCGCTCTCGCTAGTACAGCTTGGGCGGCAGTTGCTGGCTGCGCAGGCGCTTGTAGTGGCGCTTGACGGCTGCAGCGAGCTTTCGCTTGCGCTCCGCGGTTGGTTTTTCGTAGAACTCGCGCGCGCGAAGCTCGGTGAGGAGGCCGGTCTTTTCGATGGTGCGCTTGAAACGGCGCAAGGCAACCTCGAACGGCTCGTTTTCGCGGACACGAACGCTGGGCATTGGCGATATTCCCTTCACACGGAGCTAAAAACAGCCAAGTAGTATAGCATCCACGCCCCGAATTCTCAAGCGGAATATACTTTACCGCACACCATGCGCGTTCTCGGCATCGAGACCTCCTGTGACGAAACCGGCACCGCCGTCTACGACAGCGAGCGCGGCCTGCTTGCTCATGCGCTGCATACCCAGGTCGCGATGCACGGAGCGTACGGTGGAGTGGTGCCGGAACTCGCCTCGAGGGACCACATCCGTCGCGTCGTTCCGCTGATCGAGAAGGTGCTCGCGGAAGCCGGGATGGTCCTGGGCGATGTAGACGGGATCGCTTATACGCAGGGTCCAGGGCTTGCCGGCGCGCTTCTGGTCGGCGCGAGCGTCGCCACGGCGCTGGGATTCGCAATGGGCAAGCCGACGCTCGGCGTGCATCATCTCGAAGGGCATTTGCTTTCGCCGCTCCTCGGAGATCCCAAACCCGTGTTCCCTTTCGTGGCGCTCCTCGTCTCGGGCGGGCACAGCCAGCTTTTTGCGGTGAGCGGTGTGGGCGAATATTCGCTTCTCGGGGACACGCTCGACGATGCCGCTGGTGAAGCGTTCGACAAGACGGCGAAGCTCCTGGGGCTGGCATACCCGGGCGGGCCGGCGTTGGCCAAACTCGCCGAAACCGGCGTGCGCGGCGCGGTAAGCCTGCCGCGGCCGATGAAGGACAGCGGCGATCTCAACATGAGCTTCTCGGGGCTCAAGACCGCGGTGGCGACGCTCG
>WNGK01005356.1_pt1 | contig 22994 bp, 16 predicted proteins | sample 5400601 | NCBI WGS metagenome assembly WNGK01 (sample SAMN13153376, study PRJNA577476) | soil metagenome | isolation source: 60 cm soil or saprolite under Garry oak tree replicate 1 | place: USA:California | collected 2016-06-15
CAACTAGAACAGAGCTATGGCCGCATGGCTACCATTTATATCGGAAAGACGCCCATCGTCCTGCTCTTCCGGCCGGAGCATATTCGCTACATCTTGACGGAAAACCCCCGCAACTTCACCAACCGCGAGGTTGCCGGGGGCCTCATCTTCGGCAACATGCTCGTCCTCTCATTGTTGGCGCGCAGCTTCACCGACAAAGTGACCCAGGGCCTGCACGATATAGTCGGAGACGGCCTGCTGACGACCGACGGTGATTTTCATCACCGGCACCGCCGTCTCCTACAGCCGGCCTTCTCCAGGCGCCGCGTGGAGAACCACGCGGACATGATTGTTCAATACGCACGAGAGACGGTAGAGCGGTGGCAACCCGGGGCGGAGATTGATATTGCGCACGATATGCAAGCACTGATCCTGCGCTTGACGATGAAAATACTCGTCAACATCGATTTGCTCAACCAGAGCATTGAGTCCAGCAAGATCATCGACGACCTGGTCGGGCATCCTATAGGGATCTTCGAAGGGTTGTCGAACTTGCAGATTGATTTACCGTTTACTCCGTATGGTCAACGTATGGCTGCCAAACGCAAGGCAGACGCCTTCATCTACAACCTCATCGACCAGCGACTCGCCGATAAGCGTGATGTGGGCGACATACTCTCGATACTGCTCCAGCCCCAGGATACCCATGACGACGATACAATGACCAGGCAACAAGTACGTGACGAACTGGCATCGCTCATCGCCGCTGGTCATGAGACCACTACCAACACAATTAGCTGGACCTTCTACTTACTCTCAGAACATCCAACCATTCTCAAGAAAGTGCTGACCGAGCTTCAGACTGTACTTGCCGGACGCGACCCACAACTAGACGATCTCCCACAACTGACATATCTTGATTGGACCATCAAAGAGTCTATGCGCCTATATCCCTCGGCATGGACGCAGGGACGCAGGGCAGTCGAGGCATTCGATCTCGATGGCTACCACTTTCCTGCAGGCACGATGATAATGTTCAGCCAGTGGGTGCTCCACCGCCTTCCCGATGTCTGGGCAGATCCAGAGGTATTCCGCCCAGAGCGCTGGGACCCTGTGAATGGACAGAAGGTACCACAATGGGCTTACTTCCCGTTTGGCGGGGGTTCACGCATTTGTATTGGTATGCCATTTGCCCAGCTACAGATACGGCTGGTGCTGGCTACCATTCTTCAACACTATATACCTTGCGTTGTGCCAGGCCATCCGGTGATGCCACTACCACTCATCACGCTGCGTCTAAAGCATGGCCTTCACGTAAGGCTGGAACCTACCACAACATCAGCATTGGCTGATGCCGTGTTTGAGGCATAGAAGGAAGGAAAAGTACATGCAGCGACGAGTGGTTATCACGGGCCTCGGAGTGGTGGCTCCCAATGGCATAGGAAAAGAGGACTTCTGGAGGGCCTGTATCTCCGGACGATCAGGCATACGGCCTGTCACTCACTTCGATGCCAGCCCGCTGCCAACGCGCATAGCTGGGGAGGTAGCAAACTTCGAACCGGAAGCATTGGGTATCACGCGCGAGGAGGCTCTCTACACCGATCGCAACACGCAATTTTCTCTTGCTGCAGCCAATCTGGCCTTACAGGATGCTGGACTTTCAAATGAGCTGAGCGAGGCCGAACGCGATCAGATGGGCGTGTATATCGGCTCGGCGATGGCCTCTATTACAGCCGGAGAGCAGCTTTGGCGCCAGGTGACGGATCGTGGCGCACATCCCCCACGGAATACCACGAATGGGACAGTTCCCATTACGCTGCTTATGACCCATGCACCTGCCGCTGCGATTGCTGCACACTACCAACTGCACGGGCCGTGCATGGTCATTGCAACGGGGTGCTCTGCCGGAGCCGACGCGATTGGCGAGGCTTTCTGGGCCATCCAGGAGGGACAAAGCGATTGCATGCTGGCAGGGGGAGCAGACTCAGCAATCAGCTATGGCGGGTTCGCTGCCTTCTGCGTGCTAGGAGCGATGAGCACACGCAATGAAGAACCGGAGCAGGCATCGTGCCCGTATGATAGGAGGCGAGATGGTTTCGTCATGGGCGAGGGGGCGGGCGTGCTGGTCCTGGAAGAACGGGAGCGAGCGCTGGAACGCAATGCGCATATCTACGCGGAGGTGATCACCTTTGTCTCCAACAGCAACTCGCATCATATGACCGCCCTTCCTTCCGATGGGGCACCGCTCCAACAACTTATCAGGCAGGCATTAGACGAAGCAGAAATCATACCCGCTCAACTCGGCTACATCAATTCACATGGAAGTTCAACACCTACCAACGATAGTGTAGAGACGGCATCGTACAAGGCCGTCCTCGGTGAATACGCCTACCGTATTCCCATCAGTGCCACAAAATCGATGATTGGACATACGCAGGGCGCGGCCAGCGCCATCGAAACTGTCGTTACCGCCCTGGTCCTGGAACGCCAGGAAATTCCACCAACGATTAACCAGCAGTATCCCGATCCATTGTGCGATCTCGACTACGTGCCCAACGTCGCACGCCGGGCTAGTATCGATGTGGCGCTTACACACTCCAGCGGTTTCGGTGGTGTGAATAATGGACTCATTCTCTCACGGGCCGATTGGCGTGAGGGATAAACGTAAATCAGCCTGCGCGAGAAAGACAAGCATGGAACATAATACAGAGCGACGTGTGGTTATTACAGGCTTAGGCGTAGTAGCGGCAAATGGTATTGGAAAAGAAGCATTCTGGAGGGCAACCAGCAGAGGAATCTCCGGTATCAAGCCTATTTCACGCCATCCCACCTCGGATCTGCCAATTGCGGTAGCCGGTGAGGTCAGCGATTTTGTGGTGAATGATTACATCGAGCGCAAGCTGGTAAACCGGACTGATCGCATGACCCATTTCGTCCTCGCTGCTGTCCAGGAAGCACTGCAGGACGCAAAAATAGCGCTGGAACAGGAGAATCCGCAGCGTGTGGGAGCAGTGATTGCCAACACTATGGGCGGCGTGGAGTATCTCCTGGAGCAAGCGCATACATTGTATACGCGTGGGCCACGCTTTATGAGCGTCTATTCAGCGATAGCCTGGCTGCAGGTAGCAAATGTCGGCCAGATATCCATCCGGCATGGAATTCAAGGATATTGCAAGACACCTGTCAACGATACAGCCAGTGGCTTAAATGCACTGGGTATGGCATACAGGGCTATTAGACGGAAAGCAGCAGATATCATCATAGCTGGCGGGTGTGAAGCATTCTTATACCCTTTCATCCTCTTTGTGCTGGCTCATAGTGGCTACGCTGCCCTGGGCGATGATGCCAACGCCTATCGCCCGTTTGATCGACGCGCTGCTGGCTTGCTCGCAGCAGAAGGAGCAGGGATATGCATCCTTGAGGAATACGAACATGCGCGCCGGCGGGGCGCCCCCATTTATGGAGAAATTCTTGGCTATGGTCAGACGAATGACGCCCATGGATTAGCGGCTCCATCATCCAATGGCAGCCAATATGCCCGTGCTATACAACTCGTGATGCAGGAAGCGCAGCTACAACCCCAGGACATCGGGTACTTCAGCCTTGATGGGCAAGCCATCCCATCTTCCGATGTGGGTGAGGCGGAGGCGCTGCACAAGGTCTTTGGCTCTGACCTGGAACGACTTCCTGTGAGTGTCCCGCGTACCATGCTGGGTCACAGCTATGCTGCCGCGGGAGCACTCGACGCGATTACTGCTCTGCTGGCGCTCCGGCATGGCATCATTCCACCGACGATCAACTGTGAGGAGCTAGACCCGCGCTACGGCTTGAACCTGGTACAAGAAGAGGCAGGTCCGCTGTCTGCGACCACAGTATTGATTGGTGGGCGTGCCCTCGGCGGCACAAACGTCGTATTAGCGCTACGAAAAGTGCCAGAGTAGTTACTTCAATGGAGGTTGTATGAGACCTACGGCAAATTCCAAACCTTTTGTCCTTGTGGTTGTGATGGTTCCTTTCCTCGGCACTGTCGTGGCAATATGCTCGCTTTGGCAGCGGGCAATTCGCTTGTCCGACCTGGTACTCCTGGTAACGATGTACACTTTCACTGCATTCGGCTTGACTGCTGGCTTCCATCGCATGTTGACCCATCGCAGCTTCCGAGCCCATCCTGTCGTGAAGGTGATCTTGCTTGTCCTTGGCTCTATGGCGGTAGAAGGACCTCCCATCGAGTTTGCTGCGACGCACATCAAGCACCATGCGCAGTCCGACAGCGAGGGCGACCCCCATAGCCCTACGGAAGGCCTCTTTCATGCCCATCTCGGCTGGCTCTTCAAAGACCGCTTCGCTGACCCCCAGATGTACTGTCGCCATCTGCTGAAGGACCCGATCGTTGTCCTGGTGAACCGCACCTTCATCCTCTGGCTGGCCCTGTCGCTCGTGATCCCGTTCCTGATTGGTGGCTGGACCGGTTTGCTGTGGGGTGGGCTGGTGCGCATTTTCCTTGGGCACCATGTCAGCTTTAGCGTCAATTCCATCTGCCACACCTTCGGCAAACGCGAGTTCGAGACGGACGATCGCAGCCGCAACCAGTGGATTGTGGGAGTGCTGGCTTTCGGGGAGGGCTGGCACAACAATCATCACGCCTTCCCACGCTCCGCCTTCCACGGGTTCCACTGGTGGCAGTTCGATTTCTCCGGTTATGTCATCTGGACACTTGAACGCCTCGGCCTGGCACATGATGTATATCGCGTCTCACCAACCTTGCTTGCACGCTATTCCTCGCGCGGGGCAGGCCCTCTACCAGTTCCTTCCCAAGCAGGCAATGAAGTGATCTGAGACACGCAAAGCACTCCTTCGGCCAGGGAGCAACAGTCCATATTATCCTGCCAGTGAAAGCAACGAGAAAGGAACAAACCATGGCGAAACTGACACCGAAGACCACTGACCAGGCAGCTCAAGTTACCCTATCCTTATTGCAGGACGTATTCAGCTCTTCTCCATCTAGCAATGTTGCCGTACGCTTGTGGGATGGCACCACCTGGCAACCTGAACCGGCAGAACCAGCTCGCTGCACACTGGTACTACAACACCCGGGGGCCTTGCGCAAGATGTTCGTGCCTCCCAGCGATCTGAGTCTCGGCGAGGCATACATCTACAATGATTTCGATATCGAAGGGGATGTCGAAGCCCTCCTTCCATTGATGGAACACTTCCTTAATGGGCATTGGGGGAAGATGGAACAGGTGCGCTTTGGCACACGCCTGTTGAGTTTGCCGAAGATGGGTCAAGCGCGCCTCGCTGACATAGCACCGAGAGTGCATGGTCCTGTCCACTCGAAAGAGCGGGATCGTCAAGCCACCAACTATCACTATGACCGCTCCAACGATTTCTATGCGCTCTGGCTGGATGCGCGCATGATCTACTCCTGCGCCTACTTTGCTACGCCTGACGACGATCTGGAGACGGCCCAGGAGTATAAACTTGAGTACCTTTGCCGCAAGTTGCGCCTGCAGCCGGGAGAGCGGCTACTGGATATCGGCTGTGGTTGGGGCGGGTTGCTCATTTATGCCGCGAAGCATTATGGTGTGGAGGCAGATGGCATCACCCTCAGCCCGCAGCAAGCAAAGCTGGCGCGCGAGCGGATCAAGGAGGCAGGGTTGGAGAATCGCTGTCATGTCGAGATCTGTGATTATCGAGAGGTGAACAAACCGCAAGGGTATGACAAGCTCGTCTCCGTGAGCATGGCGACCCTGCAGGCGGCAGAAGCAGGTGGTTTTGAGGTGCGCGACGTAGAGAGCCTCAGAGAACACTACGTGTACACCTTGCGCCACTGGCTTCGTCGTTTAGATGAGCACGCAGAGGAAGCCAGGAGGATAGCGGGTGAGATGACCTATCGCATCTGGCGGTTGTTCGTCTCACTAGGGCTCCACGAGTTTGAGGTGGGAAGGGGAAACCTGTATCAGACCTTGTTAGTGAAGACTGATAAGGGGAGCAGCAGACTGCCGCTGAGGCGGGAGGATTGGTATACCCGATCTGACTTGTCCTTGTGAGCTACCAGAACCATAATGCAGTTAGCGCATCGCTGCGTTCATAGCTGCCATCCGCGTACGACTATCTGGCTCGCGAGGAAGAAGTCTCCAACAGCGCCAGCAGCTGGGCCGAAAGACTCTTGAGGCTTGGGTCGCGTATCAAACTCTCTATTGATAATTCTATACCCAGGGCGTTTTCGAGGCGCTGCTTCAATTCCAGAACCATGAGAGAGTCCAGGCCCAGGTTGTTAAAGGATTCCTGGGGATCTACCTCGGCCGCTTCAATTCCGAGCACGATGGCCAGCTCTTTTTGCAGGTGCGTTATGAGCAGCGACTGGCGTTGATCCAATTCTCTCGCGGAGAGCGCTTCTATGATGAGATCATTGTGCTTTCCTTCGGCGCTCAGCTTTGCCGGGGACTCTGTCCTTGCTTGGACAAGCTGAGAAAGCAGAGGCGGTTCACGCCTCGGTCTTAAAGAGTCGAGCATCTGCTGCCAGTTGGCAGAAACCACCATAACCTGGGCACCATCGCGCTGGGGAAGCAGTTGCTCCAATACCTGGAATCCCTGCTGGGGGAGGATGGCATCCATGCCAAGAGATGCAAGACGTCGACTCCGATCAGGCGGAGCCGCCATACCCACTGCATTCCACGGTCCCCAGTTTATAGTGAGTGAAGATAGCCCTAGCGCTCGACGTTGGTGAGATAGAGCGTCTAAGAAGGCGTTGGCAGCAGCATAAGGCCCCTGACCTGGTGATCCAAGCACGGCGGCATCGAGTCGTCGATTTTAGCAAGAACACCGGCCACCTGTTCTTCTCGTGTTATGTCCGCCTCGGCGACTACGACCCGGGCACCAGCCTTCTTCAGCGCCTCTATCGCGGCGCGAGTTGAGCCGGTAGCGCCGCGCCGTCCCATCAGGACCAGGTGCCGTACGCCTTGCTGGACCATCCATTGGGCTATGAGCAAGCCCAGGCTACCCAGACCGCCCGTGATGAGGTACGTCGCATCCGGGCGTAGTGCAAGAGGTACCTCCGATATGGATGAAGGCAAGGCATCGTGGAGAGATACCACAACCTTCCCAATGTTCTTTCTTTGAGTCAAGTAGCGAAAAGCCCCCACAGCATCCGAGATGGAGAACACATTGCGTGGGAGCGGTCTGAGGCTGCCGTCCTTGAGGTATTCCATCAGTTCAAGGAACAGAGACCGGATCAAGGCGGGGTGATCACGGCAGAGGCGGTCTAGATCGACGGCAAAATAGGACAAATTGTTGTAGAAAGGATACAGGTCCAGTGGCCTGTTCAGGTAGATATCCATTTTGCCGATTTCTAGAAAGCGGCCATAGGCTGCCAGAAGCGAGAGACTCTTCGGGATATACTCTCCAGGCAGGGAGTTCAGGACGATATCCACACCCTTGCCGCCGGTATGCTGCATCACTTCATCGACAAAAGCGAACGACCGGGAATCCATGATGTGCTTTACGCCGATATACTGCAAGAATGCGCGTTTTTCGGGATTGCCCGCCGTTGCAAAGACCTCGGCGCCCGCGCGTTGTGCGAGCTGCACTGCCGAGAGACCGACGCCTCCGGCCGCCGCGTGGATCAACACTCGCTCGCCCTTGCGCATCCGGGCCAGGTGGTTCAAGGCATAATGAGCCGTCAAGAAGGTGACAGGAATGGTTGCCGCCTCCTCATAGCTGAGATGACCCGGCTTTGGTACCACGAGAGGGGCAGAGGTCGTCGAAAATCTACTGAAGCTGGCCGGGGCGATGGCAATGACTTCATCACCTATTTGAAAACCCTCGACGTCTTTCCCGATTCTAGCAATCCTGCCAGCGCACTCAGCTCCCAATGGTATTGGGTCCCCTGGATAGACGCCCATTGCATTGAGCACATCCCTGTAATTGAGACCTGCCGCATAGACTTCAATCTCGACCTGTCCAGGACCTGGTTCTATGCGAGTGGCAGGTTGTAACCTCAACATATCCAGTTGGCCAGGCCTGGCAATACCCAGGGAAAACGAAGAGGTTGTAGGGATGCTAAGTTTGCTGTCATTCTGGCCTGATTTTGCAACTGTTGTGTCCAAGGAAGGGCCATCTATGCGCACTAACCTGGGGACATAGCGTACAGTCCTGCGGAAGGCGATTTGATCCTCACCATCCCTTGACCAGAGTTCCTGAAAAATGAAGGGGACCTCTGCCATCTCACAGCCAGGATCAAGGTCGATGCGCACACACTGAAATTCCGGGTGTTCGAGGGCGATCACTCTCCCAAGGCCCCACAATGGCGCTTGAGCGACGGATACAGGCTCCGCGCCTACTGCCTGCGCTCCACGAGTTACCAACCAGAGACGAGGCGGCTCCTGCAAGCCTGTGTAGCTCCGCGATTTATCGTGGAGTGCTTGCACCAGGAGCAGCACGTTACGGCTGCCTAGTTCCTGGGCCGCATCCAGCGAAGCTGCTGTAGTCTCTCTTGTTGATCTCGATGCCTCCAGGCTCCATAAGTGGAGAACTCCCCGGCAAGGCAAATTGCTGGAACTGAGAGTATCCTTCAACAATTGCTGCAAGTCTGTGGGGTTGGATGGGTTAATCCAGAAATGATCTCGTATCGCCTTAAAGCTCTCTCCAGGAGAGACCATGAAACACGTTTCTCCGGCTGCACTGAGTCGTTCGGCCACTGCCTGCCCAACACCACTTCTATCTGTGAAGATCAGCCAGCTACCTGGGTAATCTGGCTGGAGACGCACCAGGTCGTGCTCTGCCTGCGTAGAAGTTCTGGGCCGCCATTCAAGTTTGTAGAGGCAATCGCTCAGGTTGGCCTGGGCAGGACGTTTTGTGTCATGGCCAAGTCGCACCAGGCGAAGGCCCAGGACTTCCGCTGCTATCTCCCCCGTCTCATCAAGCACGCGAATATCTCCCTCCAGCGTTTCCTCACCCAATGCTGCACCTGAGCGGAGAGCAGTATGGCACCACAGCCGTGAGCCTGGGCGACCATAGACCCGCACACTGGCTAACCCGGATGGTAAATAGCTGTCGCTCCCCACAGCGTACACTCCCTGGCCCGGCAGGGCAGCAGCCATGACCTGCAGACAGGCATCCAGGAGCGCAGGATGGACGTGGTAGGCGTTCGCTTCTGACTCGAGGGTATGGGGAAGTTCCACCTGGCCCAACGCCTCGCCATCCCCCCGCCAGAGCCTCTTCATGCCCTGGAAAGCAGGGCCATACTGCAATCCGCTATCCCTCAGACGCTCGTACATTTCTGAGACCGGCACCTCTTCCTGGCAATGACTCTGAAGCTCCTTGAGGGATGCATGCGACTGCCCTGATCGCGGCTTATTGACCTTGCCAAGTTCAATTTTTCCCGCAGCATGGAGTGTCCATACTCCCTTTCCGTTTTCTTCAACTACTGGCAGACTGAAGACCTGGAAGGAAGCCACTCCAGCAGTCACCGGGTAAAGAATCAACTGGACCGCCCTGCTACCATTCTCCGGGAGAAGGAGTGCCTGCTGAAAGGCCAGTTCTGTGATGGTAAAGAGCCCAGCATTTTCAAAAGCCCCCGCTGCGGCAGCGAGGGCCATCTCGATATAGGCCGTAGCTGGCAATACCACAGACCCGTGGACGCGGTGATCTGCTAGATAAGGGAGGGCAGATGTACTGATCGTTGCCTCGAACTGCACCATCGAAAGCGCCGAGCGCTCGTCCCTTCCTTTTTTCAAAGAAGGCAGCCATGTACCAGCTCCCCTGGGCAGGCACGCCTTTCCCATGCTCAGCAAGGTGGGGGTTGGACCCAACTCCAGGAAGAGTTCGTAGCCCATTGCAGAAAGTGTGTGGATGCCTGCTGCAAATCGCACCGCCTCCCGAATATGACGGCGCCAGTAATGTGCATCAGGGATCTCCCCCTCCTCCAGCGCTCGCCCTGTCAGGTTGGAAAGCAGTGGAATACGCGGGGCCTTAAACCGTACCTGGCTTGCCACCTGCTCAAAGGCATCCAGAATGGGCTCCATGAGCGGCGAGTGGAAGGCATGGGAGACGTTCAAGAGCTGTGTGTGGATGCCCCTGGAGGCAAAGCTCTGTAGCAGTGTATGTACGGACTCCCGTGCCCCTGATATCACTGTATTTTCAGGACCATTGATCCCGGCGATGGAAACGCGATCGAGGAAAGGAGCGATGGCCTCTGCCACGCGCGCCTCGTTGGCGAATACTGCTGCCATTGCTCCATCGGAGGGGAGGGCCTGCATGAGATGGCCGCGTTCGGCAATGAGTTTCAGTGCATCCTCCGGGCTGAATACCCCTGCTACACAGGCTGCCACATACTCGCCCACGCTATGCCCCAGTACTACATCGGGCTCTATTCCCCATGAGCGCCACAACTCGGCCAGGGCATACTCGAGCGCAAACAGCGCGGGCTGAGCGTATGCAGTTTCGTCCAGGGGAGATGGAACGCCTGGCTCGGGAAACAGCACCGCTTGCAGTGGCTGTTCCAGGTAGGGATGCAGGATTTCAGCGCATTGGTCCAGAGTCTTGCGGAACGTAGGCTGGGCATGGTAAAGCTGGCGCCCCATGCCGCTATACTGAGAACCTTGCCCGGTGAACAGAAACGCGACCTTCGGCGAATTTTTGCTTTGCAAGTGCCTGCTCTGGAGCCTGGTGGCTTGCCCTCCGGCAATGAAAACAGCCAACTGTTCGCGCAGCCGCGCGGGCGAATCGGAGGTGGCCGCAAGGCGATGAGCGAAATGTGACCTTCCCGCATTAGCCGAGAAGCAAACATCCGCGAGTGATTCATCAGGATGAGTTGCAAGGTGATTCTCGAAGCGGCGAGCGAGTTCTTTGAGAGCGGAAGCGCTTTTTGTTGAAAGCGCCAGCACATGCAGCGGACGCTCAATTTCGTTGTGGGTAGGTTGGCGTTGTGGCGCCTCCTCCAGAATCAGATGGGCGTTGGTGCCCCCGAAGCCAAAGCTGCTTATCCCCGCAAAGCGCGGCTGTTCTCCTGCTAGCCATGGCTGTCGCTCAGAAGCGATGACGAGAGGGGTGTTCTCTAGAGAAATATACGGGTTTAACTTCTCAAAATTGGGCTGGGCGGCGATCTCACCGTATTTGAGGCAGAGCAACACTTTGATCAGACTGGCCACTCCAGCAGCAGCTTCTAGATGACCGATATTGGCCTTCACTGAGCCGAGCACGCATCGCTGATCTTTGGAGCGCACTTGCCCCATCACCTCCGCTACGCTCTGAACCTCGATCGGATCGCCCAGTGCCGTACCGGTACCATGCGTTTCGATGTAGCTCAGTTGCTCGGCTGCGATCCCTGCCATGGTTAGAGCTTGATGGATGACCGCCTGCTGTGCCAGTCCATTAGGAGCTGTAATGCCCGCAGTCCGCCCGTCCTGGTTGACTGCGGAGCCCCGCACTAAGGCATGGATGTGATCGCCATCCCTCAAGGCAGCGGAAAGACGTTTGAGAATCACGATGCCACAGCCTTCACCCCGTACATAGCCATCAGCCCTCGCATCGAAGGTTTTGCAGCGGCCGTCTGAAGCCATCATATGCGCTTGCGAGAAGGCGACCGTTAATGCGGGGAAGAGGATCAGGTTGACTCCACCAGCCAGGGCCAGCGTGGACTCGCCGCTTAAGAGGCTCTGGCAGGCAAGGTGGATGGCAACAAGGGACGATGAGCAGGCGGTATCCACTGACAGGCTAGGACCGCGCAGATCAAGCAGGTAGGACAGGCGGTTGGCGGCTACACTGTGAGCATTACCTGTGCCAGCATAGGCGTCGATGTCGAACGGGAAGTCACCGTAGCGGATTTGTAGCTGGGAGTAGTCTACACCGCTGATCCCAATAAATACTCCGGTCTGGCTGCCAGTAAGCCGGTGCGGCGCCTGTCCTGCATCCTCAAGCGCTTCCCAGGCTACTTCCAGCAGGAGCCGCTGCTGGGGATCCATACGGCTTGCTTCCCGAGGCGAGATGCCGAAGAAGTGCGGGTCGAATTGATCCACATGTTCCAAAAAGCCGCCCCAGCGAGTGCTCATTCTTCCGGGTGTGCCTGGATTTGGGTCGTAGAGGGAGTTGATATCCCAACGATCAACTGGGACCTCAGTGATGGCGCCTAATCCATCATGGAGGAGCCGCCAGAAAGCCTCGGGGTCTTTGGCTCCAGGAAAGCGGCAGCCCATGCCGACGATGGCAATCGGCTCTATTCCAGTCTCCTGGTTCATACCAGTTGACTCCACGGCACTCGGTTCCCCCGCTAAATGTCGAGCCAGGGTTTCAATGGTGGGGTATTCGTACGCCAGGGTGGGCGAGAACTGGCGTTTCAGCCAATCCTCAAGGTCCCCAGAGAGGCCCACTGCGTCCACCGAAGTCAGGCCGTAATTGGTGAATGGCTCATGGATATCTATGTCTTGAGGCTCGACCTGGAGAACTTGAGAGAGCCGGGAAACCAACCAGGCTTGAATCGCTTTCGCAGTAGGAGGCTTCTTGTTCGCTCCGGTGTCTTTGGGCTCTTGAGTCATAACTCACTTCTCTATTACATCCAAACTTCCGGCGAGAAAGTTGGTCCGGCATACATGACGTTGAATCTTGCCGCTGGAGGTCTTGGGAATGGTGCCCGGCTTGAGCAGCGACACCGCATAAACGCTCAGTTCGTGATATTCCGCCACTGCTCGCCTGATGGCCTGTACTACCTCTTTAGTATCCAGCGACTGGACACGCCGCGGCAGGTAACGGCGCTCTACCTCGGCCACGATTACCAGGCGCTCCTGGCCCGCAACGTCGACCGAAAACGCGGCACAGCATCCCGGACGTAGCGCCGGGTAACTCTGTTCGACCGTTAGTTCGATATCTTGAGGATAATGGTTATAGCCATCAATGATGATCAGGTCTTTGAGTCGCCCGGTGACGAAGAGTTCACCATCTCTCAGGAATCCCAGATCCCCCGTGCGGAGAAATGGGCCCTCTCCCGTATCCGCCAGATAAGCATGGAAGGTGCGCTCCGTGTCCTCGGGCTGGTTCCAATAGCCCTGAGCAACGCTAGGGCCCGCTATCCAGATCTCGCCCACCTCATCAGACGAGCACCTGGTCAAGGTTTCGGGATGGACGATGACAATCTTCTGATCTCCCAGGCTCTGACCGCAACCTACCAGCGTCCTGGCACCAGCATCCTCCCCGGGGGCAGCAGCCACCCGATTACGCTCAAGTGCTGCGCTTTGGACGGTGAAATCGATGGGCGGAGCAGCCTTCAAGCCACCAGAGGCGATCAATGTCGCCTCTGCAAGCCCGTAGCAGGGATAAAAGGCTGCTCGGCGGAAGCCGCAGGGAGCAAAGGTTGCTGCAAAGCGCTCCAGAGTCTCTGGGCGAACGGGTTCAGCCCCAATACAGGCTACATCCCAACTGCTCAGATCGAGGGCCGCGCGCTGCTCAGGAGTGATCTTGCGAACACACAGGTCATAGGCGAAATTCGGCCCTCCACTGGTAGTAGCTCGGGTGCGTGAGATCGCCTGCAGCCAGCGCAGGGGACGTTGTAAAAAAGCCATCGGTGACATGAGTATCATTGAGGAATAGAGATAGAAGGGTTGGAGTATGCCGGCGATGAGTCCCATATCATGGTAAGGGGGCACCCATATTATGCCCCTGCTCTCAGAGGAGTGCTCGAAACATCGCTGCATCAAGGCTGAATTGTGCAGCAAGTTGCTGTGAGTGAGCATCACACCGCGAGGGGCAGCAGTGGAGCCCGATGTATACTGGAAAAGCGCCAACGAGGTACCACTCAGGGCGGGAGGCCGCCATTCAGCTGCTACGTTGCCGGCAATAGTATCGGTTGCCAGCCAGTGCAGTGCCTGCAAATCCGGGGCCAGGGAGAACAGGCTTTCAGCTACAGGGAAGAGTTCTGAGGACGTTAGCACTACCACAACTTGAGCATCCCTGGCAATAGCAAGGAACCTGGGCAAGGTCCTGTCTAAGCGCGCCGGGTAGGGTGGGTAAACCGGGACGGCAACGACTCCAGCGTAGAGACAGCCAAAGAAGCCGGTGATAAACTCCAATCCCGGAGGATAGAGTAGGAGCGCGCGTTCTCCAGATGCTCCTAGACTCTGGAGTCTAGCGCCAATAGCCCTTGCTTTCTGGTCCAAATCTGTATATGTCAGGTGCGCCTCTCCTGTTTCCCCGTCCAATAGGAACGTATAGGCCAGCCGGTCAGGCTGATGGAGCACTCTCCGGCGCAGGATTTCGACCAAAGTAGAAGGCTCAAATGAAGACTCAGAAATGGAAGTTATCATCTATCTCCTCAAAGAGGAATCGCGGGCATTGATCTCCAAATGCAGATCTCAGAAACCACAGCAGTTTCTGCAAACTCATTATAGTCCAATGGTTCGACCAAAGCAAGAAATTGCTCCTTGCGATCGAAGTGACAGCCCGCTGGTTATGTTCTCTAGTCTCACCCAAGAAACGCCCATGCCGCCTTTTTTAGGATATAATTTTTTGAGATCATCTATAAAGTAAGATGATCTTGCCCTGCTCTCGTGGAATCGGGTAGCCTGACATATACTCATAAATGAGAAACCCGTTAAGAGCCTGGAGGAAAATCGATGGAGGCCGAACAAACCCTGGAGTTGGATAATCTCTTTGCGACTATTCAAGACCCTTACCCGGTGTATACATATCTCAGAGAAAACGAGCCGGTGCGCTGGAACCCAATGTTCTATTGTTTCATGCTTACCAAATATGACGATGTGAATATGGTCTTCTCCGACCACAAGCGCTTCTCCTCCGATGTCTGGTCAGACGCGGCCGAAAGCCTTGGTTTCACCGGCGAGGACGAGGCAAGCGTGAGTCTCAAACAGATCGTTCCTTTCTTAGCATATAACTTGCAAGGTATGGACCCACCTGGTCATACGCGCCAGCGCACCCTGATGATGAAAACGTTTACACCGCGCATGATAGAAATGTTCAGGCCAAGCGTGCAAAAACTGGTAGACGAGCTGATTGATCAAGGGCTGGCGCAAGGCAGCATGGACCTGGTGGCCGACCTGGCCTATCCGTTACCTTCTAACGTGATCCTGGATTTGTTGGGCATTCCAAGAAGTGGGCGACTCTACATCAAGGCCAGCGCCGAGGCGATTAATGAATTTGTCGCCACTGTTCTGTTCAGCGGGCCGAGTGTCTGGCCACGACTGGCCAGGGTCTTTGCCGATGTCAAAGCATACCTGAAAGGCTTGATCGCGGAGCGGCGCAAGGACCCTGGCGAAGATTTGCTCACCAAATTGGTACAGGTCGAAGAACATGGTGATATGCTCAGCGAGGATGAGATTGTCAACGCGACCAATTTTTTGTTGTTCGCGGGCCACGAAACCACCGCCAATCTTATTGCCGTGGGCATGTATTACCTGATGCAATATGCCGAGCAGATGGCGCAACTACGGGCCGATCCTGCCAAAATCCCGGCGGCGGTCGAAGAACTGCTGCGCTATGTAAGCCCGGTGCATACACTAGCCCGCCGCACCATGGAAGAGGTGACCATGCGAGGAGTGACCATCCCCAAGGGCAGCAGCATTTATTTGCTCGTCGGAGCAGCGAACCGCGACCCTGAGAAGTTTCCTGACCCTGAAAAGCTGGACATCAACCGCCCGCCGACGCGCTCCCTTGGTTTTGGCTATGGCATTCACTATTGTATCGGGGCAGCCCTGGCCCGCATGGAGAGCCAGGTTACTTTCGAAACGATTATCAAGCGACTGCCCGATATGCATATGACGGTCGATAGGCCCGAATTTCGGCCGAACTATTCGCTGCGTGGGCTGACGTCCCTACCGGTAGCGTTTGGTTAGGTTCCTATCAGGGATACTTTTCCTTGCCCGTCTCACACGAGCAGGAAAACGTCAGGATGGCAGGCAGGTACTGTCGCATACACAAAATTGTTCAGAGCAAGCCCTGATTTCTCCGTTGATTAAACAGCTCATATAACAGAACGCCAGTCGCAACAGCAAGATTGAGCGAATCGCTACGCCCAACCATTGGGATGCGCACTATGATGTCACATAAGGCTTGGAGGTCCGAGGACAGGCCCTTGCGCTCCTCGCCCATGCACAGGATGGCCGGGCCGCGATAGGCTATCGCATGGTAGTCTGTGGCGGCAGTGGGCGATGTGCCAACGAACACGAACGAAGAGCGCCGCTTCCAGCTAGCAAACTCGGCAATGTTCGTGCGCACAAAGTGCTGGGTAAACATCGCCCCCATTGTGGCCCGAACAGCCGCCGGATCATAGGGGTCGATGGCATCGCTTAGCGCGATGACTCCCGCCCCGCCAACCGCGTCTGAGGTACGTAGAATAGTTCCCAGATTGCCAGGCGAGCGAACGGCCTGGTGCGCGATCCAGCACAACTCGTCTCCTGGCCTGAGACGAGCCAGGGATTCCCACTGCTGCCGTACAACGGCTCCGATGCCCTGCGAGTCTTCTACAAGAGAGATGCTGTGCAGTACAGCGGGCGTCACCTCCAGAACAGGTGTGCCGATGCGACGCTGCTGGCGTACCAGCTTCTGCGCAAACGCATGTACCAGCAAGGGACGGCACACGACCAGCGCCTCAATGGGGGCACGCTGATCGACGGCCAAGCTTACAAAACGCAGCCCTTCGATGTAGAAGAGGCCTGTGCGCTCTCGTTCGTCTCGCAGACGGAGAAGGCGGATACGTTTGACCGAGGGATGGGCACGACTGTCAATGACAGAAGCAGGTTTGGAAGGTGTAATCATCAAGTGAGGGCCATCTCAGGCCCTGCCAGCAAGGTGCTGGCTATAGTTTGTCGATTTCTTAACAAGATTATAGGCAACAGGTAAGGGTATGTCAATGGAGCTTTCTATACATCTTAACTGCCTAATGCCTAGAGGCAACCGCGAGGGTTGCCTCTATATTCAGATCCTGATTATACGGTCCCCGAGCAGTAGGATGGCAGGGCTCCAGGGAATTTGTCCGGGTGAATGATCTGTGCCAGGCAGCGCAGCCCATCTATCAGGCGCTGGCTCGGGTGCTGGATGATGTTGACGTTAATACGGTACACCTGGTGCAATGTGAGCGCTGCGATGCCATTCCAGTTGGGCCGCTTATATACCAGCGCAGGATTGCCACCGAAGGCAGGGTCTTCGGTTAGAATGACGAACTGTGGATTTGCACTGATGATGGCTTCATCTGTGACCTGTGGATAACCACCGTTACTACTGTTGTCATGGAAGATGTTGACCCCGTTCGCGTCCTGCAGCAGCTCATCGCCGAAAGAACCACCGCCAAAGACATAGGGTTTGCCCGGCGCGCTATCGTCTGCTTCGAGCAATACCTTTGGAGCGGTCGTGCCTGCCACTGCTGCTTTGATCTGCTGGATGCGCTGCTGCAACTGGCTCACCACTGTTCTAGCAGTGTTCTCTGTAGAGGTCAGGCGTCCTACGAGCAAGATTTCCTGGAGGGTTTGCGAGAGGTTGGAGAGCGGAAGGTCGACGATATGCAGACCCAGGTTTTCAAGTTGTTGATCGTACTCCTTCGTCTCACCGCCGTAGCTCAATACCAGGTCGGGCTTCAGAGCCACGATCTGCTCGATATTGTACTTGCCATTGGAACCTGAAACTTTAGGCAAAGATGCCAGGTCAGCCGGATAGGTTGTGTAGTAGTCAACGGCGACAACTCGCCCCTGCAGTTGCAATGCACCAAGAATTTCGCTGGTATTTGGGAGAAGTGAGATGATGCGCTGCGGGGGAGTGGTCGGAAAGATAATCGGCGTGCCATAGGCATCGAGGGCTACAGTGGGGGTTGCACCCGGCTGCGGCCCGGCTGCCGGTGATGAGTTTTGCCCACATGCTGTGAGCAGCACAAAGCAGGACAGCAGCAGGAGTAAAGAGAGGCGATAAGAGATGACACGGTAGAACATTCAGAATCTCCTTTTACGCGAAGGATCATGAGCATATTTCATTGGGCAGGTCTCCTGGCTTCTGGCTGCAAACGCTTCTCGCATCGCCTTCCCGTTCCATCTTGAACAGTGGCTTGCTCTCTTGCTAAGAGAGGATGAGTTGCTCACCAGTTACAGTAGCGCGACTGCACCGGATTTCCACCGGTTTCCCTATTCTGCCCGGGTGCGCTGACCCGGACCACCCAATGAGAACTATCGTGATGATATTCTAACACAACACGGCTTCTTCACGCAATCGTTTGATATCGACGGCAATACCCGCGATCAAGAGGTACACGCGCCCGGCTACCTCCGCGAGGCGCTGGTTCACCAGTCCAAGCGTATCGCGGTATAAGCGGCCGAGAGGATAGGCCGGGACAATGCCGAGACCTACTTCGTTTGTGATCACAATGAGCGTTTTACTTGGACCAAGCGAGTCCAGGGTAGCGAGCAGGTTATGTATTTCCTGCATAGCTGCCGCGTCGAATAGTGGGCTTGAAGCCGCCATAGCTGTATCGCTCGTCTCACCATGCCTGGCTAACCAGTTTGACAGCCAGAGTGTTATGCAATCCAACAACAAGACATCAGCAAGAGCAGCAGCGTGTCGTACTGCTCCGGCAAGATCGAGCGGTTCTTCAACGGTATGCCAGTGCGCAGGGCGCGAAGCTCGATGGCGCGCAATACGGGCCCGCATCTCATCATCTCCCGCCGTGGCCGTGGCGATAAAGGCTACACTTTGACCGCTACTCGCGGCGAGCTGCTCCGCGAAGGCGCTTTTCCCACTGCGAGCGCCTCCCAGGATCAGGATGAGCCGTGGGGCAGCAGGGGGCGCGGTAACCGCCGTTTCCGGGGAAGGGAGAGGTTGTTCCTGGTTGCTGCTCACGCTGGTACCCACCTTTCGAGAATAGGTGACATAATAGCATTACTGTACCACGATTATAGTACTACGGCGTTAGTGTTCCTGTGGTGCCGCCTGCGGCGGCACCACAGGAAAGAAACAAGGATGGTTCGAGGACACCTCGCACTCCGGCAGGGGCTCTGCCCCTGCACCCTGTGAGAAACTAACAACGTAGTAATAAGGTACAGGTCACGATACAAAGGAATGCCCCACGATGAATCTCTGGGGCACGTGCTCGATGAATCGGCACTCTACAGGAGCACGAGCAGGAGGAGCAGTATCACCCCGGTTATTTCTGCAATGGCCCCGTAGATGTCACCCGTCAATCCACCCAGGCTGCGTGTCACCCACGCGCCAAGGGCAAGCGCTAGCAGCGTTGCAACTATCCACGCGGCGGCTCCCAGCAGTCCCCCGGCCAGGAGGGCGATGAGCATAGCAGTGATACCCGCCTGGAGCAATTTTCCGGGCGTTACGGCCTGGCGAAAGGCCGCGCCCAGGCCAGCAGCTCTCGCGCTCGGGAAGGCGCGCACGGCTACTATCATGGCCCAGCGGGCGCAAGGTAGGGTAATCAGCAGCGCCTGGATGAGATGCGCTGCTCCCAGGCTGGCAAAGAAGCTCCATTCGAGCAGGAGGACACACGCCGCGCCAAGGACAGCGAAACTTCCCACCCGGCTATCGCGCATGATCTCCAACTTACTCTCCCGCGTGGTGCCCCCAAAGAGACCATCACAGGCATCCATCAGCCCGTCGAGGTGCAGCCCTCCGGTGAGCAGTACCAGGCCTACCACCAGCAGCGCGGCCAGAGCCAGCGGGGGCAGATGCGGGCCAGCGACTACTACGAGGAGCGATAACAGTAGTCCCAGCAGCAGGCCGACGAGCGGGTAGTATCCGCCGCCAACGCGCAGCGAGACTGTATCATCATCAAAGCGCTGTGAGTATTCAGGCAGCGGGAGCACGGTAAGAAAGCGTACCGCCGCAACTAATTCTATGTACTGGTCTAACAGCCAGTGTACGCTAGCGGCGGCCAGTCTTCTGTTTTGCCTGGAGGAATTCATGACGCTACTCTGCAAACATGGGATAATGGAGAAGTTTACCGGTGCAATATCGGGTTAATGTTACTTTGCCATTATAGGATGCAGTATGGTAGGTGTCAATGAAGGCCCCGCGTCTATAACACGTGGGGAAAAAGTGCGGAAAAGTCCTTTCGGCTCACACTCGATCAACAGATGTGGTAGCTGGCTGTTCGAACTGTTTCAGCCAGGTACCTATCTTCAGTAGCAGCATGCCCAGTCTCCCGGCTGTGCGCCTGCTCACACTCCGACGCTGGGGGAGGAGAGAAAGCCTACGCCTCTCTTCCATGTCGCGCCGAAGATCGCGGTAATAGGCTTCACGTGCTCTCTCATACAGGTACATGTGGGGACCCATTATATTGCCTCCTGAGGAATCGTTGCCATGCTCTTCGTTCGCGCATAAGCGAACAGGAAGAAAAGCGAGCTGTTTTTTCGATGTTGACGTTAAGACGAAAGGTGTATGACGGAAGGCGAAGAGCCTTGAGGGTTACGCTGACGAAAGGTGATCACTGCAAGGCTGGTGAGATCGTCTGCCAGATCTCCTTGATGGCATCTCTCCACCCCTCCAGGTAGCCTGCTTCATCCACCTGCGAACGAGCCTGGCTGACACGCTCCGCTTCTTCTCCCATGAGGACATCGCCTGCCTCCAAATCGTTCGCCACCCAGACATCCAGGCGATCATCGAAGCGGAACGAGGTGGGGAAGAGTCGCGGGCGGAGTATCGGTCCCCTCCGCTGCTCTTGACGGAACTCATCAATCAGATGGGGCCCATCCCAATCCGCTGTTTCAGTAGCGATCCTGCGCAGTTCCTCGCGCGTCGCGGTCTCGACAGCCCATTGGGTGCCATTGTCGTGACCACGTTGATACCAACGTTCACGGGCGCTCTGGAGGCGCTGGAGCAGTTGAGCAATCTTAGGATCGGTAATCGGTCGGCGTCCTTCAAGCATGGTCAATTCCTTCTCTAGCGCAGTGGCGCAGATCTTCGAGATGTTTACTCGGTCCCGTACTCGTTCCAGGCGTTCATACAGCGAGTCGGGAATCGTGAGATTCAGGCGAGCCATAATCCTCCACGTATAACACGCATTACTAATACGTATTATACGTGTTCTAAGAATGAAAGTCAAGAGATATCAGAAGCTTTTTCTCAGCTTTCTTACAAATTCGTTGTGGAACTTGATTGTGTCGTCCTGGTATATTAGGTGCAACTTCGCGAGACTGCTTGCGTAGAGTTTGCCAGGCGATGGCAAGGGCTACCCTGAGAACCTCACTATCAAAAGACTAAAGAAAGCAGGAAACAACTATGAACGATGTGTTTGAGAGGGCTGCGCGCATTCAGCCACTGGATACTGAAGCCATGGAGCAGGCGAGAGCTCGCCAGCAACAACTAACCAAACCGGCAGGAAGCCTGGGCAGGCTTGAAGAGCTGGCCATCCAGGTAGCGGGCATCAGGCAAAATCCTGTGCCGCTGATAGGGCGGAAAGCGGTGATAGTGATGGCGGGGGATCACGGCGTCACAAGCGAGGGGGTGAGCGCCTATCCTTCCGTGGTGACGGCGCAGATGGTGCACAATTTCTTGCGCGGCGGGGCCGCGATCAATGCGCTGGCAAGACACGCCGGAGCAGACGTAATTATCGTCGACGTGGGAGTGGCTGCTGAGATCCAGCATCCCGACCTGCTCTCTCGCAAGGTGGCCCCCGGCACCGCCAATATGGCAGCGGGACCAGCCATGACACGGGAGCAAATGTTGCAGGCCATCCAGGTGGGTGTCGATATTCTGGATACGCTGGTAGGTCAGGGCATCGACCTGGTGGCAACCGGGGACATGGGGATTGGCAACACAACGGCTTCGAGTGCGATTACCGCCGCGCTGGCACAGGCGCCCGTAGCGCTTGTCACCGGGCATGGGACGGGCATCGACGACGAGCAACTTGCTCACAAGGTACAGGTGATCGAGCGCGCACTTGCGCGGAATGCCCCTGATCCTCGCGACCCCCTCGACGTCTTGATGAAGGTAGGCGGGCTGGAGATTGCGGGGCTGGTCGGGGTCATTGTCGCGGCCGCTTCTCACCGGGTTCCCGTCGTCATCGACGGCTTTATCTCAGGAGCCGCGGCGCTGGTTGCGGTCGAGTTACAGCCGGCAATTGGCGCGTATCTTTTTGCCGGGCATAGCTCGGTGGAACCTGGGCACCGCCTGGTTCTTGATAAGCTCGGGCTTGTTCCCCTGCTTGATCTCAAGCTGCGGCTCGGAGAAGGGACAGGAGCAGTGCTGGCGATGAACATCATTGAGGCGGCGTTACACGCTCATCGCGAGATGGCGACTTTCGCAGAAGCCGGGGTGAGTACCCGGGAAGAAGAGTAGCAAACGAGGAAATATGACATAGGGTGTCAGACTGAAAGAACTACTTTAGCAGCACATACTCTTGATCGAAGCGCCAGTCTTCGAGGGCCTCTAGCTCGACCTCCAGGTGGGGATGCAGCGGGTCGATGTACTTGACCAGGTGGATATTGACCACACGGTTGTCGTTGAGACCCAGGCCTTCACAGATGGCATCCTGGGTGATTTTGAGCCCACCATCCAGGTCGCGCTTGAGCGGCGTCTCAAAATAAAACGCCATGTAGAAGGAGAGGTAGCCCTGGCGCAGGCGCTCACGCAATTCCTCGTGCAGCACTTCCTTGCGTTCGAGTTCAGCCAGGGCGCGCCCGACGCGCTGTTTGAAACGCCTGGCAGCTACCGTGCTCACACGATGTCCATTGACGGTGGCATACTGTTCGTTGATGCTGGGCGGGATGGGCAGCACCAGGCGCAATATGGCGTTCTTGCCAGGGTGTTGCTTCGACATGTTGCCCTTCCTTAGGTGGTCGTTCACGCGCGGAGATTGCCTATGATCGAAATATGTCATAAACTCAGGTGGAAATCAAGGTGCAGGTAGAGGCTGTTTGCCCTGCAACAAGGAGTATCAAAGATGACGAGACGTTATGGAAGCCAGAGTATGATTGCGCCGCTGTGCACGGTGCTGGTGAAACAGCCGGACGAGGCCTTCGCGGTAGACGACCCGCAGGAGTGGCACTATACTGGCAGGCCCGAACTAGAGGCGGCGCGGCATG
>WNGK01006438.1_pt1 | contig 22989 bp, 22 predicted proteins | sample 5400601 | NCBI WGS metagenome assembly WNGK01 (sample SAMN13153376, study PRJNA577476) | soil metagenome | isolation source: 60 cm soil or saprolite under Garry oak tree replicate 1 | place: USA:California | collected 2016-06-15
CTGACTAATGAAAACTGCTGAGTAGCCAAAGACAACCATGAGGAACCTTTCCTCCATCACGACATAAACCAGAGTCTCAAGACCGTAGAAGAGCTGAAAGGAGCGATAGGCAAAGTATATATCCCTATCGATTGATTTGCGAGAAAATAGGACGATTGGATAAGTACCCTCTATCTACCGCTGCAGTAATTATAAAAATATGAGCAGCTACCAATAGCTGCTCATCAAACTTGCAATGCTATAAGCATCCTCAACCATCCCCCGGGGAGATACCGCCTTAATTGTCAAGGATCTGATTCGTTGACAATCGCCAGCAGAAACTCCGATGGCAAGGGATTGCAAAACTCGATGAAATGGCGTATGCTCAGCCTGCAAACGGCCTGAACGTTGGCTGATCACATGAGCAGAGTCTCACACCACGATCCGTTCCTACGCATCTAGACAGGCGAAGCTCAGAGATCATATGGCAGAGAAAGGGAGAGAGCCATGGCTCAAAAAAGACAACGACTGAGCTATTTCTCCGTCATGTTGTACCATCTGACGGGAGAACGTGCCTACAGAGGCAGCGCAGACAGCCCGGCGGGCTTCCTCAAGCTCACCACTACGGGGCGCAAATCTGGAAAACAACGCAATGTGCATCTGATCTATATCCGAGATGGTTCAGCCTATGTGGTGACTGCCTCGAACGGTGGGAAGCAGCGCTATCCGGGCTGGTTTTTCAATGTGCGCAGCAACCCACAGGTCACCATGCAAGTACAAGACGCGCAGGTGAGTGCGGTGGCAGAGGTAGCTGGACCTGATAAAAGAAGGGAACTGTGGGCACGGCTACTGGAAATCGCCCCGTTCTACGCGGGGTATGAGAAGCGTACCTCGCGGGAAATTCCGATGGTGATCTTGCGGCCAGTAGACAAGCAGTAACACTAGATGCTATCACATCCTGTGAAGGTCATCTTCACCGTCGTGCATATACAATCCTGCCAGCCATAAGTTATCTCTCCCTTGCAGCCTTAACAGATGCTTTTGGGCTTGATAGTACTGCAGGTTCACTTTGGGATGCTCATATGTAACCTTTCCTGCCTTTTCTGTGTCCTTTACTAGTGAAGCGTAAAAAACAGCGCGGAGGGAAAAGCATGGATCAGGGCGATGAGGAACTGCTCTCTCTGTTGGCTACCGATCTGGACGGCCAATTTCGGCAGCTCGTTGAGGTCTATCAGCAGCGACTCTATCTCTTTGCCCTGCGCCTGGTAGGTCGTCCAGACGATGCTGAAGACATGGTTCAGGAAGCTTTCATCCGTGCCTATTACGCCCTCAAAGGCACGCCTACTCGCAAGGTTCGCATCCTGAACCTTCCGAAGTGGCTGTATACCATTACCCTCAATGTCTTTCGCAACAGTACGCGCAAGCGTGAGCAACACGTCATCTCGCTGGACCTGCCCGAGAACTGCACGGCGCTTGACCTGGCGGATCAAGCTCTCGGACCCGACGAGGAGGCGCACTGGCGCGAATGGCGACATGAACTCGAGGCGCATATTGCTTCACTTCCAGCACCCTATCGTTGCGAAATATCGGCTACGACAACTCCTGGAACCCAGAGCGGAGTGACATACAGCTATGGAATATAAACACGTCAAACGATCCTCGTTAAACGGTCATGGCACTGGTAAACCAGAGCGTCAAAAGCATGAGGCTGTTCCCGCCACGCTGCTCCCCGCCGTCTTGAGCCGGCTTGGGCTTGCAGTCAGACCAATGGCGAAACGTGACCAGGCAGTAGCAGCGCTGCAGGATGAGCAAAGTCCTGTGAGAGTAGCAGCCGTGCGCAGTTTAGGAGAACGCAGAGAGGCCTCTTTGCTGCCATTGCTGGTGTCGGCTCTGCACGATTCTGCCTGGGAGGTACGAGCAGCAGCGGTATGGGCGCTGGGTGCATTCAGGGAATACGCTCCTGTTGAGGCCTTGCTCGAAGCTTTGTCCGACGAGGATGGCTCGGTGCGAGCGGCGGCACTTCGTGTGCTTTCCAGCATGAGAGGACAGGTACCGCCAGAGTCATTGACACGCCTGCTCGATGACGCCGATCAGCAGGTACGTGAAGCCGCAGCCTTGACGGTAGAGGAACTTGGTGAGCAGGCGCCGCCGGAGCCTTCGGTTGCTCGATTGCGTGACGAGCACGTAGCTCAAGGCGAGGCCGCTCAGATACCACCTGAGCCATCGCATCCTGAAGTCCTCCCACTGGCCTTCCCATCTCTCCCCCTCACTGTGCAGAGAGCTATGCAGCTCGAAGTGCTGGGAGGTCGATACCAGCTTCAAGGCTCTATAGGTCGGGGTGGGATGGCGACCATTTATCGCGGCCGGGATATGCGTATGGATCACGTCGTGGCCATCAAAGTGCTGCGCGAACTCTATAACACCGAGCCGAAATTTGTGAAGCGCTTTGAGCGTGAAGCGAAAGCCGCCTCAGCGTTGCACCATCCCAATATTGTACAGGTCTTCGACTATGGGCAGACCGATGGCAACTATTATCTTGTCATGGAGTTAGTCGAGGGCACGGATTTGCGCCGCTATCTGCGTTCCCGCGGTGTGCTCGATAGCAAACGTGCCATCATTATTGCCCACGACGTCGCCCTTGGGTTGGGGGCAGCTCATCGGAGGGCGATCGTCCATCGCGATGTCAAGCCACAGAATATCCTGGTAGGTCGTGAAGGCTCGATCAAGCTCACCGACTTCGGCATTGCCAGCGTATATCAAAACCTGAATGCTTCCCGCTTGACGACGACCGGCATGACGCTAGGTACCGTCGAATATATGCCGCCGGAACAGGCGCAGGGAGACATCGTCAGTCCCGCCGCCGATGTTTATGCCCTGGGCATCGTCATGTACGAAATGCTCACCGGCCGTACGCCGTTCGATGGCAATACGGCTGTTGTCGTTGCCATGCAACATATTCAGGACGCGCCCAGGCCGCCCAGCCAGTTTAATCCGCATATTCCGCCCGCCCTGGAAGAGATTATCCTGCGCTGCCTGGAGAAAGTGCCGGAGATGCGCTATCGCGATGGCTCACAGTTGGCACGCGCGCTGGAGTCGCTAAGCGATGCCGAATTTGCAGAAACCACTGCTTCTACACCGGGTCCGCAGCAGGCTCCAGGCGGCCAGATTCCGGCTCGTCCCGTCAACAGTGGCCGCGCAGCGGCGCAGGGTGAGCAACCACCCACATCTTTGCCCAATCACGTGCTGCCGGTCAGCGTTTCAACCGGGCATGACGGGGGCAGTCCCGCACCAGTGCCTGTGGTCGCATCCCAGCCGCCGCTCCGTCTCGATCAGCCGCAGTCCTTCGTGTCGCCCATCGTGTCTTCGGAGTCAAGCTCGACGCGCCCCTATGCGCACGGTGGCGCCCAATCCCAGAATCGTCGCGATTCCCGCTCTGCCAGCGTCGTCACAGCGCTGATCCTGCTGGCAACCTTATTATTGCTAGGCTTTAGTATTTACCTGGCGATCCAGCTGGGCTTCATTAGCATACCAGCCTTCAACAATGGTGGAGTGACGGCCACGCCAGCTGTGGTCAATGGCACTGTTCCCGATCTACGTGGTGATGACTGGGCAACGGCGCAAAAAGTAGCGCAGGGCGCGGGCTTTAAATTAGCATTGGGATATGGTCAAACTTCCCAGGCGGGGGTGGTTATACAACAGAACCCTGATCCTGGTAATCCCTATCAGAAAGGTATGACGATTGACGTCAAAATGGGCCCCAAGCCATCACCGAGTCCGTCGCTGTCACCATCGTCCAGCCCAACGCCATTGCCGACGTCCGGCCCATCACCGACGCCGACGTAATTGCTTTCATGGGGATCCAGTAGCTACCTATCTTCACATTGCTTTTTCAAAATAACCCTCAGCGCATCCGCCTGCCCACGGTTATACGCCGCCGAGCGCACACCCGGCCCCACAAGTGGCAGCGAACTCTTCTCGCGAATCTCCGCCGCGCGTTCACGCTGCGTAATCTCATGCACCAGTTGCCGATCACTCAATCGCCAACCCTTTGAACGCGCATAATCGGCAAACGCCATAATGCGCCGGTATCCCTCGTCGTAATCTCGTTCTGTTTCCTCTGTGGTCGGCATATGTTGCATAGCGCTGCTTCTCATTCTCTACACTATCGTAGATCTGCTTTATCGTGTTATCTCTATAGCAGATTATGGCAAAAAAAGTATAGCCATGTCAATACAAAATCCAAAAAGAAAACAGGGCGGGCGTACTACGTCCAAAATGATATACTTACAGTAGAGTTTTCCGCTCTAGAGTTGCTTTTCAAAGAAGGAGATGCAGGATGGACACAATTGTCAGAACCCGGCAGGGTATGGTGCGCGGAGCAATGACTGAAGGCGTAGCCGTATTCAAAGGTATTCCTTACGCAGCGCCGCCATTCGGCGACAATCGCTTCCAGCCACCTCGTCCACACGAGCCATGGGACGGTGTGCGTGAAGCGCTTAATTATGGCCCAACAGTACCCAAACCACCGTATTTTCCACCTTTCGACGTACTGCTCCCGGAGCCAGCCATCCCCGGCGAGGACTGCTTAAACCTCAACATCTGGTCTCCCGACCTATCAGGGCGTGCCGGGCTGCCTGTCATGGTCTGGATCCATGGCGGCGCTTTTGCAAACGGTTCGAATGCGATACCGACGTATGATGGTGCTCGCTTTGCACGCGATGGCGTAGTATATGTCAGCATCAACTATCGTTTAGGATCGGATGGTTTCCTCTACCTGGGTGACAGGAACGCCAACCTCGGTTTGCTTGACCAGGTCGCTGCGCTTGCGTGGGTGCGGGATAACATCGCTGCTTTCGGCGGCGACCCGCGTAACGTCACCATCTTTGGCGAATCGGCTGGCGGTATGAGTGTCGCTACATTGCTCTCGATGCCCCGCGCCAGGGGTTTGTTCCGTCGGGCCATTGCTGAGAGTGGAGCTGGCCATCACGTCCTCTCACCCGCGACCGCGCAGAGAGTAGGTCAATACCTCGCCGAGAAGCTGGGCGTTGAACCGACCCGAGAGTCCATCGCGGCGGTATCCTCCGACCGCTTGCTTCAGGCCCAGGTGGAATTGAGCGCCGATGTCTTTGGGAACCCCGACCCGGTGCGCTGGGGCGAGGCGGCGGCCAACCTGATGCCTTTCGAGCCGGTCATTGATGGGGATGTTCTCCCTGCACGTCCGATAGATCGCATCGCATCCGGGGCTGGCGCGGATGTCGATGTTATGGTAGGAACCAATACCGAGGAAGAACGACTGTTTATGGTTCCCAATGGCTCGATCTACCACATTACCGAGGACATCCTGGCTGGCACCATCGCCGCGTATGGACTTCCAGTCGCAGAGACATTGGCTACTTATCGCGCAAAACGTCAGGATGCCAGCGCTGGCGATCTGTACGAGGCCATCCTCACCGACTGGTTTTTCCGTATCCCTGCCATCCGTATGGCCGAGGTCCACACACAGGCAGGAGCAGGGTCCACCTATATGTACGAGTTCGCCTGGCGTTCGCCACAGTTCGATGGTCATCTCGGCGCGTGCCATGCCCTGGAGGTCCCGTTCACCTTCGACAACCTCGACAAGGAGGGGATGGAACTGCTCCTGGGACCCAATCCTCCGCAACAGATCGCGGATGCCATGCACAAAGCCTGGGTCAACTTTGCCACCAACGGCGATCCGGGCTGGCCCCAGTACAACATGAATCGGAGAACGACCATGCGCTTCGATATAACCTCAGAGTCTGTAGAGGACCCCCGCTCCGCCGAGCGATCGCTGTGGGAAGGCCTGCGTTAGTCTCTGCTTCCCTTCCCATATACCCGGCGCCTCGGACTTATTGCCAGAGAAACGAGCGAATGGCAGAGCAATGGAATGTTGCAGGGTACTCGCAAGGGTACCCTGCTACGAAGCCTTATAAGGTAAAGAAGAACCCAAAAAAATAATTACCGCGCAAAATGAGCGGTATTTGCACACTATTGCAACCCTCCCTCTTGCTGCCACATCTTCACTTCACAACACCTATACCCATCACCCAGACAACTTCACCAACACATCCACACCGGCAGCCGCCTTGAATAGTCCAGCTTACTCTAAATAGTCCCCCTCGAGCCTCGCACCAACAAACTCCTCAACCCTCTCCACCCCAAACCGCCCGATACGAGCCGGACTCAGCCCCTCCAACTCAATGGTAGATTGACCACTGATCAAATCCGCCACCGCCCGTCCAACGGCAGGCGCAATAGCAAAGCCATGACCGGAAAAACCCGCCGCCAGCGTAAGACCATCCAGCCCTGACATAGCGCCAACGAACGGAATACCATCGATACTTTGCGCTTCCAGCCCGCACCACGAGCGCGCAATGCTCTGTCTCCCCACCGCAGGCAACAATTCGCAGGCGCTTGCCCAGTTGCCCTCAATGCTCGCCTGGCGCACGCGAAAACCGCGTCGATCGGTCGTAGCATCACCAAGCCAGCCGCCGCCAATGAAAAATGCCCCATCATCCAGTTGTTTGAGCGAAAGATGCCGACCCACCGCGCTGATGACAGGCCGCAGTATACCCCTCGCCGGAGTGGAGAGCAGCATCTGTAAAGCATACGTGCGAATGGGCAACCGCAAACCAACCGTAAGCGCCAGTTCATCGCTCCACGCACCCGCAGCCAGCACGACATGCTTGCTTTCAACCTCCCCGCGCTCGGTGCGTACCCCTGTCACCTTTGTGCCGCTCATCGAGAGCGAGAGCGCGGCAGTTCCCTTCCAGTAGGTAGCCCCCGCACGCTGCGCAGCGCGAGCGAACGCGCGCGTCGTGCGTGGTGGGTCCGCCTGTCCATCGCCGGGGCTGTAACTTCCCGCCGCCACGCGCTCAGAAAGCCCCGGCACAAGCTGGTGGACTTCCTGGCGATCCACCAATCTCACATCGGTAAAACCCATCGCCTGCTGCCGTTGCACGAACGTAACCAGTTCTTCCGCCTCAGCATCGCTCTCAGCCAGCAGCAGTTGACCGCCTTGACGGTAATGCAGATCGGCTTCAAGTTCCTGCTCCAGAGTTTTCCAGCGCTCTATAGCCTCAATCGCCAGTCGCGCCTCCGCCGGATGACGTCCCTGGCGTCGCACACCTCCGGCGCTTGCCCACGATGCCGCCGGTTCGCTGGCAATCCCTGAGCGCTCGATCACTACCACCTGTCTCCCTTGTCGCGCCAGCGAATAGGCAATGGAGTTGCCGGTCACACCCCCACCGATTACCGCCACATCAAAATGTGCTGTACCCATGAACGCCCTCCTGACGAGAACTTTCAGGCACGGGCAGCTTTACGCGTCTTTCTCTGAAATGCCCTGAACGGCCCGCTATGATTCTGTGGCATGTGACCGCGCAGGTGCGTCCCGCCTTCCTCGTAGCTCTCATGCTCAATCGTACCATATTGATGGAACTGCGCCACCAGCTCTCCCCGGTCATACGGAATCAGCACATCCAGCGACACAAACTGCAACTGCAAGTTATCGCTGATGCAGCGCAGCAGTTCATCAACGCCCGTCCCCTGTAATGCCGAAACGCGCACAGCGGGAAACTGCGCCGACGCGCCCTCCAACTGGCATGACACATCACACGGCGCCACATCGCTTTTATTCAACGCGATCACGATTGGACGCTCGCCCGCGCCGATCTCCTCCAGCGTGCGCTCGACAGCCTCGACCTGTCGCTGCATCGAGGGGCTGGAAACATCAACCACGTGCACGAGCAGGTCAGCCTCAGCCACCTCCTCCAGCGTCGCGCGGAACGCCGCCACCAGCGTCGTGGGCAGCCGCTGCACAAACCCCACCGTATCGGTGAATAACAGCTCCTGTCCCCCGCCCAGCCGTACCCGGCGCGTCGTAGGATCAAGCGTGGCGAACAACTTGTCTTCAGCCACGGTGCTCGCGCCCGCGAGCTGATTAAGCAGCGTCGATTTGCCCGCGTTGGTATACCCGACCAGCGCCACAACCGGCGCCCCGGTATCCTTACGCCGCGTGCGGTGCAGCTGGCGATGCGTGCGCACATGCTCCAGCTCCTCCTCCAGCGCGCTCTTCTGACGGCGCAGCAAGCGGCGGTCAACCTCGATCTGCTTTTCACCTTCACCGCGCTGCTGCACACTGCCCTTCTGCCGCGATAGGTGCGACCACTGCCGGGCCAGGCGCGGCAAATCATACTCGATCTGCGCCAGTTCCACCTGCAAGCGTCCCTCTTTCGTACGCGCCCGCTGCGCAAAGATGATCAAAATGATCTCTCCTGCAGTACGTACAGCTACCTCCCGATTACATTATGTGGTTCCCGTTCGGACAATCATATTCTACCCGTTGCGGTACACCAGACCTGAAACTCTCGACAGTCTGCCTGGAAAACAGTGATCGTATGATCACCGCTTGCTTGGCACAGACACCCATTCCAGGCTGTTTAAATTGTGCTCCCTCATTTTTACGCATGTAGGGCAAAAGTTGTCACATGCATTTTTCGTGCCTTCTGACAAAGGTTGTCCCTTCGTTATGAAGACAGGCCTTCACGAGGTTTTGCCTCCGTCAAGAGTATATACCTCTCCTCAAAAAAGGCAAGGCACAGAAGGAAAAGAAAATATCATATTAGAGAGGGTTCAAGTCCCTCCACCGGCATGACCCGTCTTTCTACGTCTACCAACGTCTTCCACCCGCTCCAGAAGCCAATCGAATGTCCACTGCCATCCATTAAAATCCACGGTTGTCTACCAGTTTTGCTGTCAAAGATAACTGAAAGAATACAAGGTGCGGGCTGTTTCCGGGGGCCTACAAACAAAGAAAAAGAGCCGCAATCTTTGTTGGTTGCGACTCTTTCTATTTTCGCGTATAACTCATCGCTTCATAGCAGGAACGATCGCTGAGGATGATTACAAAGACAATGAGGGAGTAGAATATGGAAAGAAGGTTCGTGACAGCCTGCTTGGAAGGCAGATAGTCGCAGGATCGCCGATCGCTTCCTGTAAAATGGCTCTGGGAGTGCATTCATACGATTCGATCGCGATCCACGCACATCTGAGGCAGATAGTCGCCCGCATTTTGAGGCAGATGGTCAACCATCCAGGAACGCAGCACCCTCCTTCTCCTATGCTCTCTGAAATGTCTTGAACATCTTTCTGATGGCAAAGTGAAGACCACCAGAGCACGAGGACGGAGACACCTTCGATAGAAGAGGGCGGGCAGCGTCACGGTCGTTTGAGACCGGCTTCAACGAGCGCTCGTTCGAGCAGGTCTCGCACTCCCAGCACATCAGCCCACTGCGCCAGGTAGGGAACATCAAGGGCTGCGCCCTGCTGCTTGATGATCCCGAGAATATCATTCCACTGCCGTGCGGAGGAGCGCCCTCCCATCTCAAACCACTCCAGTTTGGTCAGTACCGCGTCCTCTGCCGAGGCCACCCTCACCGATCGTGTTCCTGCTTCCAGAATGTGCGTCTGGGCACGACGTGCTTCTTCTCTCGTAAAGGCCCGCCGTTTGAGCGGGATCAGATCCACTTTGAGCATGGTGTTGAGGTGGATCACATTGTAGGGCAGGCCACGTCGAACCGCGTCTTGCCAAGCCTGCTCATCGACGTAGTAGTCACTCTGGAGGGCCTGTACGAGGGAGCGGACCTGGTGAGACCCGATATCGGCGATCACATCGACATCCTGGGTGCGCCGAGCCAGACCGTGGAGCGAGCTGGAAACCGAGCCCCCGATGTAGTACGTGATGCCAAGCCGCTCGAACGCCTCGATGAGGGGAGTGAGCGCCTCCATGACCTCATGATACAGCGACATCAACGGCCTCTTCCTTCCTCTCCTCTCTTGCTCTCGGCTGTTGCCCTCAGCTGCCAGAGGGTCGGCATACTGAGGCGGTTTCCGATGCTCGCACCCGCTTGCTGCTGGTTCGTCACGCTCAGGCCTCTTGCAGCCCGGCATCGGCCAGCGCCCGGCACCACGTCTCCATCACGTCGAGCTTACCGACCCATTCTGCCAGGAGCGCCAGATCGAGGTCTGGTCCCTGCACTTTAAGCATGCCCAGAATGTCGTTCCATTCAGCATCGTCCTGCATGCCATCGGTACGCGATCGCTCGTCTCGCTGGTAGCGTTGCACCTTGAACAGGACCATTTCCGTGGCCGAGGCGAGCTGGATGGGAGGATAGCACTCATCAAGCATGTGGCATCTGACCAGTTGACGCATGAAGGTATCGAACGCATCTTGTTTCGGGAGGACTACATCGACCTTCATGAATGAGTCCAGGTGGATCAACGGAAACGGCATGTGTTCTCGCACGGCCTCCCGGGCCTCATCCTCGTCCAGGAGGTAGTGCTGCCCAAGCACTGCGAACAACGAAGAAAGCATCTCTTCGCCAAGGTCGACGACCAGGTCGATATCCTGAGCCAGTTGCTGCATGCCATGAAGCGAACTGGCAATCGAGCCTCCCAGGTAATACGGCACGTGCAGTTCTTCGAAGGCATGCAGAGCAGGAAGCATGACCGCTATCAGCTCGGTCGGCTGAAGGTGCCAGCACGCGCGCATCTCTAGCGCTGCTTGCACGCGCTGAGCGAGGTCAGTTCCATAGGAGCATGAGAGCAAATGCACTGCCGCTTCTTGCTCGCTGGCCTCGCGGTGGCTCTCTCGCCATGCCCGGATGTTTGCCCAGAACGCGCTCTGGGTCAATGATTGCACGAGCCTGAACCGCTTGCTCACGGGAGATCTGCGGACCACCTCAATCATGATTCGCTCGGCATCAGGATGGGTATCGACGGACTGCATTCTCATCTTTTTCTCCTCTTATGCATAGTGTACGAGCATTGCTCTAGCTCGTCAAGGGAGAAGAGAGGAAGCCTGGAATGCTCTGGCTGCAGCTCAACCTGGATCAGGATGATCGTCAGCCATACAGATTCGGCTCAAACAGAAACAGGTCGCTCATACACGTTCACGACGATCGAGATCGACAAAGGCCCTCCTGAAACGGCGAGCGTGCGGGGACTTACGCATAGAGTGTTGATGCCTCTCTGCACTGCTGCTGTCTGACAAGATCAAAAGAATCGCCGCGGTATCAGACACGAGCGTTCCTCCCTGTCTGACACCTTGTTGCTCGTTGAGCACATTACATAGGAGAACCGCGCTCATACCTCTCAAAAAGAGGATGACAACGAATTGGCCATGTAGGTCACCCGATCCGCCGCCGGTTGGCTTCTACGTCTTTCCACCGAGTGTACCCAAGTCTCGGCAAGGCACCATGCACGCGGAGGAAGGAGCGTGAAATGGATTCCAACGAGCAAAGATCGAGGCTTTCAGAGCGGAGGCATCGCTGGGGGAGCTCGTATGAGCCCCAAGCGGAGCGTACGGTCAAAAGACGATGGAAGAAGAGCACACGGCAATAGTCGGTCTCCTCCCATCCTTGCAGGATGGTACTCTTGGCGCAGCCTCTTCGTCATTACTGAAGGAGGAACATCACGCCTGGGAATGCGCATACCAGGAAGCCCCAACAGGCGACGTGTGAGTTGTGCTGAAGATGCGAGGCCGGGGCGCAAGCGGCTGGTTGAAGAGGTCGTTGCGCGTTGTTGCATGCCCCGCGGAGAAAGGAGCTGAGAGATGTTTCACTTCAACGCCTCTGGGCTGACCCATCTGCTCGCCACGTACGGCTATTGGGCGCTGCTGCTCTTTGTGGCGATCGAGAGCACCGGCATTCCCTTCCCAGGCGAAACCATGCTGCTGGTGGCTGCCATCGCTGCCGGGACGACGCATCAACTTTCCATTGCGTTCGTGATCATGGCCGCTGCCAGCGGGGCCATCCTGGGGGATAACCTGGGCTTCTGGGTCGGACGAGAGGGCGGCTACCGCCTGCTGCGCCGCTACGGTCGCTATGTCCGCCTCGAAGAACGCCGGCTCAAACTGGGGCAGTACCTTTTCCTGAAGCACGGGGGCAAAGTGGTCTTCTTCGGGTGCTTTGTGGCGGTGCTGCGTGCCTGGGCCGCATTTCTGGCTGGCACCAATCGGATGCGCTGGCCGCGCTCATCATCATCGCGGCCTTCGTCATCGTGCGCCGCAACGAACAGCGTCTGGCGGACGAGGCGGAGCGGGCCTTGCCAGGTTCACTCGACGCCTACCAGCCGAGAGAGAAACATCCGTGACAGACACTCGCCGGGAAGAAAGCCTCTCGATGCGACAGCGGGGTCGGGTGCAAGCAAGGGAGAAGCCAGATGATGTTTGTTAGAAACGAGTCGTGATGCTGTTGCACTTCCCGCGACCTCGCCAGAACGGGAAGGAAGTAGGAAGGTGGCTCAGGACCGCGTATGAGATACTTGATGAGAAAAAAGAGAAGCATATTACGGCTCGTGACCAGTAGGGGCGGGAGTGGAGATGTGGTGGGTGGGGGTGCTTGCACCGCCCTGGGGTGGCGTGGGACCTGTTCGGGTGAGGTGACTGGACCCCCACCCAGGGCGGTGCAAGCACCCCCTCCCCACGTCCACCACAACCCCCGCCCCTACTGAACCTCATCGTCCCCAAAAACCTACCCGTGTAAGACTCTGTTGGCGAATGAAAGCCATACTGGAATGGTACAATGCAGAAAAAAAGACCAAAGAGAGCAGAGGTAAGGAGGAGAACCATGTCGATGTATCCACGAGCGTTGGGACCCATTCCAGAAGAAACGGTGCGTGTGGCACGAGCAGCGTGTCCCAAAGGAACGTTGGCCATGCGACTGCGTGACGCCCTGGGGGCCGTGTATCAAGACGAGCAGTTTGAGGCGCTCTACCCAGTGGAAGGGCAGCCGGCCTATGCGCCATGGCGACTGGCGGTCGTCACGGTGCTCCAATATGCTGAGAATCTCACGGATCGACAAGCCGCTAATGCGGTGCGCGAACGGATTGATTGGAAATACGGCTTGGGGTTGGAATTGAGCGATCCCGGCTTTGACTTCTCACTGTTGTCCGAATTCCGTGCACGTTTGATAGACAGCCAGCAGGAGACCGTGTTGCTCGACCGGCTTCTGGAGGTGTGCAAGCAGCGGGGCTGGCTCAAAGCTGGTGGCAAGCAACGCACCGATTCCACGCATGTGGTGGCACGCGTGCGCTCGCTCTCCAATCTCGAATGCGTCGGAGAAACGCTGCGAGCGGCCCTGGATGAGCTGGCGGCCCTGGCTCCTGATTGGCTCGTTGAGCAGATCAGCCCTGACTGGTTTGAGCGCTACAGCCACCGCGTGGAGAACTATCGCTTGCCCAAGGCGGAAAGCCAGCGCAAGGCGTTGGCCCAGCAGATGGGGGCCGACGGGCTGCACCTGTTGCAAGCTCTGGAGGGAGCCGAGGCGCCCGCTGGACTGAAAGACCATGCCAGTGTGCAGGTGCTGCGACAGGTGTGGCAGCAGTACTACGAGGTGTCCAAGGGGCAGGCCAAGTGGCGAGACGGCCCGCAAGCGAGTGCAGGTGAGGGCATCATCCGTTCCCCCTATGATCCGCAGGCGCAGAGCGGCAAAAAGCGCGACACGGTGTGGCTGGGCTACAAAGTGCACGTGACCGAGACCTGCGCGCTATCGGGGGAGGAGGCCGCAGAGGAGGCCCAGCGCCCGCACTTGATTGTGCAGGTGCACACCACGGTAGCTCCCGTCCCGGATGTGGAAGTGACGGCACCCATTCAAGAGCAGTTGGCCCAGCAGAACGTGCTCCCACAGGAGCAGTTGGTGGATACGGGCTATGTCGATGCTGAGTTGCTGGTCAGCAGTCAGCAGGACTACGGGATCCGCCTGGTTGGTCCGACCTTGGCCGACAACAGTTGGCAGGCCCGAGCAGGCCAGGGCTTTGATGTGGCGCACTTTCAGTTGGACTGGCAAGCCGAGGTGGCGATCTGTCCACAGGGGCAGCAGAGTAGCCGCTGGAGTAGGGCGGGGGAACGCATGGAAGTGGTGTTTGCCCCGCAGACGTGTGCCGACTGCCCGGTGCGCCAGCAGTGTACCCACTCTCAGACGACGGGCCGGGTGCTGCATCTACGTCCCCAAGCGGCCCATGAGGCCCTGCAAGCGCGACGAGCCGAAGAGCAGACGCCCGCGTTTCGGCAGGAGTATGCCACCCGCGCTGGCATCGAGGGCACGCTCTCGCAGGGGGTCCGTGGCATGGGGCTGCGTCGGGCCAGGTACGACGGGCTCCCCAAGACCCACTTGCAGCACGTCTTGACGGCGGTGGCCATCAATCTGGTGCGCATCGATGCGGTTCTGACCGGAACGCCGCGCGGCAAAACGCGCGTGTCTCCTTTTGCCCGCTTGCGTTCTCCTGCCGATCTGTCAGAGGCGCTGGGCGCATGAGCCCCTTTCGATTCCTGGTCTCATTCGCCAACAGAGTCGTGTAAGCAGAGGGAGACCCGGTGAACATGGTGTTTGTCGGGACGAAAAAGCAGATTCTGCACAGCTTTCAACAAGCCGGTTGGCTGATTCCTGATCCCATTACCCTCCAAACCGCTGAGAAAATTGCTGCTGCGAGTCTTGCTCTTGAAAGGCCCACCACCGATGTCCAAAACCGCGGGCATATTCGACTCTGGCAGACCGGAACGTTCATCGGGGGACAACTCGTCTGGGTGGGACAAGCCTCCTACGATCGCGGGATCGAGCTCAGTGGCACCAACCATCTTCCCACCCATCACATTGCTCCCGCCGTTGACCTGGAAAGAAATGCCGTCGGCGCTGATCTGGGAAAAACCGGGCTGGTTAAAGATGAAGAGTATGGAGCATTTACTCCTCCCATCTTCTCTGCCCGCAATGGGGGAGGAGATTATTATGAAAGCGATGGCGATGTGCTGATAATCAATTATACGACTGCTCCTATCCCACTCCAGAAGTCTGCATGGCTGATCTACGACCTGAAAAACGGAGTGTTTCGCTTCTACGATACGCTCGTAACCTCGCTGCTCCTTGCGTTGGCCGTCGGCATGCTGGGCCTTTTGCTGGTGGGGGGTGGCTTTGGCTGGTGCTAAGCTGGCTCTTGCAGAAACATGGCCCTCGAGTATAAATGGACTGGCAAGCATGCAGGTGTTCAGAGGAAAGCCTGCCCACCGAACACATATCTCAGACCTGTGAGGCCCTGCCGAGAGCTTTACAACGTTTCGTAGGCAAGGTCTTGGAAGAAAGTGGCCTGGAGAAATCCCTCACTTGGTCCAGGATGTCGCATCCCAGAGATGCACAAGTGTATCAGCACCTCCCGTGGCAAGACGAGCGTTGTCGGGTGACCACTCCACGCTCAATGTTCCGGAAGCCTCGCCCGCGCTCGAGGGCACCGGATAGCTATTCAAAAGGTGCCCGGTCGTGGCGTTCCACACCTGTACGGTTTCCCTCTGCTGTTCGTCACTGGTATTGCCGGTCGCTGAGGCGATACATTCCCCACTTGGCGACCACGCCACCGCGAAAATCGTGCTCGCATGCCCATGATAGGCAGGAATGGCGGCTAGCTGCGTTGGCCCGCTTGTAGTGGGCGTGACGGCGGAAGGAGCTGGAGCAGAAGCCAGGCCTCGACGAGCAGGAACAAGATCAGTCCTAACCAGCGAACGTACCGGCGGCTCGTATGATTGGTTTGCACCGCTGTTGTCCTCAAGGCGTTTCCTCCTTCAGGCGCACCTGCCGAAAGATGGACCACAGCGTGAGATCATAGGCGGCTTTGAGTGTCCCCGCCAGGATGAAGGGCAGTCCGACGACGAGCAATGGGCCCTGGAGGAGCAGGCCGGAGAAGACCGGGCTGCAGGACGAGCCCAGGCTGCGAGCCAGAGAGGTGAGGCTCGCAGCCGCGGTGCGTTCTTCCGCATCCACCAGCGCCATCGTGTACGCTTGCCGGGTGGGCACATCCATCTGCGAAAGCGCCTGGCGCAAGAGCAGCAGCGTTGCCGCGATGGGAAAGGTGGGCGCGAAGGCGACCAGGACCAGCAGAACGTTCGAGGGCAGGTGGGTGAAGACCATGGTGTTGAGCAGGCCGAAGCGCCGGGCCAGGGGCACTGCTGCCAGGAATGAGAGCGCCGAGAGAAGATTGGCTCCAAAGAACAGGGCGGAGAGGGTCGTGAGCGAGACACCGAAGCGCAGGTAGAAGAAGAGCGCCATCAGACTCTGTACTACCAGCCCTCCGGCAAGCGCATCCACGCTGAAGAGCGCCACGAGTCGCCACACGATGCCGCGGGAACGATGCAGTGGAGGGGTAAGACGCTGTCTGATGCGCTGAACCTGGATGGGAGGATGTCCAGGCGCTTCCACCGATGGAGACAGGCGCAGCGAGAGGCCGGCCACCACGAGGCCTAGCACCGCATATGTCCCGAAGAGGAGGCGTATACCGGAGGCAAGAGGGAGGCCGATGCCCATCAGCAGAGCGGGCAGCCCTGCCGCCAGCGCTCCTCCCGCGGAACTTCCCGAGGCGACCAGGTTGTAGCGTGCAAACAGGGCCGTCCGGCGCTCCGGGAGAGTGATCTGCGCCAGAATCGCCTGGTCGATGGGCAGAAAGGGGGCGGTCTCTGAGGCCGTGGTGCCCAGCGTCCCGAAGAACGCCGCCACAAGCAACACGGGATAGCTCGACACCAGCCCGAAGACCACGCCCGTCCCTGCCATGAGCAGCGAGAGCAGCGCCAGCGTGCGCCGCCGTCCCCAGGTGTCGGCAACCAGGCCGATCATGTAGGTTCCGACCATATCGCCGAGCAGGGAGACCGTGATCAGGACGCCGATAGCTACCGGCGAGAACCCTTCCTCTGCCAGCACCACACCCAAGATCACGGCCAGGAGTCCGTAGGCCAAGGAGCGCAGCCCGCGCATGACCAGAATGAGCCGGGCTGCTGCGCGCTGGTCTCGTTCACCTCCGGAAGGCATCACTGCTTCGGTCCGGCCTGTTGCCCAGTGCGATCATACGGATTGCTACTCCCCGCAGGTGGCCCGGATGGGTCTGCTTTGAACGCGCCATCGGGCTTGCCCTGACGCACCATCTCCTGACAGTAGGCGTAGAGGGCGTCATACACGATCCACTCAGCCGCATTCTGCTCATGGTCATCCTTGAAGCCCAGGTGCCGGAAGCCCTCCGCAATCGCCTCCAACCCCTCTCCTTCCGGCTGGTGCCAGAGGGTATTGTCGGTATCCGCACCGTTGACGATCTTGCCGAGCAAAACGAGAGCAGGATCGCTCGTCAGGTTGTACTGCTTGAGGATGGCCTCAAACGAGCACTCCTTGCCGTGATGGCCCAGTTCCACATTTTTCACGTCATAGGGAATTGCCCCTTCGCGCTCGGCCACCTCCATCACTTGATCGTTCGGCACAAAGAGGAACTCGGCGTCCTTGTCCACAAACTTTGTAATCAGCCAGGGGCAGGCCACGCGGTCTACCTTGACATGCTCACGGGTAATCCACTTCATTGGGATGTTCTCCTTCTTGTTTTTTTGCATCGATGTGCATCGACCGCAAGACGAACAAAAATAAGCGGAAACGGGATGGATCATGCCATCTCGCGTTCCTCATACATGGCGACACGGCAACTGGGCAGGAAGACATAGAGGCGCTGCCGCTGTGCATCAAAAGCAGTGGTGTGCGCTCCCACCTCGGTCGCAATCTGCTCTTCGACCGTCATGGTCTCCGTGTTGACCACATCGATCACGCCTGGATCCTGGATAGCAACATAGAGCCGCGCTGTGCGGTGATTGTGCCAGATGGCATCCGGGGTACCCGCAATCGGTACCTTTGCCAGCTCACTCCCGGTAGAGGTATCCAGCGTCACGACCCTGCCTCCATCACAGGCGACGAACGCCCGGCGGCCCTCCTGATCCAGGTCCAATCCGTGCGGCCCCACTTCCGAGACGGGAAACTGTCCGACCAGCGCGAAGGTCGAGGCCGAGAGCACCGCCACCCTTGCCGGTTCGCGAATATTCACGAGAAAGCGATCACCTGTCGAGTGATACACGGCCCAGCGTGGCCTCCCTGGAAGGACTGCCGTCGCGATCACCTGGCCCGCCTGTGTATCAACCAGGCGCGCCGTATTGTCCTGCACATCGGCCACCAGCAGGTGCTTCCGACGCGGGTCCCAGGCCAGGCCGTTTGGACGAGAGCCAACCGCAACTTCACGCAGGACGTTCGTGAAAACGGCATCAATCACCAGGAGTTTGCCCGCACCGCGCGCAGCCGCAAAGACCAGGCCCTCCCCCTGTGCCGCCAGCACGCCGCTGGCCTCCGGACAGCCGGGAATCGTCACCAGGTGGCACAGGTGTTCCCCATCGACGACCTCGACGGTGCCTGCGGTCGTATTGGCGATGAAGACGGAGCCATTGGAGAGCGATACGTCGCCATGATCGAAGTCTCCCTGCGGGTGGAATGGGAGATCGATGTACTGACGCAGAACCAGCTTGTGTGTCATCGTTGTGCTCTTTCTTGCTAGATCGTCATTACATTGACGAGAAAGGACACCAGGGTGAGCAGCACCCGTGCCTGCTCAAAGCCCATAGCATCAGCAGGACGAAGGATCGCGGCGTAAAAGCCGATGAACAGAGACATCACCAGGGGCGTGATCACATCGTTTGGGCTGACCCCTGGAATGGGATCGCTATTGAGTGCGCCGGTATTGCCCGCTTCCCGCCAGAGTAGGACGGAGCAGTCCGCGACGAGTGCGGCCAGCAGGCAATCGGAAAGCCGAAGCCTGGTGAAACGCAGCCGCAGCGCAACCAGCAGCAGGAGTACAACGCCTGCGGTAATGGCAGCGGAGAGCCGCAATGTGTGCCAACGGAAAGACCGACGAGCTGGTAGACATGTTCCCATCCTCTTCTTGGGGTGTGACCCTCTTATCCCTGGGTCGGTTCGCTGGCGAACTGCGCATACAGGGCGTCGTAGAGCAGCTGACCCCGTTCCAGGGCGATCTGGTCATCGGGACTGATCAGGCGAATACCCTGACAGAGCACGTCTAATCCCGTTGCCGCAGGTTCCAGCATGACATCCTGCACCGTGTCGGCCTCATCCACCACGCGGGCAATGCGTTGCAAGACCGGATCGCGCAGATCGTACTCACCCAGCATGGTATGGAACGTGCAATGCCCCCGGTGGTGGGACAACCGCACCCCGGGGATATCGAACGGCTCCGCTCCTTCAGGCAGTGGTTTCTGCCCTGCCGGGACAAACAGGAATTCGGCTTCTGGGTCGAGATATTTCGTGATCAGCCAGGCGCAGGCCATGCGGTCCACGCCCACATGCTCCCAGGTCACCCATTTCATGATGTAAACCCTCCTCTCGCACTCATCAGTCGCTCACGCACGCGGATACCCAACTCCGAGTGAAAGTAGTCTTGTGCTCGTACCTGTTGGTACTTGCGGGATAGCGCGACGAGATCGGCCTCGTCTTGCTCCAACTCGCTCAGAATTTCCTGGTAGGCGCTATTCACGCGAGCTTGGAACTGCTGCGTCAGTGCGTCTGCTTGCCCATTTAAGAGCAGGCGCGATTCCCACAGGTAGGCTTCTCCCTCAAGTTCGCCAATCTCGACGGCCAACCATTGAAACTGCTCGCGTGTCCAGGGCGTGGCAGGCAACACCCAGACGGCATCATGCAAGAGCAGCGCCCCCAACCGTTTGAGTTTGCGCCAGATCATGGCGCGGCTGGACGTGGGTTCGCGCGGGATTTTGTAGACGAGCAACACCCATGGTGTTTCCTGCGGCTTTTCCACGCAGCATCCCTCCTACTGGTGGAGCGCTGAGTAGGCGACCAGGCCGATGACAGCGGCTCCTAAGACGAAGAACGGCTCTGGAATCTTCTTCCACCGCACGAGCCCCGCCAGCGTCACCAGGGCGATCAGCATTGTGGGGAGGTCAAGAATGGTGCGCCGTCCCAGGATGATGACCGCCCCGGTGATCGCGCCGACGGCAGCGGCGGTGACCCCTTTGACGAAGGCCGCGATGGCCGGACGCTTGCCGTACTTTCTGAAGGCGGGGGCAGCGACAACCACAAACGCGTAGCAGGGCAGAAACGTCCCCAGGGCGGCGACACATGCTCCGGCGAAGCCTGCCACCAGGAACCCAATGAACCCGGAGGCAATCACGACGGGGCCAGGGGTAATCATGGCGACGGCCACTGCATCCACGAACTGGCGGGAGGTTCGCCAGTGATGGCCCTGGACGACGCCTCCATACAGAAAGGGGATGATGGCCAGCCCGCTGCCGAACACAAAGGCCCCGGCGGCGGCGAAGAAGATGAAGAGCGCCCATAGCGTTCCTCCTGCGGTTCCTCCTACAGCAAGCAGAGCCGCCAGGGGCAGCGGCGACCAGCTGCCGACCCCGGTTTTTCCCTTGCTCCAGCGCTTCCAGAAGTCCTTGGGTGGAGCTTTGACCAGCCAGACGAGGAACCCCGCAGCGAGGAAGAACAGCACCTGCTCGGACTGTGTCAGAATGGTCACGGCTGCAGTAACGAGGTAGATCACCCAGAGCAGCGGATCCCGGCCGATGGTTTTCGTGGTGAGCTTGTACGCACTGTGTGCAATGATACCAATCACGCTCGCACCCACCCCATAGAACACCGCCTGCATCCAGCTGAGACCACCGTAGAGCGTATAGAGCCAGCCGAGGGCGACCACCAACAGAAATGACGGCCAGATAAAGGCCAATCCCACCAGGGTCGCCCCCAGTATCCTGTACCGCACGTAGCCCAGGTACATAGCAAGCTGCGCGGCTAATGGCCCCGGACAAAGTTGGGCGAGGGCCAGACCCTCCTTGTAGTCAGCTTCGGCAATCCATGCACGCTGCTCGACGAGATCGCGCTGCATGTAGCCCACCAGGGCCACCGGACCACCAAAGCCAAGGGTGCCTAAACGCAAAAAATAGCGCACCAGTTGCCAGAGCGAATAGGAGGCTCGGTCTGCTCCCTGTTCCAGAGGAACTTCTCCCGTGCGTGGTGTGTCCATCTGCTCCTCGTTGTCTACCGAAGTAGACGCCTCTTCAAAATAATCCAATTGCTGTTACAAGAATAAATAACCATGGTTATATTCTACTCGAGTCTCCATCAAAATGCAAGGACTGCGAGCGAAGGAGACGCTCTTTCTCCAAGATGCAGGAAAGCGCAAAGCGGTGACACGCCTGGCTGAACAAAGGAAATGATTGTGAGAAACCAAGATGACGAATGAGGTGGCGTCCTGGTCCAGCCTTCAGGGAACTCTTCTTTTCTTGCTCAAACGTCCCGGTCACGAAGTTATGGTAAAAACAACAACAATCGTGCCCATCTCTTCCGCGATGCATCTCGGCAGAGAGGCGAGCGCAAAGCACCCGTTACTCAGTCTATCTGTGTCTCCAGGAGCGAGCCATTTGATAGACGACGTAGAGAGCGGCCTCGCTGCCCGAAGCCTCACCCTTCTCAAAAACCCCTTCGGTCTGTCCCGTCTGGTTCGTCACGTGAGCAAAACAAATGATCTGGTACTGCCTGGGCTGCGAGAGCCGCATAGAGGGCGGCAGCCTCCATTTCCACTGCCAGGATGCCCTCTGCACGGCTTTGTGCGGTCATCGCCTCCGTCTCCCGAAATGGCGCATTGGTCGTCCAGCTCGCTCCGATATGCAGGGGGACCGAGCCGTGGTCCCAGTGTGCGCTGACCATCGCTCGCAGCGCAGGATCCAGGTGGCTGTACGCTGCGGGCGGCAGATAGTGGTAGCTCGTCCCCTCGTCGCGCAGGGCCCGCTCCCGGCCAGTACATGCGAAACCGAGACGTACAAACCGGGTCACGACACCCTGGAGTCGGTGCCCTGCAAATCCTGGCAGGTGGCTTTGCCCCTTGCGTCCCCGTTCACCAGGAAGCGGGAGGACCGATGCAGGTCCTCCCGCTTCGTGCCCTGGCTGGCTCCTACGAAAGGAATTTCCAGGCGCTCGAGAACTGCGTCCCCTGGGTGAGCTGGAGCGTGATGCCGAGCAAGCCCAGCCCTTCCAACTGGCGAGCACGCGCCAGTGGCCCAACGTCAATCGGGCGCAAGCCTCCCGCTTCCACCACTTGGGAGAGAATCGCCTTGGCTTGCGCGTCGTCACTGGCGATGAAGACATCGAGTGGTTGACCGGCCACCTGGCCGTTGACCAGCGTGCCGACGAAAGTGGTATTGAACGCTTTGACCACCCGTGCTCCGGCTGGGACAAACCTGGCCACCTCTTCGGCAGCCGAACTGTCCGTCGTGGTCGCTAGTCCATCAAAGGTGGCGTTGAGCGGGTTGGTGATCTCCACGACGATTTTTCCGGGGAGTTGTGCAGCGTAATGCTGGATGACCTCTAGCTCCGCTGGGTAGGGGACCGTCAGGATCACGACGTCGCCCTGGATGGCACTGCCGAAAGGAGCGGCCTGGGCACTTGCTCCGCGGCGAGCCACCGCTTGCAGTTGTGCCGCCAGATCGGCCGCTTTCTCCACGTCACGACCAAGCAGGGTGACCGAGTTCCCACCCGCCACCAAGCGGCTGCCGATCCCGCGGGCCATGTTGCCCATGCCAATAATGGTAATCTTCATAGTGCTTCTCCTCTGCACCAGGTGTATCTGGTGCGTCTAACGTGACGACTCATCTGAGCTACCCGCTCAGGCCACGGGCAGCGAGCCCAGGACCACGTCACCCCGGGCCGGTTTGCTTCCACTCGCCCGCTCCACGATGTCGGTGGGCGTGGTCGGCACCTCGGGCGTGATCCAGCTGTGCGAGAAGGTTGACAACACCATCTCTATTAATTACTATAATATAGTGGCTTTTATTTTACAAGAAGACACTCAAAAGTGGGATACTTACCAGAAAGTAGGGTAGTTATCTGATGGAAACCATGAGTTGGAACGTCTATGATGCCACCTGTCCGTCGCGGCAGGTGCTCGACTTGATCGCCGATAAATGGGCCACCCTCATTGTCGCCTTGCTCGAAGATCGCCCGTGGCGCTTTGCGGCCCTGCAGCGCCACATTGGGGGCATTTCGCAAAAGATGTTGACCCAGACGCTGCGCGACCTGGAACGCGATGGCCTGGTGCAACGCACGGTGTATGCGCAAGTGCCCC
>WNGK01006655.1_pt1 | contig 22984 bp, 16 predicted proteins | sample 5400601 | NCBI WGS metagenome assembly WNGK01 (sample SAMN13153376, study PRJNA577476) | soil metagenome | isolation source: 60 cm soil or saprolite under Garry oak tree replicate 1 | place: USA:California | collected 2016-06-15
CACCGAACCGCGCGCTGCCCCGCTCGCCCCTCGGCCAAACCCGCTCGAGCGCGCAATCGACCGCGTGCGCCGCGGCGCGACCGACTCGCAACTGATCGAATGCCACTTCGGCCGACCACCCGTCGCCCAACGGCAGACGGCGGCCGGAGGGGCGTTGCGCGAATGCCACGAGCTGCCGCGCTCGCGTCGGCCCCAGCACGAGTCCTACTCTGCGGGCCGCGGCGCGCAACAGCGCGACAGACAATGCGTTATCATAGCCGCACACACTCGCGCGGGCAACGGTGAAGGTCGTTCCCTGCACGCTGAGCGCTAACTCCGGCACGATATCCAACATGCGATCCCAGGCACGACGATCGCCGGCCGCATGACGACCCTGCTCCAGCAGATCGCGCCGCAGGCGTGCGCCGAGGCGCTCGTTCAGTAACGGCAGCAGCGTCGTGCGGACCCAGGAGCGGAGGTGCCGAGGGTCGCGATTCGCAGGATCCTCGTAGACGGGCAGGCCGCGCTCCGCGACGTGGGCGACGAGCTCGCGGCGCGTGAACGGCAACAGCGGTCGCACCAGCCCGCCACGACCGCGCGGGGAAATTCCTGCGAGACCGGCGGGCGCGCTGCCGCGCAGCCCGCGCAGCAGGATCGTCTCGACCTGATCGTCTTCATGATGCGCCGTTACGATGTATTTCGCGCCGCGGCGGCGCTGCACGTCATGCAGCCACGCGTAGCGTGCGCGGCGTGCTTCGGTTTCCGTCGTTTCGGGTCCCAGATTCAGTTCGGTGCACTCGAATGGCACTCCGTACTTCTCCGCCAGAGCGGCGACGGACTGTCGGACGGTCGGACTGTCGGACTGAATACCATGATCGACGTGGGCGACTACGAGGGACAATCCGAGCTCGCTCGCCGCGTCGCTCAGCAAATCGAGCATGGCAACGGAATCCACGCCACCAGAGACCGCGACAAGCGCCTCCCCGGGATCCCGGAAGAGGCGATTCTCGCGGATGTGCGCCAGCACGCGCGTCGGCAGCGAGGCACTAGTCGTCATGTATCTTGAAGTATGCTTGAGCCCGGCCTGACATACCAACTCCTGCGCAATCTCACATCTCCGGTCGTCGCAATCACCTCCGAGCGCAACGGCAAGGAGAACGGCATGATCTCCGATGCCGCGGTCCGCGCCTCGATTGTGCCGTCCGCTCCACGGGTATCCGTGTACATCCACAAGTTCAATTACAGCCACGACATGATCTTCGAGACGGGGCGCTTCGCCATGCATCTGCTGCATACCAGGCAGTTCGATGTCGTGCGGCGCCTCGGCTTCGTCAGCGGACGCGATCGCAACAAGCTCGAGGGACTGCCGCACCATCGCGGCGTCCTGGGCGTGCCGGTGCTCGACGAATGTTTCGCGCATTTCGAGTGCCGCATCGTCAACGTGATGGATACCGGCAGCTCGACCTTGTTCCTGGGTGATGTGGTCGCGGTCGGGCCCGGCGCCGCGGCCGCTGCCGACGCGCGGGGTGAGCTGCTGACGGCGACGTATTTCCGCGCCAACATGCCCGCGGAGTGGCGTGTCGAGTACGAAGCGAAGCTCCAGGAGGCGCAGCAGACGGCCGCCGCGATGTCGCGCACCATCAAGCCGGTGGTTTGGAAAAAAAACTAGGGGGCGCAGCTTGCTGCGCCCCTACGCGTTCGTAGCCAGAGATTCGAATTCTAGCGATTCAACAACGCGCTGACACCAATCCCAATCCCCCAGTTGCCGTTGAAGCTGACCAGGTAGGATTTGTTCGCGGCGCTCGGCATGAAATCCGCGTGCCCGTCGAGCCGGATCGCGAGAATCTTCCCGAACCGTTGCCGCAAACCAACCTGCCCCGCTACGCCACTGTCGTTCGCTTTGTACGCCCCGGTGTAGGTATTCCGCACGAACCCGATCCCCGCGAACACCTCGGCGCGACTCGTGGACGGCACGTCGTAGACGAGCCACACGTGCAGGGGCCGATAGCCAGCACCGCTCTTCGAGGCGCTCGCGATGTCCACTTCGACCGCGAGGAACGACAACGGGTTCACGCCGAGGCGCCCACCGAAGCCGAGCGCGTTGTCCACAGGGAGAGAGTTGTCGGCGTTGAGATAGGCAGCGAACCCGCCGATCTCGAACGAGCCTCGTTTTTGGGCTCGCGCGGGAAATGCGGCGGTACACGCTGCTCCGACAACGAGCAGTAGGACGCGAAAGGTCATGACGGCCCCCTTTTGGGGTAGATGGCAGGGTCCCAATCTGATGCGCGGGGCCGAAGGGCGGTAGGCCACTACTGTTCGAAAATAGCAGGGGTGGGATTCGAACCCACGACCCCGGCATTATGAGTGCCGTGCTCTCACCAGGCTGAGCTACCCTGCCGCACGTCTTAGTTGACGCCGACCCTGCCCTGCACCGAGGCAATCAACTTGGCAGAATCGTAGCCGACCCCATCCTTAAAAACAATCGTGGGGCTGCGGATCGCCGACGGGTCCGCCGTCAGGTCGCCGCGCAGTACCACGAGGTCGGCCAGCTTGCCGGACTCGACGGTCCCAAGCGTCTGCTGCACACCGAGAATCCTCGCGCCGTTTAGCGTCATGATCTGAATCGCCTGTGCGGGCGTGAACCCCGCTTCGATGAACAGCTCGTAGTTGCGCTGATCGCCGAATCCGGCGAGCGCGCCGCCGATGCCTGTCGGATCGACACCGGCCGCCATGAGGCCGCCCGCGGCGACGAACTCGCGCTCGAACGCCATCGCGTTCTTGAACGCCTGCAAGGAAACCCAGCCGGTGCCGCTCGAGTCGATCTGCTGGCGCATCTTGAGGTAGCTGTCGCGGACTTCGGGATCCATCGCCTGCAACGTGCGCTCATCTCTCGTCGGACGACCGGCTACGAATGGCTCGTAGACCGCCAGGGTGGAGGTCATCGACACGTGGTGCTGCACGAGCGACTGAATCGTGGCCTGCCCGGCGTTCCCCTTGGGGTCCGACGCGCTGATCTGCGCCATCAGGTTGACCGGACAGACATCCGCCGGCCTCCCAGTCGTGAAGTCCGACGCGGTCAGCATGCCGTGCTCCAGGTTGTCGATGCCGAGCGACACCGCCTCCTGGAAACTCACGGAGCAGAGATGGCCGGTGACTTTGATGCCGCGCCGGTGCGCCTCCTGAATCGCCGCACCCAGCTCGGCGCGACGAATGTCCGTGTACGCTTTGATCCACGTCGCGCCTTCCGCCGCCCAGTACGCGACAAAGCGGCGCGCCGCCTCCGGAGAGTTCAGGATCGCCATCGCACCGCCGCCGTGTTCGCCCGTGATGTACGGCGCCGTGAGATGGATGCGCGGCCCCGGCGCCAACCCGTGGTCGATCGCGTCCTTCAGATTGATCTCGGCGTACGGCGCCCGGCTGCCGGTGGTACGGATCGTCGTGACCCCCGACCCCAGATACAGCCGCGGTCCGGTATACGACATCTGCACGGCGCGGCCACCAGCGGCGGTATAGAACAGATGGTCGTGCATGCCGATGATGCCGGGAATGACGGTAGACCCATTCATGTCCATGACGCGTGCGCCCGCAGGGATCGGCACCGTCGCCGCCGGGCCCACGGTCGCGATCCGGCCGGCGCGGATGACGATCGTCTGATCGGATTTGGGCGCGCCGCCCGTTCCATCGACCAACAGGACGTGCGTCAACGCGAGTAACGACGTATCGACGGCGACGTATTCGCGCACTTGCGCGGCGAGCGAATCGGGACGCTGTGCCGTGAGTGCGAGCAGGAGGGTGAGCGCGTACATGAGGCTCCTCGCTAATCGACGGTGAAGTGCAGCATCATCCCGGACGAGAGGTGCTCGGCGATGTGGCAGTGCAGCATCCATTCGCCGGGGTTCTGTGCGTCGAGCAGAATATCCACCACCGCACCGGCAGGCACCAGCACGGTATCCTTCCACGCCAGATCCTCGTTGGGCACGCCGTTCACGGCCAGTACGAGAAAGCGCTGGCCGTGCAGATGAATCGGATGTTGCATGCCGTGAAACGCACGGCGCTCGTTGACGAGACGAATTTTTGCCGGCGCACCGCGCCGGAAGTGCCACACGATATCCATGTTCTCGCGCCCCGTCGCGGGGTCCTTCAGGACCCAGCGTACCTGCCGGCCCGTGGACGCCCAGTTCATCATCGGCATGGTCCCGCCCCACTCGACGGGCGCAAAGTAGATCGAGTCGAGCTGCATCAGGCGCTCGGTCACGAACGGCAAGCCGTGCGTCTGGAGCGTGAGCACGAGGGTCTTGTCGGGGGCTCGGTCGATATACCGGCGGTACGGTTCGAGGGCGGCGAAGGGCGGCGGAGGGCGGCGAAGGGCGGCAAAGGCTGCACCGAAGTCGGGCGAGACACGCCGAGGCGAGACTGTCACGACGCCGAGCGTATCAACGAGTGGGATGAACCGGCCGAAGAGGTGGTCGAGTCCGCGGACCTGATTGACCAGCGGGAAGGCTCCAGCTCTGTCGAACCGGACGTCCACCACGTAGCGCTCCGCGGGAGCGATCACCACGCTCTCGACCCATGCCTCACGCTCGAACGGTCCGGCGTCCGCCGCGACGAGCTTCATGCGCGCTCCGGGGAACGAGAGGTTCAGCGTGCGGGTGCTCGACGCGTTCGTGAGATAGAAGCGCACCACTTCACCACGCCGCACCGCCAGGCGATACCCCGGCTCACCGTTCACGAGAAACACGTTGCCAAACCGCCCCATCAGCGCGTGGGTCGGTGATTCCTGGCCGAACGGGATGAGTCCAGGATCGCCGACGAGCAGATCCTGCAGCATCAGGATCTGTTCGCGATTGGCGAAGGTTTTCGCGCCGGGCTCCCGCACCAGAATGTTGCCGTACAGGCCGAGGGCCTGTTGGATGTCCTCGCGAATGTGCGGATGGTACCAGTAGATCCCCGCATCCGGGAACCGCAGCTTGTATGTGAACGCGTCGCTGACGCCATCGACTCCGTCGAACGCGTTTTCGAGCCGGATCCCATGCCAATGAATGCTGGTCGAATCCGACAGGTGATTCGTAAACCGCACCATGATCTCGGCGCCACGCCAGACCTCGAGCAATGGTCCCGGATACTGGCCGTTGTAGCTGTACATCGTGAAGCTCTGGCCATCGATGGTGCGGCGGACGAGCTCGGCATCGAGATCGACGATGTCGCCGTCCTTGAGAAGGAGGACCTCGTGCGGCTCTGCCTTGGGGAGGGGAGTCTCTGCCGTCGGGAGAAAGGGCGTCACATCAGGTCGCAGCGCCATCTCCGACGGCAGCATCATCAAGCCGGGCGGCGTCGGCACCATCGGCCACCCGGAGCTGTCGGGCTCGGCGTGATCCATTGCATGAGAGGACCCCGCGGCGCCCAGCGAGAATTCCATCAGATCCGGCGGGAACGGCCGCGTGCTTGGCGACTGGCCGCGCAGAATGATGCGACCGCTCGGCTCACGCACACGCGCGCTGCGCTCGGCGGAAATCAGAATGTTGAACTTGTCGAACTCGATGGGCCGCAGTGTCACGCGCCCGTTCTTCACGGCGCCGAGCCGGATCAACGAATCCATCTGCGGCGTGGTGACCCACGCGATGTAGGTGCGGGACGGCGCGAGTCCGCGGAGATAGGCGATGGGGATGAAGCGCGCATGGCCGTCGGCGGTGACGGCGACCGTGAACGGCCCGGGAGGGCTCGCGAGCTCGACGCGTCCCGAGACTCCGTTGATCCCGGGAGCGGCGACGAGCTCGATGCAATAGAGATCGTGACTGGGGCCGAGGGGAGTGGGCGGGTCACATGGTCTCCCGCCCACCACCTGTCCTTCACAAATCCCCGCCGCGAAGGCGAGGAGTACTAGTGCTTCGCGCGCCTTGGCAATCCGAGGACGCTCCCGTTCCACACCTCACGGCCACGCGAAATCGGGACAACCGGTCGAGGGCTGGCTGTCGACGATGAGACATCGAACGTGTACGCGCCGGTTTCGCCGGGCGCGCTGCTGCTGATCAGGATGTCGTATGGCCCGCTGGCCGCGACGGTGAATTTGATGAACGCGGTCGGATTCCCCGCCGAGCTATCGTCGTTCTGGGCCACCAGCGAGCGCGGATAGGTGACCAGGTCCATGATTTGATACAGGGCCAGGCTGGGATTGATCGCCGCCGAATGCGCCGAGATGGTCAACACCGAGCCCTGGACCAGCTGAATGCGCGCGACGTCGTAGTAATGCGGCGTTGCCGAGCTGTCGGCACAGTCCGACGCTGTCAACGAGTCGTTGATCGTCACGCCCCGCGCCACCCAGACTTGCCGGCAGCCGTTCATGCCGGCGGGCCGTGTGGTCGCCGACACCGAGTACGCGCCCGTGGTACCCGGGTTGAACGAGTTCGCGCCGATCACATAGCTGCCGCCGGGGAGAATGATGTCGAGCTGCGAGTTCTGCACGGTCCCCAGCGCGACGTCGTCATCGAATCCGAACAGCGGACCGTCGACGCTCCAGAAATCCACCCACGTATCGAACACCGCCGAATTCATCGCGAGGCGAATGCTCTGCTGCCCGACCGGCAGGTCGAGCGCGTAGAAATCGTAGTACCACCCCGAGTGGCCGAAGTTACAGTCGGTCGTCTTGAGGGCGCCGATAACCGTATCGCCGAGGGCATAGGGAGCGAGATAGGCGCAGGGATCGAGTGCCGTGGCGTGGTATACGACATCCGAGACACCCGATACAGCGGCGTGGATGGTGATGTTTCCCAGAACCGAGCCCAGCGTTGCGGTCGTCGAGGCGGCGCCGTTGACGTCGGTGGTCTCGGTCGCTGGGGTGAATGACGCACCGCCGCTGGGCGTCGCGCTCCAGGTCACGTGCACGCCCTGGGCCGGCTGCCCGTTCGAGCCGAGCGCCACAAAGCTCAGCGGAAACGTGAGCACCGAGCCCGTGGGTGCGGTTTGGCTGTCGCCGGCAATGCCGGTGACCGAGGCCGCCTGTGGACCGGTCCCGGTGCTGTCTCCACCGCACGCCGCGGCGGCCGCGAGCAACGCGGCGACGGCAACGCGCACGAACCTACGACGCCTGTTCATGGTGCCTCCTCTATTTGGGCACGACGCGGTAGAGTACCTCGCCGTCTCGAATCATTCCGAACTGCTCCCGCGCGACGCGCTCCTGCACCGCGGGATTCGTTTCCAGGTCGTGGGCCAACTGGGCGAGTGAATCGAGCTCGATGCGCAGCGCGGCCACCCGGGTGCGTTCGTCCGCAAGCTGCCGCCGAATCGTGATCCAGTCGGCGGTGCCGTATTCTCCGCCCCACACGGCCAACGCGAGCAATCCCACACCGCCTGCGATTCCAGCTATGCGGGTTCGGGTCACAAGCCGTACAGATGCCGGCCGGGATAGTGCGCCACATCGCCGAGCTCTTCGGCGATGCGGAGCAGCTGATTGTACTTCGCGACGCGCTCGGTCCGGGACGCGCTGCCGGTCTTGATCTGGCCGACGCCGGTCGCCACCGCGAGGTCCGCGATGAACGTGTCCTCGGTCTCACCCGAGCGGTGGGAGATCACCGAGCCGTAGCCGTTGCCGCGCGCCAGCTCGATGCACTGCAGCGTCTCCGTCAGTGTGCCGATCTGATTCACCTTGATGAGGATGGCGTTCGCGACGCTCTCTTCGATGCCTCGCGCCAGCCGCTCGACGTTGGTGCAGAAGAGGTCGTCCCCTACAAGTTGCACCCGTTCCTGCAGGGCCGCTGTGAGCTTGGCCCACCCGGTCCAGTCGTCCTCTGCCAGACCATCTTCGATGGACACGATGGGGTAGCGGTCGATCCAGCCCTTGTAGAGCGCAATCATCTCTTCGGCGCTCTTCTGACCGCCCTTGCTCTTCTTGAAGGTATACGTCCCGTCGGCGTAGAGCTCGGACGCCGCCACGTCGAGCGCGATCGCCATATCCTTACCGGCCTCGAAGCCCGCCGCCTCGATCGCCGCCATGATCGCCTCGAGCGCCGCTTCATCGTTCGGCAGGTCCGGCGCAAAGCCTCCCTCATCCCCGACCGCGGTCGAGAGTCCCCGCTTGGACAGGACCTTCTTCAGCGCATGGAACGTCTCCACGCCCATGCGCAGCCCTTCCGGGAACGTCTCGGCGCCGATCGGCACCACCATGAATTCCTGGCAGTCAACGGTGTTCGCCGCGTGCGCACCGCCGTTCAGGATGTTCATCATCGGGACCGGCAGCACGTGAGCGACGGGCCCACCGAGATAGCGATACAGCGGCAGGCCCGCGTCCTGCGCGGCCGCGCGCGCGATGGCGAGCGAGACGGAGAGGATGGCGTTCGCGCCCAGGTGACTCTTGTTCGGCGTGCCGTCGAGGTCGAGCATCGCGTAGTCCACGGCGATCTGATCCTCTCCCGACAGGCCTTCGAGCCGCGGGCCGATCACTTCGTTCACGTTCTTGACAGCTTCGAGCACGCCTTTGCCGCCGTAGCGCTTGTTGTCGCCGTCGCGCAGCTCGACCGCCTCGTGCTCTCCGGTGGAGGCGCCGCTCGGCACGGCCGCCGTGCCGCTCGCGCCGCTGGCCAGGGTGACGTCGGTTTCGACGGTGGGGTTGCCGCGGCTGTCGAGAATCTCTCGCGCGTGTATCGAGATGACTGTGCTCATTGGTGGACCGCACCCTACCGCGCCTTTGTCTGAAGGGCAACCATCGCCGCGCGCACTTCGTCCCGCAGCCGCTCGCGATCCTCGGGCCGCAGCCCGGTCGTCATGATCGGACGCGCGGCGAGCAGACGGATCGGACGCGGACGCAACCGCCACGCGCCCTTCGGCAGGATCTCGAACGTGTGATGGACGTAGACCGGGATGATCGGGACCTGGGCGGCGATCGCCAGACCAAACGGCGCGTTTTTGAAGGGCAACAGCTCGCCGGTGCGGCTGCGGGTGCCCTCCGGGAAGACAACAATGGAAGAGGTGCCCTCTCGAATCGTGTGCGCCGCCTCGTCGTACGCCTCGAACGCCTTTTTGCGGGCGGCACGATCGATGGGAATGTGGCCGGCGGCGAGCATCGCGCCGCCGAGGAGTGGAATCTTGAACAGCTCCTGCTTGGCGACGAACCGCACGGACCCGGGGAGCGTCGCGAACAGCGCCCAGATGTCGAACATCGACGAGTGATTCGAGGCGTAGATCACCGGACGGTCACGCGGGATGTGGTCCAGGCCTTCGGCGATGACCGGCGTCCCCGCCGCGCGGAGAATATTCCGCGCCCAGTCGGTGCCCGCCCAGTCGTAGACGCCACCACGGCGGTTGCGCACGCGGAACACGCCGGCGACGGCGGCGCCGGTTGCGTGGACGAGAGTTGAAGCGACGAGAACTACGTAGTACCAGAGGGTGCGAATCACCGCGAAAAGTGATCGTATCCGGCTGGCAGAGGGACGGGCTTGTTGTGGTCGAGCAGCCGCACACCGCCCCGGCGTCCGCCCGCGCCACGCAGGCAGGTGCCGATCCGGCTCAGCGCCAATCCGGTTTCGGAGCGGAAGGCGGAAACGCTGGCGTCACCGAACGTCGGCGGCATGGTGCATAGTAACTCGAATTCTTCCCCGCTGGCGACCGCGGCCGTCGCGGCCACATCCTCCCAGCACGGGATCTGCTCGAGGTTGATCTCGATGCCGACTTCGGATGCGGCGGCGAGGTGTTGGGCGTCGGCGGCGAGGCCATCCGAGATATCGATCATCGCGCTGACACCGTGATCGGCGAGCCAGAGGCCGGCCTGGATCCGGGGCTCCGGGCACGCATAGCGGTTGCGGAGCACGGTGGACATTTTCTTGCCCGCGCGGAAATGCTCGAGCGCCAGCGCTGCCCCCCCCAGATATCCCGTCACCCATACGCCGTCGCCTTCGCGCGCACCCGAGCGACGCACCGGCCGCGCGGCTTCACCAATGACGCACACATCGACGATGTACTGCGGGGCGCGCGTGAGATCACCGCCCAGCACTCTTGCTTCGAGGTTGTGCAGCATGCCGGCAACACCGGCCATGATGTCGGCGGCCGCACCGTCGGTCTTCTTCCCGTCCGCCGGGATGCCCAGGGATACGAGCGCGCCCAGCGGCCTGGCGCCCTCCGCCGCAAGGTCTGACAACGCGGACCCGGCGGCGCGACAACCGATTTCCTTGAAGTCGAGCCAGTCGGTCCGGAAATGGACGTTCTCGAGCGAGTTGTCGATGCTGATCGCGAGGTTGGTGGATCCCAACGAAATCAACGCGCAGTCGTCACCGAGGTCGGTACCGTCGCCGGTGATCTCGGCGATCCGCCCGATGATGCCGCGGATGCGATCGAATTCCTTGCCTGGACCCAGGTTCATCGGTTGGGGATCACCTGTAAAACTACTCCTTCCTAACCGGGGTCATCACCCCATGTTCCACGCCCCAGGGGGTCAGACGTCGGGAGCCTCCAGTTCTACCAGAACTGGAGCCCGCCCCGGCTTCACATCCCGCCACGCCCTCCACACATCCGGCAACGCGGCCAGGACGTCAGCGGGCCGCAAGCTGCGCGCGGTCCATTGGCGGGCCCCGAGCTCCGCCGCTCGACCCATGGCATGCGCGCCGAGCGCCGCGGCTTCCGCGGGCGCGGTTCCCCGGGCGAGGAATGCCCCGATGAAGCCGGCGAGCATATCCCCGCTGCCGCCGGTCGCAAGCCCGGGATTGCCGCTTGCGACGACGTGCTCGGGGCCGCGCAGATCGGCGATGACGGTCGGCACGCCTTTTAGTAGAACGGTGCACTTGAGCTTCGCCGCGGCGCGCGCCGCGGCCGACCAGCGGTCGTTCGCCGCTTCGTCGGCCAATGCGTCGCCGGCAAGGGCGCGGAATTCTCCCAGGTGCGGCGTGCACACGACGGGCCGATTGGCCGGACCGTCGAAGTAGTGGAGCGCATCGGCGTCGATCACGGTGGGCACCGGGCGGCGCGCCAGGACCTCGGCAACGAATTGCTCGCGCACGTCCACACGGCCGAGCCCCGGACCGATCACGACCGCGTCGGCCCACTCGAGCACCTCGGCGACCGCGGGCTCGAGGTTGTCACCAAGTGACGATTCAACGGTCAGTACGTCCGGCAAACTGGCCTGGGCGGCGACGATGGTTTCGCGCGGAGACGCGGGAGTCGCTCCGCCGCCCAGCGGTCCGTGACCAGGCGCGGCCATGCGTCATCGGGCGGCGGGAGTCCGATATCGACGACGACGACCTTGCCGCACCACTCGCGCGCCAGCAGATGCCCGCGTCGCGCGGCTCCGAACGTCACGGTGAGCTGCGCGCGCACCGGTCCGTGGGCTTCGCCGCTCGAGAGATCGAGACCGGTCGGCCCGTCCACGGCGAGAATCGGCGCGCCGTAATCCACGAGGCGCTGCGCCAGCGCGAGCACGTCGCCCTTCGCGGGACCGGCGGCGCCGGTGCCGAGCAGGGCATCCACCGCAACGGCGGACTTGGGCCACGTTTCTTCGCGGCCCAGCTCGCGGACGCCATCGACCCGCGCGAGCGCACGATTGTCGATGGCGTCGTCCGTCTTGGGATCGACGGCCGCGACCCACACGGGAATGCCGACGGCGTGCAACGCGCGCGCGATCACCCAACCGTCGCCGCCGTTGTTCCCGGCCCCCGCCGCGACGAGCACACCGCCGGTCGATGCATCCGACAACTCGGCGACGAGCACCTGGACGATGGCCCGTCCCGCCGTCTCCATCAGCACGCGGCTCGGCACGCGGTACTGGGTGCGTGCCGCCGCATCCCACGCAGCCGCCTCGCTCGCCGAGAGCACCGGAATTGGATTCACGGAATCACCACCCCCGCGTATCCCACCACCCGCGCATTGTCGCCGGACACCCACCCGGAGTGGCGGTAGTCTACCACCTCGGCTCGCTCGGCGCCCAGCGCCCGGGCGGCGGCGATGACGGCCGCTGCGGGTCCGCGCCCACACATCGAGATCCGCTCGCGCTGGCAGCGCACGAGCAGCTCCGCGCCATCCAGGGCGCGGATCGCGTCGAGCGCCTGGGCATCCTTCTGCTCCGTCACGCCCGCCGGCTCATAGTGATTCATGTCGCTCGACGCCAGCAGCAACATCGGCTCGCCGGCGGCTTGGACCAGCCCGGCGAGCATCTCCCCCAGCAGGCGCGCGGCGTCCCAGGCGTCCCACGCAATCACGAGCGGGACGATGCGCACGTCGGCACGCAGCAGTTGCAGAAATGGGAGCTCGACTTCGACGGCATGCTCGGCCCGATGCGCGTCATGGTCCACTCCCACCACACCGCGCGAGACCGCGAGGAGCGCCTTCGACATCTCCGCGTCGATCGGCACATCGCCGAGCGGAGTTCGGAACGCGCCCTCCTCCCAGAGGGACACTCCACCCTCGGCCTCGGAGATACCCGTGTGGTTAGGAGCGAGAATGATGACGAGACCAGGAATAGTGATTCGCGTAAATACTGCGGCTGCGGTTGGTCCGGAATAGATGTAGCCGGCATGCGGCGCGATAACACCGACGGCCGGACGGCCGGACGGCCCGACGGTCCGGCGAGCATCGGCAAGGAGTGTAGCGATTGTCGCCCGCAGTTCAGCGGGATCTTTCGGATAGAACCGCCCGCTGACCGCGGGTGGACGAACTGCTAGCCCGACGAGGAGACCCCCGGCCAGCGATAGCCGGCTCCGGCCTTGAAAACGTCGGCGAATTCATACACGCGCTCGAAGTCCTCGAGACGATCGGCGGGTTGGCGCGCCAGCAACCCCACGTCGATGAGCATGAAGACGATCTGCCCGAAGTCCTCGGTGGTGTTGATCCCCCAATGCGTCAGCACGGCCGACGCCAGCATCCCGAACTGCTCCAGCGCGAAGTCGCGGCAGGCCCACGCCAGCTCGACACCGCTCAAATGGCGGCGCGCGGGGAGGCGCGTCTGGGCGAATTCGAGCGCCGCGAGCACGAAGACGTAGGCGCGCTCGTTGTATTTGCCGTCGCGACGGCGAATCTCCGCGAGTGCAGTTTCGAGGGTAGCGACGTCGCTCATCGCCGGGCCTGACCGGGAGGCACTGGAGGCGTCGGAGGTGCCGGGGGCGGCGTCGTCACCACCCGAATGCCGCCTGAGCGGCGTTCGGGCGGGGGGTCGAGCAGCGCCAACGCGAGCACGTCGTCGATCGTCTCCACGAGCTTGATATCGAGCAACTTCTGGACCTCTTCAGGCAAGTCAATAAGGTCGTTCTTGTTGCGCGCGGGAACGAGCACGGACGTGACTCCAGCCCGCGCCGCAGCCGTCAGCTTCTCCTTCAAACCGCCGATGGGAAGCACCCTGCCCCGCAGGGTCAGCTCACCCGTCATCGCCACGTCGTGGCGCGCCGGCCTGCGGCACAACAGCGATGCGAGCGCCGCCGCAATTGTGATGCCGGCCGACGGACCGTCCTTGGGAACGCCACCGGCCGGTACGTGCAGGTGCACATCCGACTGCGTGAACGCGTCGAGCGGGATGCCGAGCGCGCTCGCGCGAGCCCGCAGCAGACTCCAGGCCGCCTGTGCCGATTCCTTCATCACGTCGCCAAGCTGGCCGGTCAGGGTGATCTGGCCCTTGCCCGGCATCCGGATCGCCTCGATGAACATGATGTCGCCGCCCACCGGCGTCCACGCGAGCCCGGTCGCCACCCCGATCTCCGGCGCGCGGCCCGCGACTTCGCTCTGCACCTTCGGTTGGCCGGCGTATTTCTCGAGGTTCTTCGACGACACCTTCACCATCGTCGACTTTCCTTCGACCACTTCCAGCGCGGCCTTGCGCAGCACGCCTTGGATCTCGCGCTCGAGCTGCCGGACGCCGGCTTCGCGCGTGTACTCGGCGATCAGCCGCTCGAGGGCGCCATCCACGATATGGGCGCGCTCTTCCTCTTTACCCTTCCCCAATCCCGTCTCTTTCATCTGGCGCGGCAGGAGGTAGCGCTTGGCGATCTGCAGCTTCTCCGATGGCGTGTACCCCACGAGCGTCAGCTGCTCCATGCGGTCGAGCAACGGATCGGGGATCGGCATCGTGCTGTTCGCCGTCGCGATGAACATCACGCCCGAGAGGTCGAACGGCACCTCGAGGTAGTGGTCCACGAACGTCGAGTTCTGCGCCGGATCGAGCACCTCGAGCAATGCGGCGGTCGGGTCGCCGCGCACGTCGGAGCCCATCTTGTCCACTTCGTCGAGCATCAAGACAGGAGTGCGTGTCTCACAGCGTTGTAATGCGTGAATAATGCGTCCAGGAATTGCGCCCACATACGTCCGCCGGTGACCTCGAACCTCCGCTTCATCACGCACACCGCCGAGCGACACGCGCGTGAACTTCCGGCCCAGTGCTTCGGCTATGCTCTGGCCCAAAGAAGTCTTGCCCACACCGGGCGGCCCCACGAAGCAGAGAATCGAGCCCTTCGCCTCGGGATTCAGGGTCCGGACCGCGAGGTACTCGAGGATGCGCTCCTTGATCGTCTTGAGGTCATAGTGGTCGCGGTCGAGGATCTCGCGCGCCGCCTTCAGGTCGAGCCGGTCCTGCGTCACGCGGCTCCATGGCAGGGCGGCGAACACGTCCAGATACGTACGCGCGACCTGGTACTCAGCGGACTGCGGCGACATCTGGCGCAGACGCTTCAGCTCACGCTCGGCGACCTTTTTTGCTTCCGGCGAGAGCTGCGCTTCCTCGAGCCGTTTGCCGAGCTCCTCGAGCTCGTCGTCGCCCTCCCCCTCACCCAGCTCCTGCCGAATCACCTGCAATTGCTCGCGCAGCACGTACTCGCGTTGATTCTGGTCGAGCCGCGTCTTCACCTTTTCCTGGATCTGCGTCCCGACTTCGAGCACCTGGAGCTCCTGCACCAGGAAATCCGCCAGGCGCTCGAGCCGGTGTGTGACGTCGTCCGTCGCGAGCAGCTCGGCCTTGGCCGGCAGCGCGAGATCGAGGTTCGCGGCGATGAAGTCGGCGAGCTTTCCCGCCTCCGTGATGCCGGCGAGCACCTCGTGCAGCTCGGCGCCGAGGTAGGGGGCAATGTCGATCACGCGCGAGAATTGCGCGATGACGGTCCGCTTCAGCGCTTCCGTGCGGGAGTCCTCGAGCAGGTTCTCCTGCAGCGGCTCGGGTTCCGCCATCAGCCACTTCTCGCCCTGCGCGATGTCCTTGAGCCGCGCGCGCTCCAATCCCTGCACCATGACGCGCACCGAACCGTCGCCGAGTTTGAGCATCCGCACGATGGTGCCGAGCGTCCCTACGTCGTAGAGCTGGTGGGGCAGCGTGTTCATCACCGCGCCCTCGGGCGGCTCCATCCCGCCCATCGACTTCACGACGCCGAGCAAGAGGCGCTTTTCACCCTGGATGATCTCGTCGATCAGCTGAACGGCTTTGGGGTCTGTGAGGGCCAACGGCAAGACAACGTGGGGATAGACGACGAGCTGGCCCAGGGGAAGGACCGGCAGTCGCTCCATTACGTCACTCGGACCGACTGTGCGCCCGACGAGCGCGGCGGTTGTTTGGCGAGCCGGATCTCGAGGAAGCCGTGCTCGTACGTCGCGCGAATCGACGCGGGATCGACGACCACCGGCAGCCGGAAGCGGCGCTCGAATGGTCCGATCTGCACTTCCATCGAGTGATAGTGCCGGCGGCCCTGCTGCCGGGGCGTGCGCTCGCCCGCGATTTTCAGGATCCCTTCGTCCAGCTCGACCTTGAAGTCGTCGGCCTTCATCCCCGCGATGTCCATGTGGACGATCAACTCTTCTTCGGTCTCGTAAACGTCGGTACGCGGCTTCCACTTGGGAGATGCGACGAAGCCGACCGGACGGCCGTGCGCGACTTCATTGAAGTAGACGTCGAGCTCGTCGGCGAGGTGAACCGTGAGAGATCCCGACCCGCGGGAGGGACGATTCGGAGGTGTAAAACCGCTATCAGCCATGCGCGATTAAGATAATGCTCCTAAGGGGTCCCCGCGCGGGGCCTAAATCACCGATTTCGGCCCCTTTCCTGCCCCGCATGCCCCTAATTCCGAATCCGGTCGATCACCCGCTGGGTGGCCGGCTCGAACCGGAGCGACACCACCGGCATCAGGACCAGGGCGCAATTGCCGCTCGGGGAGGAGCAGCTCACGACCCCGCGCCGCACCAGCTTGACGGAGGCGTCGGGCTCGGGGAACGTCAGGGTGACCGTCGCCCGGCGGATGGCGGCGGTGAGCTGCTGCAATTGGCTGGGACCGCTCGCGACGCGGACCGCTTCGACCCGAGGTCCGGGCCCGATGAGGAGTTCGACCTCGCCCGACACGTCGGCGCTGAGCAGCTTCCCGAGCTTGATCGTGCGCATCGCCATCAGCGCCGAGCTCGCCAGATCGATGCGGCGGTCCGCCTCGCGTTCGTTGCCACCCAGCAGCTTGATGAGACGCGGCCTGATGGACTCGCTCGGCATGCCGCCATGCATTGCCAGGGCGTAGGTCTGGATGGCGTCGGCGGGCCTCCCGAGCCGTTGCTGAATCTGGCCGAGATGCTCGCCGATCACGCTTTCGTTGCTCAGCAGCCACGCGGCCCGTGCGTACCGCTCCGCTTTGGCCAGGTCGCCGCGGGCAAAATAGATCCAACCCATCGTATCCCAGAACGCTCCGAGACGGCCGACGGCGAACATCTCGCGCGGCCCGGCATCCTCGAGCGCAAGCCCGCGCAACACCCCCTCGGTCTGGTCGATCGCCCGGCGCGCATACATTTCCGCGCTGTCGAGCTCCACGCGTTGCTCCGCGAGGACGTAGGCGACGTTGTTCCACATCTCCGGCGTCGGTGAGAGTGCCACAGCCCGCCCAAACGCCGCGAGCGCGTCGCTGCCGCGCCCGAGGCGCGCATACGCGCTACCGAGCAGCACCTGCAGCGCCGTGTCGTCGGGAGCGATCGAGATCGCGTGCTCGAGCGCGTCGGCGGCTGCGGAGTCGCGGTGCAGGTCCACGAGCAGCCGCCCCAGGTTCGCATGGGCATACCTGTCGAGCGGATTCACCTCGATCTGCTTTTGGAAGGCAGCGACGGCCTCGTCCCGGCGCCCGGCGCGCCTGAGCGTCATGCCCATGTTGTTGTACGAGTACTGGTCGTACGGATTGATTTCGATCTGCTTGTGGAAGGCGAGTAACGCCGAATCGGTCTTCCCGAGCATCATGTACGCGCGGCCGAGATTATTCCATGCATACTGGTGCCGCGGCACGAGCTCCGTGACGGCGCGAAAGGCGCGGATCGCCGAGCGCGCGTCATTCGCGTCCAGTGCCGCCATCCCGCGCCGGTGCAGGTCGTCCGCATCGCCGGCGGTGGCGGCCGGCATCGCGGGCGCAGCACCGGAGCGCGTCAAGGGAATCGTCCGCCTTTCGTCCTCGCGCACGATGTTCCGGAAGGATCGGAAATCAACCGCGCGATCGGCCGGCAGCACGCGTCGCGCAAAGGTCAACGAGCGCTCCACGAGCAACGTGTCGCCGCGGCGCTCCGCGCTCGAGCGGTACGTGGCGTAATCGCGGGTCAAGCTGACAACCCCGGGGAGACGCGGCGTCACGGTCGGCGGCAGGACAATGCGAGCGTGGTAGGTCAGCTCGTCGACGACGGCGACCAGCAGACTGTCGGTCGGCATACTGTCCGGCGCCGGCAAATCGAGTCGCGGCAGCGGCACCTCGAGCTCGGCGTGCTGATTGGACCACGTGACGGCACCGGGGTTGTCCAGCTGGAACGTGAACGCGAACGGGGTGCGTGTCGCGAGCGGATCGTCGGCGGTCGTGCTTTGCACCGTACCCTCGAGGTCACCCACCGCGGCGAGCCGCTCCGCGAACAGGTGCCAGTTGTCTTCGGGCACCTGCTGAAACATCCCGCGCACGATGACTTCGACGTCGCCGCGCGACTCGTACCGGACCGCTGTCGTCAAGCGCCCCGCGTCGCTCAGCGTACCCGTTGCATCGAGCCGGTTGTAGGTGCGGTACGGCGGGGCTACCGGAACGCGCGCGAGCCGCGGCGCGGCATCCTGGGGAATCACCAGCGCCTGCTTGCCCCGGATCGTGACAAACAGGAACTGGAATGGCGCGACGCCGGGAGTCGCGTCCAGCCACACCGAGTCGAGCGCCGGCACGAACGTGATCAGGTGATCGAACTGCCCGGGCGAAGGGAGATCGGGGTCGATCGGCTCACCGGCGGCGATCAGCACCGGCGCCGAGGGAACGCCGATCGCGCGCAGCAGCGCGGCCAGCAGGACGTGCTTGTCCTTGCAATCACCGTACTGATTGGCCAGTACGTCGGCGGCCGGATGCGGCTGATAGCGGCCCAACCCGAATTGCAGGCTCACATAGCGGACCCGCTGCGAGACGAAGTCGTAGAGCGCAGCGATCGAATCGCGGAGCGTCGTCCGGCCGCGGACCAGCTGCGCGGCGCGCTGCTGGATCTCGGGCGTCACGGTCTCGCGATCGCGCTCGAGGCCCTGGTACCACTGGCCCACCTCCGCCCAGCTGCGGAACGTGGTGAGTGACACGCTGTGGTGCTGGCCGCGCGACAGGAACGTGGCTTGGCGTCCGGTGGTGTCGATCGTCAGGTTCGCGCGCTGCCAGATGTAGGTGCGGCGGTTACCGTTTTCCGTGATGCGCGGTTCCGGGCCGCCCTCGGTCTTGACCTGCACGTGGGTCTGGCGCGGCACGTCGTACGAGATGCGCTCGTCGAGCACGATGGACCCGCGCATGAACTCCGCCTCGTCCCAGAAATTCCCCGGCGCGAACGGCGTATGCGTCGTCCACGTGGCGTGATACTCGAGCGTGTCGCCCGGCTGGAGCGCGGGCACCGTCACTACCTTCTGGCGCAGGTCCGAATACATCGGAGCGTCCCGCGCCACTGGTCCTGTCAGATCTTGGATGGCGGTCGCGGGGGCGGTGACGGTATCGCCACCGGCTTTGAGCACCCGTACGAAGTCGATGTCGAGCCGCTGATTGCCGGAGGAATAATCGATCGTCAGCTGCCCAAAGCGGTTTACGGCCGCGGTGCTCTGGATGCGAATGCGCATGTCGAGCGTGGTGCTACCGGTGCCGTCCAGCTGGAAGGTGGTGGCGCGATGCAACCGCTCGATGACGAAGGGCTTGCGGGACAGATCGCCCTGCGCATGCAGCGGAACGCACGGCAGGAGCGCGAGACAGGCGGCGAGACGCCACGTCGTCATTTCAGATACTTGGTCCAGATGAGCACGACACCGCAACCGGTGGACACCTGCTGGTATTGTAGCGGCGCGCTCGCAGCGCGCGGGTACATCTCGACCCCCACGAGGTCCTGGGGCTTGTAGGTTTGGACCTGATCCCAATCACCCAGGAACCCATCGATATAGAGCGCCGGTACACACCAGCCGCGCCCGCCGATACCGGGATTCGGAAGCAGCGCCTGGAAGTCCGTGTTCCCACGCCCTTTGACCAACTGAATCGAGGGAAAGCTGCTGAGCACCGAGCGCATCGACGCCATGTCCGCCATCTCCGCCTCGCCGCGGAAGTAGCCGAGCCCGCTGCCCGAGCGCCGGCGCTGCTCGAAATCGTTCAACATGCGCGACGCCTGCCCTACCACCCGCACGGGCGTAAGGGCGACCGGGAGGGGTCCGAGCGTCACGGTGAGCGACGTCGTATCGCCCGGCCGCACATCCACCGCCTGGCCTGCCGGCGCGCGGCCGATCGCCTGCACGCTCAGCCACTGGGTTCCCGGCGCGACGCCACGAATGAGGAACGTGCCGTTGTCATTGATGATCGTGCTCGCGCCTTCGCGCACGGAGACGCGGCCTCCCCATACCGCGGTTTGTTCGTTCGTGATTGCCTGCCCGCGCACCACGCCGGTCTGGCGGTCGGGCGCGAGCGCCACCGTCAGATCCTGGCGCCCGATGCTGCGCGGGCCGAGCTGCAGATCGACCAGGCCTGATGAATCGCGCTGCGCGTACACGCGCAACGCGATCTTCATGTCGCTCGCCACGCCGCACGCGTAGTAGGTCCCCGTCGAATCGGTCTTCACAGTGAGGTCGCGCGGCTGGGTGTAGACGTTGACGGGATCGGTCTGAATGATGCGCAGCCACTTGAGCAGCACGCCGGCGCCGGCGAGATGCGCTTGCGTCTTGGCGTCCTGCACGAAACCGAACACGATGCCGCTGTCGGACCGCGTGCCGAGCTCCTGCCCGCAGCGGCGCTGCCACAGGGTGGCGAGCGAGGGCGTCGCGAGCCGGACCAGTGCGCCATCCGCCGCGTTCACGGGCACCGCGAGCGTGAAGAGGCCGGCCGAGTCCAGGCCGGGATGGGACACGAGCAGCGTGTAGCGGCCGGGAGCGATGCTGTCTAAATGAAAGCGGCCGTCCGCATCAGTCTCCGTGTGCCGCTCGCTGCCGCGCACCCAGACATCAGCGCCGCGCAGCGGGGCGTGTCGCAGACTGTCGTAGACCGTTCCATTCACCGACCGCTGGGCCGCGGCGATCTGTGGCACCAGCAGAAGCAACAGCGCCAGACGCATGGGGTCCATGCCGCAGAGTGTCTCGGGATTATAATCGACGCGGTGCGTCATTGCGCAGTGAGAAAGGCGGGCTAACCGGGCGGGCGTCAGCCGGCTCGCCTTGACCCAGAACCAGTCGTCGGGCAGTCCGACGCTACGTCTGCTTATCCGCCCACTCCTGCCGCCGCTGCTCCACGGTGCGGGCGAACTCCTGGCGCCGCTTGTTGAACGCAGCCACAAAGTCGTCGCTGTAACCGTAGATCGCCCACGGCGCGCGTTGCTGCACGAAGTTGAGGACCTCGTTGACGCTCTTTTCCTTACCCGGAATCGTGGCGGTCGCGCCGTAGCAGGCCACGATCGCCTCGTAGGACTTGCCGGTCGGAATGAAGTTCACGCTGTGCTTCGTGATCTTCTTGTAACCCCACAGCACGTCCTGAAACCGCAGCACGTTGAACGTGAAGAACGTCGAACGGGTGAAATACTTGTTCCCCAGGCGCCAGCCGCCTTTGGCCTTCAGCAGCGGATGGTCGAACTCCTGCTCCGCCCCGGCCGCGACGCCAATCGGGTCCCCCCACTGCGCGATGCGTTTCGCCAGCGGATGACGTTCCGGATCGCGCCAGGCACGCAAGGCCGGCAATGCCTGCCAGGCGAACAGGAGCAGAAACAGAATGCCGACACCAATCACCACGAATCCAGGCCGCCGGAACGAGTCGCTGTCCAGATAGAAGGGATAGAAGCTGCGGCGGAGCGAGCGCATCTGCTTGGTATCGAACAGCTGCTGCTCCAGATCCTCGGGCCACGGCGCGAGCTTCCCTTCGGCGATCTGCGAGTCGTCGCCGGCGGTGCGGACCACGAGGTAACGGTTGCCGACCGCGAACGCGTTGTAGGCTCCCGACTCCTCGCGGCTCGTCTCGATGCCGCTTTGGGTGTGGATGGTGTACTGGCGGATGCCGGTGTCGATGACGCGGTCGCCGGCGACGCGGGCATAGTACCGCGGCGTCTGCGTGACATCGCGGATCGAATCGAGATCCGCCTGAGCCAGCGTGTACGGACCGCGCAGGAAGTTGGCGATGTAGCGATGGTCGCTCGTGGCGAGCAGCACACCCCCAACGAGGGCAAGACTCCAGACGACGACGCGACGCAGCGAGGTCGTGCGAATGCGCTTGACGATCCAGCTGTCCATCGGAATCCCCCTGGCGAGGAGTCGGCACACTATAGCGAATGGCTTTTCGACAGGCTAGCATAGCGATATGCGATCCTGCCCATTCCTCTCCGTGGTGGCCCTCACTGCGTGCGTAGTGGCGGCCTGTAAAAAGTCGGGGCCGCAGGCCGCCGCCGGCGTCCCGGATTTCCATAACCCCGCCGATCCCGCCTTTGCGCAGCAGGCGCCCGACAGTTTCCGCGCCCGCTTCCACACGACGCAGGGCGATGTCGTGATCCTGGTGCACCGCGCCTGGGCGCCACACGGCGCCGATCGCTTCTACAACCTCGTCCGCTCCGGTTTCTACGACGGCGTGCGCTTCTTTCGCGTGATCCCGGGCTTCATGGCCCAGTTCGGCATCCACGGCGACACGGGGGTGACGGCGGCGTGGCGTCCGCGCACCATTCCCGACGATCCGGTGCGCGCCACCAATGGCCGCGGCATGGTGACGTACGCGACCGCGGGCCCCGCCACGCGCACGACCCAGATCTTCATCAATTACGGCGACAATCGGCGGCTCGATGGCAGCGGCTTTGCGCCGTTCGGGCAGGTCATCGCGGGGATGGATGTGGTGGACAAGCTGTACGGCGGGTACGGCGAGGGCGCGCCCAGCGGACGCGGCCCGGAACAGTATCGGCTCAATGTCGAGGGCGAGAAGTATCTCGCCCGTCAGTTCCCCAAGCTCGACAAGATCAACAAGGCTACGGTCGAGTAAGCTGCCGTAACCGTCCCTGCGCCTCGCCGTTCGTGGAATCGCGGCGCACCGCTTCGCGGAACGCGGCGATCGCGGCGGCGGTGTCGCCCTTCATCAGGTTGATGTTGGCGCGGAACGTCGCGAGGTTCGACGACGCCGGGAACTGCTCCTCGTTGAGCCGGAGCATCGCGAACGCCTCGGCGAATTTCCCCGCGCGGGCGAGGCGGAACGCCGCGACATCCAGCGTGGGCTCGCCAAAGTCATAAGCCGCCCGGCCGTAGTAGCGCTCGCGCAGCGCGCGGTAGGCGCGCGCCGCCGAATCCGCGCCGGACGTTTGGGCCGTCTCCTGAATCAGCTGCTCGAGCGCCATCGGCCGGCTGACGCCGCGGTGGCAGGTGTTGCACGTCACCTCGACATGGCTCGTCATCTGCGCGTGCTCGGGCAGGGTGTCGAGCCGCCGGTTGATCTCTTCCACCATACGCATCATCTGCCGGGCGGTCAGCTTGGTGCGCTTCTCATCCTTGGCGAAGTCGAACTGCGCGAGCGGCTGTCCCTCTTGCCCCACGTGACAGTACGGACAGCGCACGCCGAGGGCGCCGGTGAAGTTGCGCATCATCCCGACGACCTGCATGACGGGCGTGTTCTTC
>WNGK01001826.1_pt1 | contig 22982 bp, 15 predicted proteins | sample 5400601 | NCBI WGS metagenome assembly WNGK01 (sample SAMN13153376, study PRJNA577476) | soil metagenome | isolation source: 60 cm soil or saprolite under Garry oak tree replicate 1 | place: USA:California | collected 2016-06-15
GCCCCGTCGATCTCCGCCAGAATCCGTTCGGATCCGCCCCGCTGCGGTATGAGCATGATCGCGGTCTTGCGTGCTGATACCTCGCGCAAAAAGGCAATCAAGCGCCCATCCGGGGACCAGACAGGGCTGTAATCGATCGCCGGATCATTCGTCAGCCGATAGGCCGGCTCCACGCCGATTTGCTTGACGTAGATATCCGAGTTGTCCTGCTTCTCCCCATCCCAGGCAAACGCTACTTGTGCGCCTTCCGGGGAAAACGACGGCGACGATTCGTTGCCAGGATAGCTGGTCAGTGGAACTGCCACCAACTGCGTCTCCGGCACTTCCTTTTTCGATCGAACCAGCCACACTCCAACCGTCGCAACAACCAATGCTGCAGCCGCGCTGACAACCCATTGGAGGCGACGACGAGGATTCGGCCTGGACGCATCAGCCGTTCCCAGCACTCCAGAATCTGACTCCTCCTTCAGCTCTTGGAGCGCGATCTTGACGTCGTCCATGTGCTGAGAGCGCTGATTGACCTCCTTCCGCAGACAACGGGAAATCAGTCGCTCCACTTCTCTGGGAAGGCCATCCACTAGTTTGCTTGCCAGGCGGGGGTTGTCCTTCAAAATCGCCGCTAGCGTCGAGGCTTTGGTGTCGCCGTGGAACGCTTTTTCTCCCGTCACCATCTCATACAACACTGACCCGAAGCTGAAGACGTCTGAACGAGCATCGACCTTCTTCCCCTCAGCCTGCTCGGGAGACATGTAAGCAACGGTACCGACGATCTTGCCCTCTTCTGTCGTGGGCCGCATCGTGCGCGTGGACTCGTCCTCGCCAGCCGGAGTGGGTTCGGTCAGCTTCGCCAGGCCGAAGTCGAGAACTTTCACCAGCCCGTCCTCGTTTACCATGATGTTTCCGGGCTTGAGATCCCGATGAACGATGCCAGCGGAGTGCGCCCGAGCCAGTGCATCGGCAATCTGGACGGCACACTTCAGAGCTTCATTCAGCCGCATCCCGCGCCGGGGGATCAGTCGGTCAAGCGTTTTACCTGTGACGAACTCCATCGAAATGAAGTCAACGCCTTCAGCCTGGCCGATGTCGTAGATGGTGATGATGTTCGGGTGGTTCAGAGATGAAGCTGCCTTCGCTTCCTGCACGAAGCGCTGCTTACGTTCGGGGTCGGCAACCTTATCCGCAGGCAGGACTTTGATGGCGACAAAGCGTTCAAGGTGGGCATCACGGGCCTTGTAGACCACACCCATCCCGCCCTCGCCAAGTTTCTCGAGGATGCTGTAGTGGGAGATGGTTCGCCCAATCACTGGAGCGAATCTTACGTGGATAAAACGACATAGGTCAATGAACGCAGAGGAATTGGCAGCATCCTCAAAGGGCTGTTGGCGAAACATCGCCTTCACGCCAGCGACCCGCTCCCTTGAGTCAGATGCGTGACACTTTCCGCGAGGCGTTGTTGGTTTCGCATTCCCAGCGCATGTTCTGCTGATTCAGGACGATGTTTTGTCGGGCAATTCGCAGCACGAGCCTATTCCACAGCACGACCGACGCTTCTTTGTCGTCAGCTTATTGCCGAGCTTCAGAAGCGGCTGCCGGAAACAGACATCAAGACCTGCCAGGACTTCCAGCACCTGGGCGTCACCTGTTGCGACACGTGTCACACCTTCTACCCGCATTACGAGATGAGTGTGATTGACCTCCCTGATGGCGCAAAGGCGTGGGTGTGCGATCAAGTGAGGTGGGCGATCTACCCTGAGCAATATCAAGAACTCCAAGAGTGGAGCCAGAACCCCCCGAGGGCAAACTGCTCCAGCAAATCTTCGGTGAGGACGCCGACAAATAGATCATTCGCTCTTCCGCCGTGGCGCTGCTGGAACGGGTCTAAAAAAGGAGAAAGGAACAGGATGGCTACGGAAGAATCTTGGAGCCGATCACAGTCGTGGTGCGAACCTTGCCTTGATTGTCACGAACGCTGATGTTTTGCATAACCGGATTGCCGCCATGGGTAGACTCACCAGCGATTGGCTCATCCATTAGATGTGGCGTAAGATATCGTGTTTTGCGAGAGGCGCGATCACAATGAAGAGAATTTCCTTCCCAGCAATAGCGGCCGTCTTCATGTTTGTTCTGCTTTCGCCAAGGTCCTTCAGTCAGGCCAGCAAGCCGGTCGCAGAATGGTCGTTCGACGAGACCGAAGGCGCCGTCGCCCATGACTCCGCCGGCGGCATTGATGACACCATCACTGGGAACTTCCGGCGCGTGAACGGCGTGATCGGCCACGGGCTCAGATTTGACGGTACGTCCACCGTGGTGACGCGCGATAGAAAGACCGCGCCGCACTTGACCGCTGGCGTGACGATCGACGCCTGGGTGGCCATCGATGCCTATCCCTGGAACTGGGTGCCGGTCGTCGATCACCGCAGCGAAGAGCAAGCCGGTTATTGGTTTGGAATCGATTCCTTTGGGCACGTTGGAATGAATGTGGCCGTGAATGGCCAATGGTGGACGTTGTTTTCCAAGGCCCAGGTCCCTTTGAAGAAATGGTCCCACGTCGCCGGCTCTTACGATCCAGTCAAGGGAATGGCAATTTATATAGACGGCAAGCCGGTCGGTGATTTGTCGGTACAAGGGCCTCTGACTGTTGCCGAGCGGGAAGACCTGGTGATCGGCACTGTTCGTCAGCCGATGCTCCCCGCGCAATGGATTCATCCCAAGCTTCCGGTGTGGTTTTCGTTCGACGGGATCATGGACGACATTCGTATCTTCGACCACAGTCTCGAGCCCGCGGAAATTGCAAAGGCTTATGCAGACGTTCAAGTTCCCCCGGGCGACGCGCTGCCCTGGGCGGTCTTGCCGGCGGGACCGCCCGGAACCGGGCGCTTCGGTGGTTTCTACACGACGCTCAAATTTGACGACATGTGGGATGCGCCGCGCCGCGCCGCCCCTGACTCGGACGTAGTCGTTCGCTTCGACCAGGCCCCAATCCGGCTTGTGTTCTGGCAAGGAGCCAACTACACGGGCGACTGGGTCAGTGAAAATGGCAAATGGTACACCGATGAATTTGTGGAGACTGGCGGCAAGGTTGATTGTCCCGGGGGCGAGGACTGTGAACCGATGTCCGACAAACAAAACCGCTACTCTCACGTTCGGATTATGGAGAACAGCGATGCTCGTACTGTGGTGCACTGGCGTTACGGGCTCTGCGAGGTGCAAAACTACACCTGCGCCAACCCTGATCCCTCCACGGGATGGACTGACTGGGCCGATGAGTACTTCACCGTCTACCCGGACGGCGTCGCAGTTCGCAAGCAGGTGCTTTGGACGTCTAACTTCGCGCGCTGGCACGAGTTTCAGGAAACCATCATCATCAATGGACCGGGCACCAGGCCGGAGGACAACATCGAACCCGCTGCCCTGACCCTGGGTAATATGAAGGGTGAAACCAAAACGTATTCATGGTCTCCAGCGCCTCCCAAGAAATTCGATGGTCCAGAAAATCCGAATATTCAGGTGGTGAATCTCAAGTCTCAGTGGAAACCGTTCCAGATCGTCTCCCCGGTGAAGTCACGAGCCACCATCTATTCTGGAGAACTCACCTACTCCATGTTTGAGTGGTGGAACCACTGGCCGGTGGCACAGGTGAAATCAAGCGGCATTTCGGCGGTCGCGCCGGACCGTCCGTCGCATTCGTCGCTCTCGCATATCCTGTGGGAACCTTACGCCCAGACCGACAACACGATGACCAAAATCATGCTGGATGGGCTTACTACAAAGTCCGCGGCTGACCTGGTTCCACTGGCAAAATCCTGGCTGTCAGCGCCTGCGATCGAAGTTTCCGGACAAGGATTTCAGAGTGAAGGATACGATCAAACGCAACGCGCTTATGTGTTGAACCGGCAGGCCGCTTCTACTACCGGCGGGTTCCGCGCGGTGCTTAAAGCCAGCCCCGATTCGCCGCTGGTCAATCCGGCAATTGTGATCAAGAATTGGGGCGACGCCGATCCCAAGCTAGTGGTCGATGGGAAAGCAATTCCTCGGGGGCCAAAGTTCAGGTACGGTCACATCAGCAAGTTGGAAGAAACCGATCTCGTGATTTGGGCGAACCTCGAATCGACAAAGCCAACCACATTCGAAATCTCGTCTCCGCGAAAATAGCCGCTTCAATAAGGGGCTTCGACGGACAGTAATCCGATACAAGAGAGGGCCGATGAACCAAAGACGCTGCCGGACAACGGCTATGCGACGAGTCGCAGCCGCCTTTGTTTATGTCTCCATACTCTTGACGCCGCGATATCTTGCGCCGCAAGTTGCCACTTCCGCTACTCGGTCGACTGTCTCTGACGATCCCGCGGTGCTGGATCAACTATGGCAACGCGCTAGCGCCAAATACGACTCCAGACGCGACACACTGTTGAAAGCCGTCGAGCAGCAGGTCGCGAATGGTCCGTACAGGGCAGATTGGAAATCGTTACAGAAATATCAGGTCCCCGACTGGTACAAAGATGCGAAGGTTGGAATTTTTGTGCATTGGGGTCTTTACTCTGTGCCCGCGTTCGGCAGCGAATGGTATCCGCGCGATATGTACCGCCAGGGCTCCAAAGAGTACACGCACCATCTGGCCGTTTATGGACCGCAGTCAAAGTTTGGCTACAAAGATTTCATCCCCATGTTCAAGGCCGAGCGCTTCGATCCCAAGCGATGGGCCCATTTATTCAGCGAGGCGGGCGCGAAGTATGTCGTGCCCGTGTTTGAGCATCACGATGGATTCACGATGTACGACAGCGGTTTGTCGGACTGGACGGCGGTGAAGATGGGGCCGCATCGCGATCTGGCCGGCGATTTAGCGAAAGCGGTCCGTGAGGCAGGCTTGCATCTGGGCGCATCGTCGCACCGGGTAGAGCATAACTTTTTTCTCGATGAAGGCCGCAAGATCGATTCGGACGTGAACGATCCAGCCTACGCAGCTTTTTACGGCCCCGCCCACCTGCGAATGGAAGAAGAGCGGCATTCAATGTTGGAGGACTGGACCTACGTCAGTGACGCATATCTGAACGATTGGCTTGCCCGCAATGCCGAAATCGTCGAAAAATATAAGCCCGAACTGATGTGGTTTGACTGGTGGGTCGGGCAGCCGGACGTGCGAAAGCATCTCCTGGAGTTTGCCGCTTTTTACTACAACCAGGCAGCGAGTCGAGGAGAGGTTGGCGTAATCAATTACAAGTACAGTGCCATGGAAAAGCAGTCCGCGGTTCTCGATATCGAAAGGGGCCAGTTGAATGACATTCGAGATTCCTATTGGCAGACCGACACGTCCGTCAGCAACGATTCCTGGGGCTACATTGAAAATGATCACTTCAAGACGCCTGAGTTCCTGGTGCATCAGCTCATCGATATCGTCAGCAAGAACGGCAATCTGCTGGTGAATGTCGGCCCGCGCTCCGACGGAACAATTCCCGACGAGGTGCAGCGCGTCCTGTTAGACATCGGTTCGTGGCTAAAGGTAAATGGTGAAGCAATTTATGGCACCCGCCCGTGGAAGTTGTATGGGGAGGGTCCGACGAAAATCGTCGAAGGCGCGTTCCACGACACTGCTGCGTCTCCCTTCACGGAACACGACTTTCGTTTCACCCGCAAAGGTGACAGTGTGTATGCGATCGAGCTGGCATGGCCCACCACCGGAGAAGCTGTAATTCGGGCCTTGGGCAGCACAGACCTTGCCGGCCAGAAGATCACTGCCGTTTCCCTGGTTGGATACGGATCGGCTGTGCACTATGAGCAGCGGACGGATGCCTTGCACATCCAGGTGCCGGACCAAGCACCCGGAAAATACGCCTACTGTTTCAAGATCATTCTGGCCAATAAATCCTGAGCTTTGACTTATGACCATTGAGTCGAGGGTGACACGGATCCTTTCTTACGTAACACGATTCGCTCGGTGGAATGCATCGGTATTGGTCTTCGTCTCGGTCTCGGGCCAAGCTCTACTGTTCGGGCAAAATTCTGGGGCCGCGCCATCAAAAGCGGCAGATGGCACTGCGGTGTTGGACCGCTCTAGGCGAACCAGGTCTCGTTGAGATCAGCCTTAAGCTCGGCCACACGGGCCGCAGCCGCGCTTTCGTGAATAATACCGGCCCACTCGGATATCAGATCGAGCAGCATCAAGCGTTGCCCATTGCTCATTGGTGAAGCCTTCAAACCCTCGGGCTGGATCGTCTTGCCGTCCTGTCCGGGCCCGAGCACAAGATCGGCTAGCTTGTAGCTCAGAGATGCCTGTTTCTTTTGAGGTCTCGTCGAGAGCGTTGAGCAAAGCCAAAGTCTTGTCGCCCTCCTGACCGAGAGGCCGCACGGTTTTTCCGTTGCTGGTGTAGAGAGCAGGTTGAGCGCCGGTCAGGGTTGGCGTGAGAACACCACGTTCGCCTGCGATGGTGATGTTGAGCGCTAAATGGTGGCCGCCAAACTGCAACATCCAGGGATCCTTTTCAGAAGGCTTTCCCAAAATCGAAATGTAGTAAAGATCTTTGCCGAAGATCGGTTTGTTTCCCTCGATCTTGAGAACCTCGTCGCCTTCCATAATTTGCTCAACTTTCTCAAAACCCTTTCGACTGAGCGCGGACGAGACCAGAGCCAGAGCGGCAGAACGCTGAGCGGTATTCAGTTCTTTGAGGCTGAGGCCGGCCCGGGGAACGAACGTCCCAGAGGAATTGGCTGTCGGCCAATCCCTCAGTATGTGCTGATGTGGCTCTTCCGCGGAGCAACGTGATCGATGGGATCAAAAAAGAACCGGTTCGAACTATCGTGCCTTTCTTCGACGCGTAACAATAAGCCTCTGCAGCGGCAGCGAGTCGTAACGAGACCAGAGGCCAGGACGTTCCCACCGGTGTCATATTGCGGCAGGAGATTTGATGCCTCTTGCAGCACCCGGAATTCTGAATGTCCAGGCATGCAGGCAAGGCAGCTTGTCGATGCTAGTTGGGGCACCGTGATATGCAAGTCCGCGCCCTGGATGCGCCATTGGATCGAGTCGCTGCATCCTAGCATTGTGATGACGGCCCCGCTTTCAGGGAGGGTGTCCTTTAGAACAAGCTCCTTGCCCGGCCAGTCAAGACAAATGGCATAGAGGGTCGCTTCCATGGCTGTATATCGTACGCCGGTGCCGTTGTAATCGAGCTTGACCTGGTAGCCTTCCTCTTTGTTTTTCCTCTCTTCTTGCTCCGGGGGGCTGCTCTCCAGTCTCCGCGTGCGATAAATGGCCTCGCCATTCACTTCGAGCCACCTTCCAATGTCCACAAGCCGCTGCTGCATGATTACTGGAATTCGGCCGTCCCCGGTGGGTCCGACGTCCAGGGCTAGATTGCCCCCCTTGCTGACCACTTCGACAAGAAGGTGAACTAGCTCTTTCGAGCTCTTGTAGTCATCCACATCTTCCACGCGGTTGTAACCGAATGATTTGCCTATACCGCGACCCTCCTCCCATGGTTTGTTAGCCTTCAGGCCTGCCCAGAAATGCCCATACTCTCCTACTGCGTAGTCGCCCACGTTCCTTTCTGTCCAGAGGTCACCCCACCGGTCATTCACCACGACTTTGTCGCGGATTGGCGATTCGTAGTATACCCAGGCAAGCAACTCCTTCACTTTCAGTTGATCGCTGGGAACCCAGTTACCATCGCCCCAAAGGATGTCCGGCTTGTACTGCGTTACGAGCTCCTTCACCTGGGGAGTCATATACTTCTCACTGTAGGCCAGGCCATCCACGCAATGCTTGAGGTCCGCACTGTTGTCCATCTCCAGCGGGTTAAACCACTCACAGAGGGAGAAGTAGGCGCCAAATCGCATTCCCTTCTGCCGGACGGCTTTCTGTATATCGCCGACCACGTCGCGTTTAGGGCCTGTGGCACCGGCATTCCAGTCCTTTGGCCAGCTATAGGTCGTCGGCCACATGCAGAAACCATCGTGAAATTTGGTCGAAAACACGACGTACTTGGCTCCCGCCCTGGCAAACAGGTCTGCCCACTGGTCAGGGTTGAAGAGCTCAGCTTTGAGCAACTTACCGAAGTCCCAGTACGTCACCTGGTCTCCGAACATTTCCCTGACGAACGGATCGTTCACCCATCCGTTCTTCGGATTCCCAATCCATTCGGCGTAGCCTTTCTTGGGGTTATATGCGGGAACGGAATAAGGACCCCATTGAACAAAAATGCCGAATTTCGCGTCGGGGAACCATGCGGGAGTCGGCCGTTTCGCGAGGGACTCCCACGTTGCTTCATAGTTCTTGCCCGCGGCCTGGCTAGTGCCGCCGACAGGAGCGTCCCCCGGGGTAGACAAAGCCCTAGCCTTAGTTCGTTGTTCTTGGCTGTTCTCGGCCAATCCCGGTAAGGGGGAGGTGAGCGCTTGCGATGCCAGGGCAGTTGCAATTGCACCCTTGAAAAATCCACGCCTTGTTTGAGTCATACATCTTCCAGGGGTTTCGACATGTTTCTGGAGATCCAGCGGTTGCTGCGAAGAGCAACCGCTCGATCTCATGAGGGATCAGAAATTAAGCCGAAGACTCAGTTGCAACTGTCGCGGAGTGGTCGCGAGGGTAGTGATCTGACCGAAGGTTGGATTGCTCATATCCACGTCTGGAACACCGTAATTCATCATATTGAACACATTGAATGCCTCGGCCCTGAACTCAAGGTTCATTCCTTCCCGGATTCGTATCGACTTAGCCAGGGTGAAGTCGGTCTCAAAGACGGGTGCGCTCCGGAATACGTTTCGGCCCAAATCTCCGTACGCGAACTGAGGAATACCGAAGGCCGCAGAATTGACCCACTCGTGGACGGTACGATGCGCAGGAGTAGGGTCACCGATAAGATTAGGTCGCAAATACGAATCAAACCTTCCCACGTTGGCCAAGTCCCCGTCGATGTACGGATTCCACGGCGCCCCCGAATGAATCGCCTGGATAACATCGGTCCGCCAGTTGCCGAGCACCCAAGAAAGTGGCCCGCTGGGGAGCCACCGTTTTCCTCTCCCAACGGGCAATTCATAGCTGCCACTGACCACGAGATTCTGAGGTACGTTGTAGCTAGAAACGCTGCGGTTGGACTTCATGTCGTACTCATTCTGAATGGACGACGTGCCGCTGGCACCATTTTCAGAGCCAAACCAGCCGCTGGCACCGTTATCAATCGATTTCGACCAGGTATAGGCAACGAGTAGCATCAGTCCCCGTCTGAAGCGCCGATTTAGTTCAACCTGCAGTGAGTTATAGTTGGCGCGGCCAGTGTTAAAGCTATAGGGAAACGGGGCTCCGACGTATGGGAACGGGCGCAAAGCATTCACCTGATCAGCTGACCCGGGTCCAGGCGTGGTAGCAGCGTTAGCCAGATAGCCGTAGTCCAATCTCCGAGTGACACTTCCGCTATAGGCCGCTGAGAGCGTGAGGTCTGGTGTGAACTGGCGCTGGAGTTGTACGTGGTACTGAATCGAGTAAGGGGGTTTCTTGTTGGGATCAAAAGGAAAGCCGCCGAAGGCTATCGAGTTCCAGGGGCCGGTGGGATCCGGCCCAAAATCGAGTCCCTGTGCCTGAGCAGCGTCAATCGTGGTTACCGGCTGTCCTATCTGGTTGAAGGTGGCGCCCCCGAAATTGTTATTCGGCCACAGCGCCTGGATATTGTTGTTCTCCTGAGTGATCCCCGAGAACACGTCGTAAGTCAGTCCGGCCCCTGCCCGCAGCAACGTCTTGGGCGTAAACTCCCAGGCAAATCCCACGCGCGGCTCAAAATTCTTCCGGTGAGTCGCTTTAATGTTTGGACGTGGTGCAAGAATGATGTGATTGCCTCCAGGAAGGGCCGACAAGTCTCCCCCCGGGATACACGGCGGAATTGCAGGCGTTCCACACGCCGCGGGCAGCGCTTTGCCACCTATCCAGTAATCTCCTGTGGCAAAATTGAAGTCGCCGGCCGTGACCTTGATGTAGTTCGGCGGGTCGACAAATTCCCAGCGCAGCGAGTAGTTCACTGTCAGGTTCCGCTTCACTTTCCACTCGTCCTGACCATAAAAGCCCCAGGTGTTGTACGTCTGGTTGTAATACTGGGTCGAACCGAACGTGTCACTCGGAACTCCGAGCAAGGCGGAAGCGAGGCCGATCCCTGATAGCACTCCACCAGTCTGTTCTGGATCGGCGGTCTGGTCGGTTCCGAAATCCGCTCCGGCGTAGGGATCGGACCCCCACCAGTGCTGGCGGAAGAACAGATATCCGAACTTCATTTGGTGATTCTTTATTAACCAGCTGAAATCCTGAGCAAACTGGTAATTCCGCTCCGAAGCGATACTGTTCGGGTCACCTTCAATTCCGGTCGGCCCGAGGCCATCAACGTTCAGATTGATCTGGCCTCCGTATCTGTTGATCTGAGTCCACCCCAGGTCGGACCACTGCGATGCGGACAACGGATGTTCCGGATTCCGGGTCCAAGGAGTACCTGTCGTTGCCAGGCGCGTCGTGAGAAAAATATTAGGGCTGAACGTCTGATCCCAGCCCAGAGCTAGTTGATTGGGCCAGTGATAGTCGAAGCCGCCGTTCTTGAGGGTGTCGGCCGTGAGGTCCCATTGACTAAAATGATTCACCCGGAAGAACAGGCGCGTCTTTGACGCGGCTTGATAATCAATTCTGCCCTCAAAAGCATTGGCATTGTTTACGTTCGGCCGGTTATTGATCACATTGTTGAAGCCATTGTCGAAGGATTCAATGGGTATATTCGGCTGGTCGTACAAGGTCTTCATCGTGTTCAACATCATTTGATTGATGCGATCACTCGGAATAATATTCCCATGAAACGGGTCACGGATGAAGTTTCCGGGGTTCAACGGGTCCTCGCGGGTGGTGGCAGGATCGTAAATTTGAACGGGCCAGGCGGAAAAATCTCCACCGAGTTCCGCCGTTGTGGGGACGTGATAGAGCGATTTTGCCGCTGCCGAATACCGCCAGGCATCATAACTGAAGAAAAAGAAAAGCTTGTTCTTGCCATTGTAGAGTTTAGGGATGTACACGGGTCCACCCAGAGTAGCGCCGAATTGGTTCTGTCGAAATGTCGCAGGAGGAATGGGGACGATGTTTCCTGCACTGTCGGTGCTTATATCGGTAAAAGGATCCCGTGCGTCGAAAATCTGGTTGCGCAGGTACTCGAACGCCGATCCGTGAAGCGTGTTGGTCCCGGACTTCGTCGCGAGATTGACCGTGCCGCCCATGACCAAGCCATATTCACCTTTAGCATTGTGTGTATCAACACTGAATTCTTGAATCGCATCGAGGCTGGGCAGAATACTGTAACCGGCGGTCTCGCCTTCGGTGTTGATAATGCCATCTATCAAATACAGATTGCTTCGACTCCATTGCCCATCAACGCTTGGCTTGATCCAGGCGGAGCCAGGGAGAGCGACCGTGCTGCCCCATTCTTGCGAGGTGTTCACTGGTGAGACGCCGGGAACCAGCATTGTCATTTCAGTGAAGTTCCTGCCATTGATCGGCAAGTTCTCGACGGCCTCCCTTCCTATGACCGTGCCCAATTCAGATGTGGAGGCTTGGAGCAAGGGAGCTTCGCCCAATACTTGCACCGTTTCCGAAACTTGCCCCACAGAAAGAGTCATATTCAACGTGACAGTCCCATTGACAGCTACCCTGAAGGCAGCTACCGAGGACGCCCTGAAACCGGGTTTTTCTGCCTTGAGACTGTAAAGACTCGGTGCCACATTCACGAAAGCGTAGACTCCGCTTGCGTTCGTTACGGCGGTAGTCACAATCCCGGTGGCCGGATTGGTGAGAGTCAGTGTGGCGCTCGGAATTGCGGCGCCTGTGGAGTCTGTGACAGCGCCATTGACTCCGCCCGTCGGCGTCTGACCAAAGCCCAGAGAAGCGGAGATGAACAGAGCGAGGACGAGAGCCACCGAAGCTGTTGTTAGACGCTCCATAAGAACCCCTCCCAGAACGATCATTGGTTGGACTAAGTGGTTGGACCAATCCAACTGGGACTTCTTACCTCACAGTTTCCATGATTGTCAAGAGAATTTGCGTTGGACGTGGAATATCGTCCTTAACCCAAGTTCGTCACTAAGGGGCCAAAAAGAGGGTTAAGTGCTTTGAAATCAGTTCAGGCTACAACAAAGTCTGCACCTACATTTTTGAATCTGGATCGGGTCCAGTCGTTCCGGCAGCCGCAGTTGGAGCTGGTGAAAAATCCTCTGCTGGTCCTCATCCAGCTTGCTGATGCGGCGCAACCAAATTTCTTTACCTTCTACCGTGGGCAGTACGATATCCACGCTGTGCAACTCGGATAATCGCTTTAAGGCTTTGGCCGGCGAATACTCCGAGGCACTCCGCTTCAGAAGATGCTTCAGCGTCACCAGCAGGGCGTAGCCGAGAAAGGCCACCAGCACGTGGGCTTTCACTCGCTTTTCCAGTTGATGAAACAGCGGCCGGATCGCCAGCTCACTCTTGAGCGTGCGAAATGCGGCTTCCACTTCCGTCAGCTGTATGTATTTTTTCCAAAGGTCGTTACGCACGCCTGGTGTGGCGGCAGAAGCCGGAGCAACAACAATGGCTGGAGGCGCGCGAAGGCGCGTATCTGTTACGCACAAATGCCCGCAAGGAGAATGATGGCGATGTCTAAGGGTGAGGCCTGAGGCCACGGTTCAAGGCGGAGCCAGGCTTGATAAATAAATGGTCGAACCACGTCCAGTGGCTGTCTTGCTGGCTGCAGAGTGCGCCCATGTCAAGTGTTTGTTGTAATAAATCAGCGTTGACAGGCATCAACACCACATCCTAGCATAGTGGTCCTCAAGGATAGTTGGTACACCCAATTGTGATCAGCATTGAATACTCTCAACGGGCAAGGATATTACGCATAATGAGCAATTCGCATCTCCGTATGTTGAGGGCGGTATTTCCAATCTTGCTGCTGGCCGGACTGGCAGTCGGGCAGCAAAACGGTCCTGTGGCCCGGTGGGAGTTCGATCAGTCAAGCGGAGCCAAAACCAGGGACCCCATCAGCGGCGTCGAGGACAGCGTGAGTGGATACTGCGCATATGCTCGGAGCGTGTCTGGTAGCGCGCTGTAGTTCGACGGATACACAACAGGTGTCACACGACTCGCAAAGCAGGTCCCAGCAATGGGGAGCGTACGACGCCGAACCGATGTCTGACAAACAGACGCGTTACTCACGGGTGAATATTATGGAAAGCAGTCCGCCCGCGCGCTTGTGCACTGGCGCTATGCGCTGGCCGACGTTCTGTATCGTGGCGCACATCAGGACCCGCTCACCGGGTGGTTCGGACTGGGCTGACCAGTATTACACGGTTTATCCTGACGGAGTTGCCGGAAGAAAACAAGTCTTGCACCATAGTGACCGCGTGCAGCCGCCGGACATGTGGCACGAGTGGCAGGAGACCATAATTGTGAATGGTCCGGGCACGCGCCCTGAGGATAATGTCCAGAATGACGCGCTCACTCTGGCAAACATGTCGGGGCTTCTCCGCAACTGCAGTTGAAACTGCAAGCCTCCGACGATTCTCCAATTTTCAATCCCGCCCTCGTGGTGAAGAATTGGAATGCCGATCCGGCGCTGGGTCACAGTTGATGGTCGTGCGGTGCCAGCAGGAACTGTCCGGGTCGGGACGATACGCAACCTGGACGGCATCGACCTGGCGGTCTTTGTGCAGCAGCAGACGACGAAGCCGATGGAGATTACTTTGACAGTTCCAAACTCCCGCACTCAGTCGCCGTAGGCCGATTGAGTTTCACATTTAACTGTCGGGTCGGGGGGATACTGTACCGCGGTGAAAATTCAAAGGGAGGGCAAGATAGGTGATCTTATGCGTCGTGCGGGATCCGGCGAGCTCCAGGCAGCCCCCGAAGGAAGCTCTCGAAAGGCCCTGAAGTTCGCACCGATGGCCCTCTATTAATGATGGCTCTCCGCTATTAACAAAAACGGGGTGGGGATGGCTCGGTGAGGGCCAGTAAGCATAGAGCTCTCGCAATAGGCTGCATTTTTTCGGCCTCCGGGCCTGCGTTGGCAGGGGATTTCGAATCACCTAACAGCGTAATGCTAAGCGTTTCAGGAGCACCCTGCTTTGGGCAATGACCGAAGGTCGAGCCAGGACCGGATGCCCTCGCGCCGCGAATTCTTGAGGTGGTGCAGCGGCGTACCAGCCCTCTGGCTACCCGCAAGTTTCACCGCGGCGCCTCTAGTGGTTGGCCAGGAACCAAACCCCCAACAGCAGCGCACGCTGTCCACCCCACTGGACTATCGCCTTACACCTCGATACCCCGCGGGGGCGCCGCTCGATGACGTGATGCGGAAAGTTCACTCGGAGCTGGACAGCTTTCCCACGGAGAAGTACGCGGAAGAGATTGAAGCTATTCTTGCTCGCTGGGGCGAGGCTCTACGCCAGTCTCCCCCTGATTTTGAGCCACTTGAAAGTTCACTCTCGCCAGACATAATGGCCTCTCCCGTGGTAGCCTCTGACGTCAAGGAGATCCGTTCGGGCCCCCCGCTTGAGGTTTGTCGGCTTCTGTTTCCAAGCGCTCAAAGCCTGCGTCACAACTCACTCGTCGTGCAACTCCGCACGCTGTTGGATCCTTCAAGCCGACTTCTGGTGGCAGAATTCACGATACCCTCCCTCTCTGTGATTTCTTCGTCGCTCCTCATCGCCCAGACGCGAGTGTTTTACAACTGGGTTTTGACAGGATCGGATTTCCACCGCGAAGAGCGGCTCGGGGAATGGGCTATCAAATGGGGCCAGCAGCCCGGCGGCGAGTGGCGGGTACTGGAATGGCAAGTGCTCGGAGAACGGCGCTGCCGCACGCCGAGTGCGGCGTTTGTGGACATCACCTCGCAAGCGTTCGATAGCAACGCGTCGTACAGCGGGCAGCTTCTCCGTGGAACCGACTACTGGCGGACGGTCCTCGACGGTGCGTCGGGCATCGACGTCTATGGAAGTGTCGGCGTCACCTGCGGGGATATCGACAACAATGGGTTTGATGATCTCTACGTGTGCCAGCCGTCTGGGCTCCCCAACCGGCTCTACCGCAATCGGGGCGATGGGACGTTCGAGGACATCACGGAAGCGGCTGGTGTCGGCGTGCTCGACGCTACCCCTTGCGCGCTGTTTGCTGACGTGGACAACGACGGTTATCAGGACCTCCTCGTGGTGCGAGTAACCGGGCCTCTGCTCTTTCTCAACCAGCGAAATGGAACCTTCCGGCTCAAACCTGATGCCTTTCGGTTCGCGGACGAACCTCTAGGTACATTTACAGGCGCCGCATTCGCAGACTACGACCGCGATGGATGGCTCGATGTGTACTTTTGTCTTTACAGCTACTACCAAGGCCTCACTCAAAATCAATACCCGATGCCCTACTACAATGCGCAAAATGGACCGCCCAATTTCCTGTTCCGCAATAACCGCGATAACACTTTCACTGACGTAACCGTTCGAACCGGTCTTGACCAGAACAACAACCGCTACAGTTTTGATTGCCACTGGGCCGACTACGATAACGACGGCTGGCCTGACCTTTACGTCGTGAATGACTTCGGGAAGAACAACCTGTATCACAACAACGGCGGCGGAACTTTCACCGATGTAGCCGATAACGCCGGAGTTTCAGATATCGGGCCTGGGATGAGCGCGTGCTGGTTCGACTACGACAATGACGGCTGGCTCGATCTCTACATCTCCAATATGTGGGAGGCGCCAGGTCTGCGTCTCACCTCGCAGGAAGCCTTTTCCAGGCAAATGCCGCGCGACATCCTCGCGCTTTATCGCCGATTTGCCCAGGGCAATTCGCTATACCGGAACCTCAAGAATGGAAACTTCGAGGATCGCAGCGTGTCTGCAGGGACTGAGCAGAGCGGCTGGTCGTGGTCGAATCATGCCTGGGATTTCGACCATGATGGTTACCCGGACCTGTACATCGCCAACGGCCTGATCTCCGGCCCCCGTAAGCAGGACCTGGCGAGCTTCTACTGGCGTCAAGCGGTTGCGCAGTCGTACCCTACTGACCGTCCTGCAGCGTACCAGAGGGGTTGGAACGCGATCAACGAATTGACCCGTTCCGACGGCACTTGGGGAGGTTATCAGAGAAACGTCTTTTACCTGAACAACCATGATGGGACGTTTACCTCCTGCGCGGGAGCACTGGGACTGGACTTTATCGACGACAGCCAAGCCTTTGCCCTCGCTGACTACGACCACGATGGGCGGCTTGAAGCCTTCCTGACGAATCGCACTGGACCACAGCTCCGGCTTCTACGCTGTGAAATGCAGGATCTCGGGTACTCTATCGCTTTTCGCCTGCGCGGCACCAAGAGCAACCGGGATGCGATCGGGGCGGTCATAAGCTTGGAAACGGAACCAGGAATTCAGACCAGGTTTCTGCAAGCGGGCACAGGGTTTTGCTCACAACATTCGAAGGAGATTTTTTTTGGACTGGGAAAAGGCGGCGTTCCGGTTCACGCGCGGATCCGCTGGCCCAATGGGCTACTTCAGGAATTTCGAGGCCTGCCGGTGAATCACCGGATCGAAATTGAAGAGGGGGCCGAGCACTTCCACGCCGAACCCTTTCGGGCGCTTTCGGGGCGATCTTCGCTTCGTCCCAAGCCTCAGCAGAATTTGCTCTCGCCAACAACATGCGAAACCTGGTTGCTCGACCCGGTGGCTGCTCCCGACTTCGAACTGCCGGATCCCATGGGCCACAAACACACTCTCGCTGAGTTCCAAGGGCGTCGGGTTTTGTTAAGTTTCTGGGCCTTGGAAAGTCCTGCCAGCCTGAAGGTCCTGGAGACCTTCGAACGGCAGCAGGTCAGGTGGGCGGACGCCGGACTTCACTTCATCGCTGTGAACGTCGACGAGCCGATGGCGGCGGACGAGGTCCGGGCTTTCGTCCGGGAAAAGGAGTTCTCGTTCATCACCGTGCTTGGTTCGGTGGACATGGCGGGTATCTACAATGTTCTTTACCGTTATATGTTCGCCCGGCGGAGGGACTTGGGAATCCCGACATCTTTCCTGATTGACGTAAAAGGGGACATTGTCAAAGTCTACCAGGGGACCCTCAGCCCGGACCGCGTCTCGGACGACTTGTACCACATTCCAAAGTCCCTGGAAGAGCGAGTACGCATGGGATTGCCATTTCAAGGCATTTCTCCCGAGCGAGGATTTCGTCGCGACAACCTGGCTTATGGGATGGCGTTCTACCAGAGAGGTTACCTGGACCAAGCCCTTAAGCTATTCCAGCTCGCAGTGCGCGACAACCCTGACGACGCCGCGACTCAATACAACCTTGGAACGTTGTATCTAATGAAGGGAATGCCCGACGCAGCTCGCGAGCCACTGCAGCGAGCACTTCAAATCCGACCCAACTACTCTGAGGCCAACATTAACTTGGGAATCATTGCGGCGCAGGCGGGGCAGCCGAAGGAAGCCCAGCATTATTTCGAGGGCGTGATTCGTCAAAACCCCAATGACGCAGGCGCACTGATGAGTCTTGGAACCCTGTATCGGCTGCAAGGCCGGTTCGCGGAGGCGCAGGGGCCCCTCGAGCAGGCTCTTCGATCCGATCCGGAGAATCCAAAAGCAAACTACGAACTGGGGTTGCTCTTTGCCCAAAAAGGAAATATTGAGCGAGCCCAACAATTACTCCAAGCAGCGTTGAAATTGCGCCCAGATTTCCCCGAAGCTCTCAACAACATGGGGATTGTTTACTGGCGAACCCAGGATCTGGAAAATGCTATTAGAGCATTTCAAGAATGCATTCGAGTATCACCCGATTTCGACGAACCCTACCTGAACCTCGCCAAGCTCTACGTTGCCACGGGTAAGCGAACCCTCGCTCGGGAGATCCTTCAACAACTCCTGGCACGAGTCCCGGGAAATTCCCTTGCGCGCAAAGCGCTCGAGGAATTGAAGCCGTAACTCGTTGCTCCGCCTCGGTGATTTACCGCTCGGGACCTAGGTGCGCATCTCTATGAAAACCTGTCCGCTGTGCGAAACCGCTTATCCTAATTAAGATCAAAAAGCCAAAGGTGCGAAACCAGGGATCCACTCCTGCTAGACTCCCCAAGCGGCTTCAAGTTTGGGAGGCGCATTGCGGTAAATAAGCTCATTCTCAAGTCTTCATGCAAGGTCTAGGTGGTCGAAAGTGCAATCTTCTCAAGGGAGCGACGCTACGTGGATCGTCGGAAATTCATAATCTCATCGGCGTGTTTTGCTGGTCTGGGACGCAGGGAATACGCACCGGCTCAGAACCGGATGGAATAAAACCCTATCGCGTTCTTTTCCAAGATTGCATGTTGTTCATCGCCCGAAAGCCGGGCAATGTAGTCAGTTTCTAAGTTAATCACAGCGGTATAGTCTGCCGCCAAAGTGCACACCGGCCAATCCGAGCCGATCATGAGTCGATGCGGGCCAAATGCGTTAAGTACAACATCGAGGTAGGGCTCGAAATCCTGCGCTTCCCATGAATTCCACTTGGCTTCTGTTACGAGCCCCGAAATTTTGCAAGAAACATTGGCAAAACTTGCCAGTCGTTTGAGGTCACGTGCCCATGGCTCCATTTCTTTGGCTCGAACCGGAGGTTTGGCAATGTGGTCCAGCACGAAAAGTTGGTCGGGAAATCGCTTCACCACATCGCATGCTATGGGAAGATGCCGAGGGAACAGGAGCAGGTCGTAAGTGAGCCCAAATCGCTTCAGCTGGCTCAACCCATGAAGGAAACTCTCCCGTAACATAAACTTGTCATCCGCTTCGTCGTGGACGACATGTCTGACTCCGCGGAATTTCGGGTGCTGAGCAAGCTGCTCAAGTTGCTCCACAACGCGCTCGCTAGTGAGATCTACCCAGCCCACTACTGCGCGGATGAAAGAATATTCGTCCGCGAGTTGCAGAAGCCAAGTACTCTCTTCGAGAGATTGTCGAGCTTGTACTGCGACGGTAGCACTGATACCAGCGGCGTTGATAAGCGGCAACAAGTCCGTCGGCAGGTGATCCTTACGGAGCTTGTCCATGCCGGTGCCCATCCACACGTAATCTCGAACGTTATATTTCCAAAAATGCTGGTGCGTATCGATTTTCATCGTAGCCACAATTCCCAACTCGGCTAGGCGGTTTGTCCTTCCGAAGAGAATCCGCGTAACGCGAAAGGTTCCCAAGTTACGTTTGTGTTTCTGAGCGAATACTCGACCTCAGGCGTCAGCGGAAGATGTAGTACAGAACAGCCACCGTCACTGCGAGGACCGTTGCGATTAAGCGCGGGTCTCGCAAGCCTTTAAACGGTTCCTGAGTGACAGCGGACAGGGGGTGATCCCAGGTAAAGCCATCCACCGATTCGTGCGGAGGTGCCGGCGTGAGGAGGGTGACCACAACGTAGACGACGCTGCAAATACAAAACATCCACCAGGCCTGCATCATGAACGGAATACCCCAGCGGTGAGTAACGATCTTCTCCGTGCCGAACGCAGGGAGGTCCAGGATGAACGCGATCGCTCCCATCGCAAAGCCGCAAATCAGCGTGTAGAGGGAAGCTTGCTTGGTGCCTCGCCGCCACAGCACACCCCAGAGAAAAACGACGGTGATCGGAGGTGCCAAGTCAGCCGCGATGGCATTGATCGCTTCAAAGATGCTCGAGTATCGCCCCCCTTGGGTTGACCAAGCCATAGCCAGCAGCATGACGACAACGGAACTGATTCGGCCGATTGTCACCTGCGCGCGATCGGATGTGCCCGGTCGTAGCCGAGCCACTATGTCAACCGCCACCAGGGTTCCGATGCTGTTGAGAGCGGCTGCGACGGCGCTCATTAGGGCTGCTAAGACTGCCGCAGTGATCACCCCCCGCACTCCTGTCGGGATCAATTGCTCAATGAGCACCGGCAGCGCCTGGTTGCTCTCGCTCCCGATGATGTTATGAAACAGTACGTATGCGATGACGCCAGGCAGCACGAGCAGAAAAACAGGCAGGATCTTTAGGAATCCCGCAAAGAGGGGGCCCAATTGTGCATCTTCTGAGCTGCGCGCTCCTAACACTCTCTGAACAATCGTTTGGTCTGTGCACCAATACCAGATGCCGAGAATCGGGTAACCAAGCAGCACGGCATACCAGCTAAGACCAGCCGAGTCGTGCGAGTGCAGCATCGATAATTGTTCCGGCTTCGCAGCAGCCCTGAACTGCTCTAAGGAATGGATACCGTGGCCGGACAATGCGGCCAGCGAGAACGCCAAAATCAATAGCGCTCCCAGTATCAGGATCACAGTATTGACAGTCTCGGTGATGACCACGGCTCGTAGCCCCCCGAGCACGGTATAAATCGCGACGACTGCGGAAATAATCACGATCGACGTGACGACGTTAATACCGAAAAAGCGGTGGAAAACGGCAGCTCCGGCGTACAAACTCATCCCAATGTGGATGAACAGGGCTGCGACAATTGCCATGAAGGCCAAGAATGAGCGCGACGCGGGACTATACCGGCGCTCCAGAAATTCCGGTAAAGTTGCTATACGGGTTCGAAAATAGAACGGAGCAAAAACGAGCGATAGCAGGATGAGCGTGTACGATGCCATCCATTCGAAGTTCCCCCAAACAAGACCTTCATTGTAACCAGACGCCGTAAGTCCAACCAGGTGGATGGTCGAAATGTTGGAAGCAAACAGAGCCGCACCGACTAATGGCCATGACAGCGATCGTCCGGCGAGAAAAAAAACGTTGCCCGTGATTTTGATCCGACGCACTGACAGCAGGCCAATGGTCAATATGCCAGACATGTACAGCAGAATAATCGCGACGTCGAGCGCAGGGATTGTAAGGGTAGGTTGCACGGCGTAGCTCATTCGTAAGATCCAGTGCGAGCAGTTGATGGGTGCACGTTACCTGCTCGTTTGTGTCGTAGGAGGCATGCGATCGGTGTACGCAGTCGTTTGGTCATATGGTCTTTGCATCCGCTGAGCTATTTGACGCGAGGAGTTCGGCAGAAAACTCGCTCTACGCCTGAGATTCTGCACAAAAAAACATGCTTGCCGCTGCTCCTAAAGTCTTGTGAGCCATTGCCGCACAAATCTTGGGTCGCACAGTGCGGTGACCAGTCCAATCGATGGCACCGCGCATCGCTTCACGGCGTTTGGATGGGCCAATACGACCGCGAACTTTACCACTCATGAATTCTGAATGTCAAGATTTCCGCATTGCGAAGATCCTACTCGGCCCTTTGAATCAGTGTTCTGCTAAGAAATCTCAAGAGTAGTCTCTGACGTGAGCCCACCAGTATGGCTTGACCGAGGATGGATGGTGTTCTACAATTCACCGCGGCGTATGGCTGGACCAATATCGACAACTCTCCGACTAGCCGCACTTCGAGGAGTCCTTTTATGAGAAGAATTCGGCTGAATGCTCCGGGCGAGTTTGTCGACCTCACCGTTCCACGCCCAGTGCCTTCCAGTGGACAAGTCCTGGTTCGAGTTCATCGAGTCGGGGTTTGTGGAAGCGATTTCCATGCTCTTGCTGGAAGACACCCAATATACACCTACCCACGTGTCCTGGGACACGAGCTTGCCGGCGAAATCGTGGAAGTGCCCGAGAATAAGCGAGGACTCCGCCCGGGCGATCGATGCGCGATCGAACCGTACATCAGTTGCGGCCAATGCCGCACCTGCAAAATGGGAAGAACGAACTGTTGCGAACAGCTTCAGCTTCTCGGTGTACATGTCGATGGCGGCATGCAGGGCTTTTTAGGGGTCCCGATTGAGCTATTGCACAAATCAGAACTGCTGTCGCTTGATCAACTCGCTCTGGTCGAGACCTTGGGAATTGGGGCTCATGCCGTAAACAGAAGCCAATTGCGGGCGGGTGAAGAGGTGCTGGTGGTCGGAGCCGGCCCCATCGGACTGGCGGTGTGTCAGTTCGCCGCCGCCATCGGGGCGAAAGTGGCAGTCATAGAAACCAACGATTGGCGCAGACACTTTGCACACAAATTGGGTGTGGAAGCCTTACCTACGCCAGATGGACGACTAGCTGACGTGGTATTGGATGCTACGGGGAGCGCGGCCGTCATGGCAGACAGTCTGAACCATGTAGCTCCTGGAGGACGGCTTGTTTTCGTGGGCTTAACGCGTGATCCGGTACGCATTGATGACGCGCTGCTACATCGGCGCGAAATCACGATTTATGCGAGCCGGAACAGTTGCGGACAATTCCCACCTATTATCCGCATGCTTGAAGAAAATAAGATTAATACCGAGCCCTGGATTACCGATCGGATCAGCCTTGACGAAGTGCCTGCGCGCTTCAAAGAGCTCTCCGAAAAAGTTGGGATGATGAAAGCGGTCGTGGAAGTTCGAGATAGCGATGGATAGCAGGCAAGCCGTATTCGAGCTCCAAGTGGGCTCGCCAGTCCCCGGACGCATTAGCACGATGCTGTCCAGCGTCGAGTACCACGAAATAAAAAGCAGTGCGGTTGTGAAACAAACGCTCGACCTCATGGCGCGCTCGACTCGTCATTGTGCGCTGAATCTCGATGTCAAGGCGTGAGTTTTTATGGAACGCAATATTCTTGGACGGACCGGGATGAAGGTCTCCCGGCTGAGCTTCGGAGCCTCCTCTCTTGGTGGCGTTTTCCGTTCTGTCGATGAAAAGGAAGCCATCAAGGCGGTGCATGTGGCACTGGAATGCGGGATCAACTACTTCGACGTGGCGCCCGCATATGCGGGGACAGTCTCTGAGACAGTTCTGGGAAAGGCATTACGAGGCGTCAGGCGCGACCTGTATTATCTCTCGACGAAAGTGGGCAAGTATACCAAGCCCGGCACTTACGGCGAAGACACACTCGACTACTCACGCGCTCGGATTCGCAAGTCGATTGAGGAGAGTGCTGAACGCTTGGGGACTGACTATTTCGATCTGATTCACATCCACGATATCGAATACCAGGGGCGTAAGCACACCGAGTGGGCTCTCACCGAAG
>WNGK01002846.1_pt1 | contig 22979 bp, 20 predicted proteins | sample 5400601 | NCBI WGS metagenome assembly WNGK01 (sample SAMN13153376, study PRJNA577476) | soil metagenome | isolation source: 60 cm soil or saprolite under Garry oak tree replicate 1 | place: USA:California | collected 2016-06-15
GGCGTGAGGTTGGCTTCGATCAGGCGCATGATGCTGCGACCGGCTTCGCGTGCAAGTTCTTTGCGTGCCTCGCTCGTCGCCAGGTATGAGCCATTACCGGGAAGCGCGATCCCCAGGGCCTCCATCAGGCAGTTCATGGAGTTAGCGGTAAACATACCCGAGCAGGAGCCGCAGGTGGGGCAGGCCTGCTGTTCCAGTTCCAACAGTTCACTGTCGTTGATCTTGCCGGCCTGGTACGCGCCAACGCCCTCGAAGACGCTGATCAGGTCTATGGTGCGCCCATCTGCCAGCTTACCCGCCGCCATCGGCCCGCCGCTGACGAAGATGGTGGGAATATCGAGACGCATGGCTGCCATGAGCATACCAGGGACGATCTTGTCGCAGTTGGGAATACAGACCATGCCATCGAAGCGGTGGGCCTCGATCATGGTCTCCACGCAGTCGGCGATCAGTTCGCGGCTGGGGAGGGAGTATTTCATGCCGATGTGGCCCATAGCGATGCCATCATCAACGCCAATAGTGTTGAACTCAAACGGTACGCCGCCCGCCGCCCGGATAGCCTCTTTTACCAGTTTCCCGAAGGCCTGCAAGTGTACATGTCCTGGTACCACGTCAACATACGAATTGCAGACGGCGATAAAGGGTTTCTTGAAATCATTTTCTCCCACAACGCCGGTTGCGCGCAGCAAGCCGCGATGTGGCGCTCGTTCAAAGCCCAGCTTGATTTGATCTGAACGCATTTCGCTCCTTTCAACCAGATGAGTCACGCAGTGACTAGACGCGCCAGCGTCGTTTCTGGCTGCATTTCAATAATTGCCGACCTCCTCTTAATACACTGGAGTTACCCAGTCCCGGTATTTTTCATGCTCGCCGCGGCAGGCAGAGAGATAGAGCGCTTGCAGCTTCATGCTGAATGGTCCAGGTTTGCCGGTTCCCACTTGACGGCGGTCTACACTGGAGACCGGTGAAACCTGCACGCCCGTACCACACATGAAGATTTCATCCGCGGCATAGAGTTCGGTGCGGTCGATGCGCCGCTCTTGCACGGTGATACCAAATTCATCGCGCACCATATCGATCAAGGCATTGCGCGTGATGCCCTCGAGGATGTCTTCTGAAAGGGCGGGAGTCGAGAGCTTGCCATTGCGCAAGAGAAAGAGGTTGCACGAGCTGGCCTCTGAAACGGTACCATCCTGGGTGAGCATGATAGCTTCGTCAAAACCGGCGGCGTTGGCGTCGTCTACAGCCAGGGAGCTATTGATGTAGGCTCCGGTAACTTTAGCCCGTACAGGCATGGCGTTGCTATTGGCGCGTCTCCAGGACGATGTGCAGACGTTCAATCCTGCGCTGATATCGACATAATTGCCCATGGCGAAGGTGTAGATGGCGGTGTCATCATCCAATGAACTGAGGGTGAGCTTGATGGTGCGCGATGACTTGTAGGTGATGGGGCGCACGTACACGTCCTGGCGGTAGTCATGCTTGCGCACCAGTTCGAGTGTGATACGGCACAGGTCATCGATCGATTCTTTGGGCTGCATGCGCAGGACATTCCAGGAGTTAGCCATACGCTCGTAGTGTTCGCGCAGCTTCAGCAGGTATAACTGCTGGTGCTGCTCGTTCCAGTAGCCGCGTATGCCTTCGAAGCAGGCTGTGCCATAGTGCAAGGCATGGGTGGTGATGCTTATCCTGGCCTCGCTCATAGGGACAATCTGCCCCTCGAAGTAGGCATAGCCTTCATCAAGGCTTAGTACAGGTATTTTTGGCGCCTCTGCTTTTACAGGCTGGTGATTATTGTGTTGCGATGTTGAGGTTTCGGTCTGGGTCACGAATATGCTCCTTATTGTACAAGGGCGACCGCGAGGGTTGCCCTTGTACACACTAGACGGCTGACGGGGTTTCCTTGCCGACCTCTACGATGTAGTTCAAGTCGGCATCGGTGATATGCTTCTTGCGATCTGCTATTTCAACAAAACTGCGATAGGCGACCTGCAGTTCCTGGGCGCTGAGCCGGAAGCCCATCTGGCGCAGGCGTGCATCCAGTCCATGACGCCCGGAGTGCTTGCCAAGCACGAGTTTTGTATCGGTCCATCCGACGGACTGGGGTGTCATGATCTCGTAAGTGAGTGGGTTTTTGAGCATGCCATCCTGGTGGATGCCGGCTTCATGGGCGAAGGCGTTTGCCCCGACGACGGCTTTATTGGGCTGCACGGGTATACTGGTGAGCCGACTTACTAGCTGGCTTGCGGCGAGCAGTTCCTGCGCGTTGACGCGCGTATCGGCATTGCCAAAGCAATCGGGCCGTGTGCGCAGCGCCATTACGACTTCTTCCATGGCGGTATTGCCTGCACGCTCACCCAGGCCATTGATGGTTACTTCGACCTGGCGCGCACCAGCTTTGATGGCGGCCAGCGTGTTGGACGTGGCCATGCCGAGATCATTGTGGCAGTGGGCGCTCATGACGACATCCTCCATGCCTGGGACACGCTCACGCAGGTAACGGAAGAGCATTTCATACTCGTGCGGCAAGGTGTAGCCGACGGTATCAGGCACATTGATAGTGGTTGCACCCGACTCGATAGCGATCTCGAAGACGCGGCAGAGATAGTCCCAATCGCTGCGCGTGGCATCTTCTGCCGAAAACTCGACGGTTGGACAGAGGTTGCGCGCATAGGCTACCATAGACCTCACTCGCTGGAGCGCCTCTTCGCGATCGATCTTTAATTTATGCTTGAGATGAATCTCCGATGTTGCAAGAAAGACGTGGATTACCGGCCGTTCAGCATCGCGAAGGGCTTCCCAGGCGGCATCGATATCGCTGACGCTGGCACGGGCAAGCCCGGCAATAGCGACGCCATGAACCGCCTGCGCGATCTCTCGCACTGCTTCGAGGTCGCCGGGAGAGGCGGCAGGAAAGCCTGCTTCGATAATGTCTACGTTGAGGCGCACAAGCTGCCGGGCCACTTGCAGCTTCTCCTGCGTGGTCATAGTGGCTCCGGGCGATTGTTCGCCATCACGCAGCGTTGTATCAAAAATCCGAATTACGGGAATTCCGGTTGGGTCTGTCATGATAAGCTTTCCTCCTTGAAATTACTATTGTGAGCCAGCAGAGCGACCGCACAACTCTGGGGGTCGCCCTTACAGGTGAGTTACCAGGGCGACCGCAAGGGTCGCCCTTACACCTAAGATTTGGATTCCGCGATTTCTGACTTTTTATTTGCGGCGTTGAGCCACGGCATCATGGCGCGCAGTTCGCGGCCTACGTGTTCGATCTGGTGTTGCGAGTTGGCGCGGCGCATGGCCTGGAAGCTGGGGCGACCGGCCTGGTTCTCAAGTATCCAACGCGTGGCAAAGGCTCCGTTCTGTATTTCTTGCAATACTTTGCGCATCTCATCGCGCACGCGTTGATCAATGATGCGCGGGCCAGAGACGTAATCACCGAACTCGGCGGTGTCGCTGATGGAGTAGCGCATATAGCTCATACCGCCCTGGTACATCAGGTCTACGATGAGTTTCATTTCGTGCATGCATTCAAAGTACGCCACCTCTGGCTGATAGCCTGCTTCCACGAGTATTTCAAAGCCTGCGCGGATCAAGGCGGTGACGCCTCCACAGAGTACGGCTTGCTCACCAAAGAGGTCGGTTTCGGTCTCTTCAGCGATGGTGGTGCGCAGCACGCCTGCGCGGGTACAGCCAATGGCGCGCGCGTATGCCAGGGTGATGGCCTCGGCATTGCCCGTTGCATCTTGTTGAACGGCCCAGAGCGCGGGAACGCCGACTCCCTCGGTGAAGAGGCGGCGCATCATATGACCCGGGCTTTTGGGCGCTACCATGGAGACGTTGATATCGGGCGGAGGTACAATCTGCGAATAATGCAGGCTAAAACCGTGTGCCGTCATGAGCGTCTTCCCAGGAGCCAATCCAGGCACAATATCGCGTTCAAATACCTCACGGTGGTGTTGATCGGGGATGAGTATCATGATGATATCGGCCTGCTCTGCGGCAGCTGCCGGTGTCATCACCTGAAGGCCCTCGGCCTCTGCCTTCTCACGGCTCTTGCTACTCGCGGGTAGACCGATGACTACATTACAGCCGTTATCGCGCATGTTGAGGGCATGAGCGTGTCCCTGACTGCCATAACCGATGACGGCGACTCGTTTCTGCTGAATAAGTTCTAGATTCGCATCTGCGTCGTAGTAGACGTTTGCCATGTTGTTTCTCCTTCATACTTTGTGAGCTACCAGGGGGGGGCAAGTGAGCTTCCAGGGCGGGGGCAAGCCCCGCCCCTACCCTCTTTGTGAGCTACTTCCAGGGCGGGGGCAAGCCCCGCCCCTACCCTATACGGAAGGGGCTTGCCCCCCTGGTAGCCATTTCAGTGCCTTTAGACCTCTACGGTGTTGTAGGGACCCGATGTATCGCGTCCGCGTGTCATGGCTACGTAACCCCAGTTTTTCAATCTTCTCTTCGCTTCCTGTCACCTCCAATGTGATGGTGTCGCCGGTCACGTCGACGGCATGCGCGCCGAAAAGATGACCAAGTTCGATAATCTCGCTACCATTCGCTGCTGTGCTATTGACCTTTACCAGGGCTAGCTCACGAGCAATGACTGATTCAGATGAAAGGTTGACGATATGTCGGACATCAACGATTTTGCGTAGCTGCTCTAGCAGGTGATCATATCTGACCTCGGAATCGGTGACGCTGATTGTAATGCGCACGACATCTGGCAATTCACTGCGTCCGATAAGCAGTGTCTGCATGCTGGCGCGGCGGCGGCGAAGCAGGCCGATCACGCGGTCAACCGCCCCGGGATGGTCATTGACGAACACCACCAGGGTGTAAGAACTCTCCGTACCGGGCGGAACATTGGTCTGACCCGCCCGCTCCGTAGGAACCCGTTGTATCGCGTCCACCTTATGGTCGCTCGACCCGGCACTACTCATGATCGCTGTTCTCCTCGGCATGTTCTTCGATCATGCTGGTAATGGCGGAGCCAGGAGCGACCATGGGGTAGACATTCGACTCCGGCTCGATCACGAAATCGATGATGACCGTTCCCTCGGTCTGCATGGCTTTGTGCACTGCCGCGGCTACGTCCTCCCGTCTTGTGATACGCATGCCCGTTAGCCCATAGGCGTCTGCCAGTTTGGTGTAGTCGGGGCCGGTGATAGGGGTCTCGGAGTAGTTGCGCGAGTGGAAGAACTGCTGCCACTGGCGCACCATGCCAAGATAGCCATTGTTCATAATGGCGACTTTGACGCTGATACCATAGTATTGCAGGGTAGCCAGCTCTTGAATGTTCATCTGGATGCCACCATCACCGGCTACGACCCAGACAGGGGTATCGGGCATACCCATTTTGACGCCCATAGCGGCAGGGAGAGCAAAGCCCATCGTGCCAAGCCCGCCGGAGGTGATATGGCTGTTAGGGCGTGTCCAGAGATAGTGGCGGGCCGCCCACATCTGGTTCTGCCCGACGTCCGTAACAACAACGGCTTGTCCATCCGTCTCCTGGCGTATCGCTTCCAGGATGGTGATGGGGTCGGGATACTCCTGGTCGCGCTGGACATGCGAAAGACGCTCATTGTCCTGGGCCTCCCAGGATCGCACTTCACCGATCCAGGCGCTGTGATCGTCCGGTGTAATCGCTTCGGTGAGCGCGGCCAGGGCGGTCTTCGCATCGGCTACAATCGGCACGGCAGCAGGTTTGACCTTGTGCATCTCCGATGGGTCGATATCGATGTGGATGAGGCGTGCATGTGGAGCAAATTCACTTGCCTTGCCTGTGACACGGTCATCGAAGCGCAGCCCGACGCCAATCACCAGGTCGGCGATGCCGATCGCGCGGTTCACATGCGCAGGACCATGCATGCCAGGCATACCAAGCGCCAGTCGATGTGTCTCCGGGAACGCGCTCAAGCCGAGCAGGGTGGTAATGACCGGAATGTCCGCTTTCTCTGCAAAAGCACGCAATTCATCGTAAGCGTTGGATAGGATTACTCCATGACCAGACATAATAAGTGGACGTTGTGCTGATGTGAGCAACTCGACGGCCCTGGCAATAGCTGTGGCAGAAGGCTGTGGGATGGGTGTCGTGGACCCGATAAAGCGCGTCCCTACAGAGTCCGACGGGCTGTAGAGCGCGCTGGTTAACTGTACGTCTTTGGGGACATCGATCAGCACAGGGCCGGGACGCCCACCTTTGGCGATGCGAAAGGCTTCATGGACAATGTCCGCAATGTCCTCAACGCGCTGTACAAGAAAACTGTGTTTAGTGATGGGCTGCGTCACGCCAAGCACATCAGTCTCCTGGAATGCGTCGCGACCGATGAAGTGCCGCGCCACCTGCCCGGTAATTGCTACAACCGGGGTAGAGTCCATGTAGGCCGTAGCAAGCCCTGTAACAAGATTAGTAGCGCCGGGACCGCTGGTGGCAACGCAGACACCAACTTTACCCGTTGCGCGAGCGTAGCCGTCGGCGGCGTGCGCTGCTGCCTGCTCGTGCCGCACGAGGATATGGCGCAGCATAGGGTAGGAGGTAAGCGCATCATAGAAGGGCATGATTGCGCCACCGGGATAGCCATAGAGCAAATCGACGCCCTCGCGCACTAACGCTTCACAGAGAATGTGGCTTCCCGCCAGTTCCCTGGGCGAACTACTCTGCCAGCCTGCCTGTGTAATGCTATGAGGGTGAGTTGTCTGTACACTCCCTGCATGTGATGTTACTGTTGCAACCTGCATAGCTGCTCCTTTCGATAATAGAGAAAAGACAGATAATAAAAAACGAGAACCGTCCGCACTGGAAGGTCCTCGTTAGGTTACCTGCTCTGGATTGGGTTGCTACATTGCCCCCATTAATCTTCCCTGTGCCGATCTTAATTCTAGTCTCTCTAAAAGCCCTACCAGGCCACCAAACCCGGTAAGGCCGATAAGGATGAGACTGATAAGTAGGACAAGGCTGACAAGCAGGAGGGCGTAGACAATGTGTAGCAGCGCAAACAAAGAAACCGACGCCAACACGCCGGTTCCGATGATTACCATGTTTGGAGCAGTCTGCATGCACATGTGGTGCATGGAAAAGGGCATACATTTCGCGCTAGTATGACCAGCAAACATCGCTGGCTGCGCAAATGTGCTCCTCGGTGCTGACATATACTCCTCCAAACAAATGCAAATACAATCGCATAGAAAGTGTGCTGGATAAATCGGTGCTCGAGCGGGTGAGCTGCATGGAGGTTACAAGGCAACATTGCCGGACTGTTCTATTCCTTCATTGCATTCGAGCATACACGATGTTTTGGGGTTTGTCAACCCCTGGTAAGCCCTGATTCCTGGGAAAAATGAACTATTGACTTCCAGAGCTAATTCCAGGTACAATCCTATCATCATGAATATTGATTTGCAAACCCAACCAAATATCACATTTGCATTTTACTTTACTTGGAGCCCTCCGGTCTGACAGAGGGCCTGTTGGGTTGTGCAAAACAACTCCGGGCCTGAAGACAGGCCGGAGGAAAGCAGAGGATTACTACCTCTGCTTTTTTGTTTGGTGTTTCATTTCTCATTTTTATATCATGAACAGAAAGGACATTACGGATGATTATCGTTATGCACAGCCAGGTTAGTGGCGAAGAGCGCGATCTCTTGACGACGCTCCTCTGCCAGGTAACTGGCGACCAGAGATCGATTACCGCGACGAAGATGCATGAACACGAGGTGATTGTGCTGGATGATAGCCAGCTCGATGCACAGGCATACAGGGCAATTAGCCAGCAGCGTGCGGTTGAACGTGTTGTACAGGTACACACGCCGTACAAGCTGGTAAGTCGGGCTTTCAAAGCCGAGAGAAGCAGCATTCGGGTGAATCGTGGGGAAAGCGGCCAGGCGGTCATCATTGGCGGCGCTACGGCAACGCCCGTGGTGATGGCGGGGCCCTGTGCAGTGGAGAGCCGGGAACAGCTGTTGACGACTGCCAGGGCTGTGAAAGCTGCCGGGGCGCAGATATTGCGCGGTGGAGCGTTTAAGCCGCGCACTTCGCCTTACCAGTTCCAGGGACTTGGCGTCGAGGGTCTGCGTTTGCTGGCGGAGGCGCGGCAACTCACCGGCCTGCCGGTGATTACCGAGGTGATGGAGCCTGACCTGGTTGAGACGGTGGCCGAGTACGCCGATATCCTGCAGATCGGCAGCCGCAATATGCAAAATTTCCCGCTCTTGCTGGCGGCGGGACGCAATAGCTTTGGTCGCCCGGTAATGCTCAAGCGAGGCTTGTCGGCTACAATCGATGAATGGTTACTGGCGGCAGAGTACATTATGGGGGCAGGCAATCCAGACGTGATCCTGTGTGAACGCGGCGTGCGCAGCTTTGACACATCGACACGCAACCTGCTCGATCTCTCTTGCGTTCCCCTCTTGCGCGAGCTAACACATTTACCTGTGATTGTTGATCCCAGTCATGGCACTGGCCGCCGTGAGTTAGTGCCGACCATGTCTCGCGCGGGAATAGCCGCCGGGGCAGATGGCCTGATCTTAGAGGTTCATCCTGACCCCAACAAGGCGCTCTGCGACGGGAAGCAATCGATCACGCCGGAGCAATTGCGGTCTGTTGTGCATGAGACACGCCTGATGAACCATGTACTGATGGGTCACGCGTTCCTGGCAAACGAGCCCAGTACTTTGCAAAAAGTGGTATAGCCAGCTAAATCGGCAAGCGCGCTTTTTACCAGGGGATCGTCGCGATGTCCTTCGAAGTCGAGGTAGAAGACGTATTCCCAGAGACGCTGGCGCGATGGACGAGACTCCACTTTGAGCAGGTTGATCGCATGTTTTGCCAGTACACCCAGGCATTTATGCAGGGAGCCGGGTTGATGCGTTGTAGCCATCACCAACATGGTCTTTGCCTGACCCTCACGACGAGGTGCCGGTTCTCTCCCTAGCACAATGAAGCGCGTATAATTGTCTTGAACGGTTTGAATAGTGCGAGCCAGTATCTCTAACTCGTAGAGTTCTGCCGCGCCCGCTGCTGCTATAGCGGCGACATTCCTCAGATTCTCCTCACGCACCATCTTAGCGCTGCCCGCCGTATCATAGGTTGCGACAATCTCCACATTGAGCTCCCGTAGATAGACATCGCACTGCGCCAGTGCCTGCGGATGCGAAATGACACGTGTAATGTCGCTGAGCTGCTGCCCAGGCAAGCAGAGGAGGCAGTGATTGACGGGATGACCGATTTCGCCAACGACGAACAGATCATGCTGGCGCAGCAAATCATAGACTTCGTTAATACTCCCGGCCTGCGAATTTTCTACGGGCACGAGTCCGTGTTCAACCTCGCCCGTGGCAACGACGCGGAACACATCGGCAAAGCTGCGGAAAGGCAGCGGCGTAGCCTGCGCGCCAAAATACGCTCTGACGGCTTCATCACCGAAGGCTCCTCGTTCGCCCTGAAACGCGACGTGTATATTATCCGACACTTTGTGCCTCTTCTACGACATATCCGGCTGCGCGTAATCGCTGCAGCAATTCCTCGCACTGCTGGCGATCGCGCGTCTCTAAGGTGAGCGTTTCTTCGCGCTCCATAATGGGCAAGCGGCTGGAGATGCGCTGGTGGCGTACATCTATGACGTTGATACGCATCTCCGCGATGATGGTGAGCAGACGCATCAGTTCGCCTGGACGATCGCTCAGGCGGGTGTGGATCACGAAGTAGCGACCGGCCGAGGCGAGGCCATGCTCGATAAAACGCCCGACCAGGTTGATATCGATGTTTCCCCCGGTCAATGGTACCAGCACTTTTTTGCCGGGCAATGTGACCGCTCCGCTCAAGAGCGCCGCGACTCCCGCCGCGCCCGCGCCCTCGACCAGCATCTTGCAGCGTTCCATTAAAAACAGCACCGCGCTGATGATCGACTCGTCATTGACCAGCACGACATCATCTACCAGTCTCGAAATGATCGAGAATGGCAGCACGCCTGGCCTTTTCACCGCGATACCATCAGCGATGGTGGTGATAGCTGGCAGGGTGCGTATTTCTCCCGCATCAAGCGAAGCGCGACATCCCGCGGCGCCCTGTGCCTGTACGCCAATAATGGTGATATTCGGGCGCAGGGCGCGGGCCGCGATTGCAATACCGGCCAGTAACCCGCCACCGCCGATAGGTACCACCAGCGCATCAGCGTCGGGCAGGTCGCTCAACATCTCCAGGCCAAGCGTCCCCTGTCCCGCGATAACATCTGGATCATCGAACGGTTGAATAAAGGTCGCACCCGATTCCTCCTGTAATTCCAGGGCATGCGCGTAGGCGTCGTCGAAGGTAAAGCCATGCAGTACGACACTGGCACCGTATCCCTGGGTAGCCATCACCTTAGCCAGTGGCGCGGTCTCTGGCATGACAATGGTACAGGGAATATGGCACTGCGCGGCGGCAATAGCCACACCCTGTGCATGATTGCCGGCCGAGGCGGCAATCACACCGCGTTCGTACTCCTCCGAAGTGAGCCGTGAAATCTTGTAACTGGCTCCACGCACTTTGAAGGAGCCGGAACGCTGCATATTTTCGGCCTTCAAATAGACAGCCGCGCCCGTCATATCGCTCAAGGTACGTGAAAGGGTAAGTGGCGTATGATGCAAACGCGGCTTGAGTAGTTTATGCGCTTCCCAGATATCGGCGATAGTAAGGCTGGCTGTCGCCCCTGGAGTCTCCACGCTGGAAGGTGGAACAACGACCTGTGTGGTCGCCCGGTCATTTTCAACAAATTGCATAACGCAGTACGGTCCTTTCAGTGCCCCATCGAACCGTACCACGATCATTGTGGTTATGAAGATTGATGGGGCAATTATAGCGCACATTGTCTGGGGAGGCAAGACTTTCAGGGCGAAAGCCTTTCAGGGCGCCCTGGCGCTAATTCACAGAAACCAGCACTAATGTTCCCCGCTTGGTGGCCGGGCTTCAAAAGGTGGCAACGAGGCGTGGAAATCGTCTGCGAAGCGGCGGGTGTATTCGTCAAGCAAGAATTGCACGCGATCGGGGTCTTTCGCGGCGACGACGAAGCCCACGTGATGCCGCTTGTTGAGCCGCCAGAAGATCTCCGGGTCTGTGTACGCCGAGGTACCGGGATACTCCTGGCGCGCCAGGGTGACGAGAACACCACCATAGTTCTGCTGATGCTCAGGCAACTTGTATGCCGAATCATCCGGGGCAGTCTCAATCCTGGCCCACTCGCGCCAGAGATTGATGCCCGTAGCTCCTTCGACCATCTCCGCGATATTAGCGCCGCCCACACGGGCAGCAGTTTCGAGAAAGTAGATGTGACCATCATCACGCGCCTTAATAAATTCCGTGTGGGTGACGCCGCGCACCATGCCGAACGCTTTGAGCAATTCCCGGTTCAATTTCTTTAAGGCTCGTGCCTCTGCTGATTTACGGGGAAGCGTACGCGTGTTGGCAATGCCACCTTCGTGAAATACATCGAGCGGCGGACGCCCGTACTGGTGAGCCTCCTCAAAAATGATCCTGCTGCCAACTACCAGCGAGTCAACATGACATACGTCGCCGGGAATGTAGCGTTCTAACAGAAAGCGGGACTGCCTGTCGCCCAGTGTCTGCACGCGCGACCAGAACTCGTCCGGAGCGTTAATTTTCGTGATGCCAATCGTGGAAGCCTCGAAACGCGGTTTGAGTACCCAGGGTGGAGGCACCCGCTCCATATAGGCGCGAATTTTATCGTAATTCAGCACGTGCACAAAGTCAGGCACGGGGATACCATGCTCCTGGGCCTTAAGGCGCATCGCCAGCTTGTCGCGAAAGTAGCGCACGGTAGTATCACCCATGCCAGGTATGCGCAGGTGTTCGCGCAAGGCTGCCGCGACCCACACATCATAGTCATCCAGCGCCACGACGCGGTCGATCATGCGGGTGCGCGCGAGATAGCTCACGCCATTGATCACATCTTCCACTATAGACAGATCAGGCATTTGGAAGACTTCATCGATACTTTCACGCGGCCAGTTCGCCTGTTCCAACGCTGGCGGGATCAACAAGATTACATGATATCCCTGCTGCTTGCATTCGCAGATAAAATCCTGCCCCTTTTCGTAACTGGTAATGCAGAGTATGGTTTTTGGAGGTTCGCTCGTCATGGTCATTGCTCCTGAGAGAGGTCAAGTGGGTGCAACGCTTCTCACCATAGAGAATAGAGCCACAGCGCGGAAATCTTCTGATTGCTCCCAGGTACTTCCTTGCATCCTGCCTGAGCGTAGCGCACTCCTTGCAGTTTGCCTGACATGCAGTGTAGAGACCACCCTCTCCGGGGGAGAGGTAATCGTCTCGTTGGCAAACTGTCTAAGCTCAGCACGCAGTGCGTTGGCAGGATGGCTTTCAAGGTAGAAATACTATTTGATAGTAGTATAGCATAACACTCCCGTCCTGCTACAGTCCAGCAGCTTCGCGCAGTGCCCTGCTCCAGGGCAGCCAGCGGTCATCGGGGCCACGAGTGTAGTCCCACAGCATGTTGTTGCATACATACCCGACGGCAATGCCGCTTTCAGGATGAACAAATCCCAGTCTACCGCCTGCACCCGCATGGCCGAAGGAGCCGGTACCAAGCATCGGCGAGCCTGTACGGCTCAGCTCATAGCCCAGCGCGAAGCGCAGCGGATACGGCCCAGGCTCGATCTCAGGCAGCCCGTCGGTCTGTGGCTTGCGCGCCCGTTCGACGGTATCGTGGCTCAACAGCCGCACACCATCCACCTCGTCGATGATCGCGGCATACATCTTTGCCAGTGAGCGTGCGTTTTCCGATGCCATTGAGAGAGGGAATCTCCGCGGCATGGGTTTCACGCCTATTCAGAAACTGCCCCATCGCTGCGCTCACCGCGTCAAGTGGTGCGCTGCTGAAAACAGGTGCCACGCGACGGTCGCGTGTCAGATCGCTGGAGTCCGGCTGAGCTCCTTGCGCTCATCGTGGGGGTGAGTACGATATGGCTCTTCGCGACCCCAGAAGTCACCAAACTGAACGCCACTGAGATCAGCGCTCAGCGACGCACGATCACCGAGGCGATACAACTGCTCGTTGATGGCTCCAAAAGAAAGGGAAGAGAGCCGTGAGAGGCTTCTTCTTGCGTACCTTTCCTTTCTCGTTCCCTGGTTTTGAACTCCTGGAGGTCTCACCACAAGAGACCTCCAGGACCATTACGGCTCGTGCTCTCAACCCAGAGGCGGCCTGCCCATCCTGTGGCAAGCACTGATGGCACGCGGATTTTCCGGCGGATATATGCTGGTCTCTTATTGCTGTCTCACCAACGGAATTTGCAAATTGGTGGGCCTGTTTTCAGGCTTGTCAAAAGCACGCCCGTCAACGTTTTTACTCCCATTAAACAGCATGTCGTTGTAGATATAAATGAGGTCGTAGTCGACATAGGTTTGTCCTTCGACCAGACTAAACAAAGGAAAGGCTTTTCCTCTGACATCTTGCATGACATTGACTTCCCACGCGTTGAGGCCAGTGCCTGGAAATCTGTTCGCGACATCGGCAAAGCCTTGATGCAGTGGAGTCACCTCGTACGCTTCATCTGCAATGTAGTCCAGGTTGTACGCGCCTGGTGCAATCGGGTGCTCTCCCCGCCAGGCGTTATGCCCTTGAATCACAATTTTCACCAACGGCACTTTTCCATTGGCATCGGCATAATTCATCACGGTACAGCCAAATCTGTCAGGAGGGGCATACGTAAAAACTCTTGAACAATAAAAGGGTTGGATTTCCCCGGTGGCTGATTTATTGGTACTTGGGCGCAGCTCAGTGGTGATGCTTACCCACTGGCCACCCTGGATAACCTGTGTGATTTGTTCGGGTGTCATAGAGCATTCTCCTTTTCTTAACGAGCACTGCTTCCCAAAGATGGAAGCGCCTATTTTTACGTTTTCTGAGCAGAGACATATGCATCCCGCATGCTCAACTCAGGTTCGACACAGCCTACATTCGTGTGTCACTGCCTCTTTCTGTATGTTCGCGTACATACCGGGTACGATGTTTGTCCAACAAAGGGCCTATGCGAGCCGCGCCGCGAACCCTTCACGCAGCCAGGTAGTAGCAAGAGCGATCACTCCCCGCGCCGCCGCGCTCGTGGCCAGGGCATTCAACATCACGAAGTCGTGGATGGTGCCCTGGAAGCGCACAGCCGTGACGCGAACTCCCGCCTCCCGCAGCTTGTTGGCATACGCCTCCCCCTCATCGCGCAACACATCGGCCTCGGCCGTAATGATGAGCGCACGTCATGTGCCTGGCGAAATGGCCTCCATGCACCTCACGACTCCGCGGCCTGATGGCAGACCAGGGCACCGGGCCTTACGTTTGCGGTCGGGTGCCGACAGGCTGCTCACCACCACCCTGCGCCTCAGTGCGAGAAGCGACTCTGCTTTGTAGTATACTAAGCAGCGTACTCGAAGTCACCGGACATCGCGTCACTTTAGCACCGCACATTACTTCACATCACTGCGTCTGTGTGAGGGAGACGAAAAGGGAATGTCTATGAAGGGATCCTCGTATGCGCACACTGCGGCGAGCATTGGGGGCAATTGAGGGTACTCCCTCATGTCAATAGAATTCTAAACCGGCGTTAATACAAGAGAACTGAATCCCAGACGAGTAAAGACAGTTCAAAGGGAAAACTCCTGCCGCCGCAATTTGCGAACGCAAACACCAGTACGCTCTGGCGTGACCAGTAGACCCGCGTATCTGGCTGATCCCAAACGACTCCTCACATTGACGCGCGTGTCATTGGGGCAGTGAGTATGGGCTGCATCATCGACGTGATGTCACGAGTGCCGCGAAGACCACGCTCAGATTCGTCTGGGCCATGCGCCGGAAATGCTGGCGGTCCTCAACACTATCGTGCTTGGACTCTTTGCTCGACAAGGTGAGACCAATGTCGCTCATGCCAGGCGCGATGCGCGCCTCTCATCTCGATAAAGCGCTCGTCCGGCAGGGTGGCTTGAGAGAAACCGACTTTAGGGAGTGGGTCACTTTCACTTTCGGCTTGCGGTCCCAAACGTCTCTAGTTGGCTCTCTACTCGACATAGCGAGCCAGCTTCTCGAGAGTCGACCGCGTGCCAGCCTCATTGTCCTCGGGTCGAATGCCCGACGGAATGTCCTTGAATAAGATAGAGACTGTTGTTCCGCCGTCTTCAGCCTCAAAGGTGACCACCATGATCATCTCTCCTGAGAAGGCCGGATCGACCGCATCAAAGGTGATCGCTTCGACGATTCTTCTCGGTGGCGTCAGTTCCACAAAGCGTGCAGTATATCTATCTTCCCTTTCTGAAGTCTTGCCGCGGAAGGTTTTTTCGGATGAAGGATAATACAGCGACATCTGATACCCTCCACCAACTCTGTCGTCGAAACTATGGACTTCGCCGGTCATGTCTCCAGGTGCAAGCCAGACAGCCAGGGCTGCGGGATCGGTAAAGGCTCGATAGAGAGCTTCAGGCGTCGCTTTGATAAATTTCGAGTTTCGCGTGCTGGCACGTGAGTGCGCATCTGTCATGGGCATCTCCTTTCGCAATCGAGTCGGGAATGGTCCTCCATCATCATACGGGCGTTTCCATCAGCTGTCAACCTGAAGTGGGATTTCAATCTGACCCACTACCCGACTTTTCCCAGATGGTCCGAGACACGATGGATGACCTGCTTGAGAAGAAGGCTATTCAAGCGAAGGGAAAGTAAACAGGCGTTGTGTGTTATACTCCTGGTATCGAGAAATTGGGGGATACCATACCCAATAGCGCAGGGAGGACGCTACTATGCCCAAACTATCACACTATACCCTCATCTGGTCCGAAGTGCATCAGCACTACGACCTCCATAGCGACGGGCAACTCGAGCAGTGTTTCCGTCCAGGAGACGAGCCAGCCTTCTCTGGCTGGTTGGCAGGGCACTCCTCGTTTGCTTTTTGGGGGCGAGCTGGACGCATCTTCGTCCTCAAAGAAGCCCGGCCACATGGGGCAGGCTATTGGTATGCCTATAGCACGCGTGCTCGACACACCCGCAAACGCTATCTTGGACGCACGGCCAATGTGTCGTTCGCACGCTTAGAGGAGGAGGCGAAGGTGCTGGTAAGTTCGCCCTCACCTGCCACTTCGCCTCCACAGCAAAAGATCGCAGCTTCCTCAGCCCGACAAGCAGAGACAGGGCGAGAGGAGTCCAGGCCACATATTTCGCATCACGACAAGCAGAGGGAAGTGTTGCTCGCGACCAAGCTCTCTCCTCCCCGTCTGCCCATCTCGCTGGTGGAGCGAGAACGCTTGCTCAGAGAACTGGATATGGTTCATGCTCACCCTTTGACGCTCGTCTCTGCTTCTGCTGGCAGTGGCAAGACCACACTGCTGTCTGCATGGGTGGCTGCGTCCTCGAAACCGCACGCACGCGAGGGAACGGTGCAGGGAGTCAAATCGGCTTTTGCCTGGCTTTCGCTGGACGCCCTGGACAATGAGCCGATCCGCTTTTGGGCCTCGGTGATAGCCGCATTGCGTACCTGCCTGCCCACGATTGGGGAGACGGCTCTCGCCATGCTCCACACTCCCCAGTCTCCCCCTCTTTCGACCATTCTAACAGCCCTGCTCAATGAGCTTCTGGGGGAGGGCAGAGCACTCACCCTCATCCTGGACGACTGTCACGTCATCACGCACCCGGTGATTCACGAGACCCTCCTCTTCTTCCTCGATCATCTGCCACCCACCCTGCACCTGGTGCTTGCCACGCGCACGGACCCCGAGCTTCCCCTCTCCCGCTTACGCGTGCGCGGTCAGCTCCTCGAAATCCGCGACCGTGATCTGCGTTTTACCGGAGCAGAAACAGCCAGCTTTTTGACTCAGGGCATGGGTCTGGCTCTCTCCAAAGAAGACGTGACCACCCTGGAACACCGCACGGAAGGCTGGATCGCGGGTCTGCAACTGGCGGCGCTTTCCCTGCGCAAGCACGAAGATCTCTCATCCTTTGTGAAAAACTTTGCCGGCAACCATCGCTTTGTGCTAGATTATTTGCAGCAGGACATTCTCGCGCCGTTGTCGGGTACACTCCAGGACTTTCTCCTCCAAACATCGATTCTCACCCACATGCACGCCGCTTTATGTCAGGCGGTCACCCTTCTTCCGACGCAATCGAAGTAGGCCAGGAGATGCTAGAGGCGTTGGAGCGGGCCAATCTCTTTGTTGTGCCGCTGGATGACCAGCGGCAGTGGTATCGCTTCCATGATCTCTTTCGAGAGGCGCTGCTCGCCCGGCTGCAAGCGAGCCAGCCAGACCGGGTGCCGCTCTTGCACCTCCGGGCAGCTCGCTGGTATGAGGCGGCGGGCAAACTGCGAGAGGCTATTGCGCACGCGCTGGCTGCCCTTGACTACCCATATGCTGCCACTCTCATGGAACAGGCTGCTCTTCCTCTCTGGCTCAGCGGGGAAGGCAGAACCATCCAGAACTGGGTGCTTGCCTTACCAGATATCGTCCTATCCGCGCATATGCGCCTGGCTCTCAATGCGGCTCTGCGCCTGATCAACACCATCAATCTGAGCAATGAAACACAGTATGCCAGCCTGCAGGCTCAGATGGAGTACACATTTACGCGCATGGAAGGAATCTTACAGAGAAAACGGGAATTGGCCCTCTCAGAGGCAGAGGCAGAGGTGATCGGGCGACGTCTACGCCTGCTGCGCGCATTGATCGAGGCGAGAGCCATCCTCAAGCGTGGCAACAAAGAGCACCTGTATCTGCTCTCTCAGGAAATAGAAGCACTGCCCCAGGATGAGGAGGTGAACTGGAGCATTATTCCGCTCACGCTTACCTTCTGGCTCCATGTGTACCTCCAGGGTGAGGGCGCTACTCTGATCCCTCGACTGCTTTCGATGAAACAGTCGATGATGGAGGCGGGAGACCACCTGGTGACGATTCGTGTCAGGACTATGCTGGCTCATGCCTCTACCCAGGCCGCACAGTGGCACCGGGCTCAACAGGAATGTTTGGAGACACTCGCCCTGATCAAACAGAGCGGCATGCGCACCATCTGGTCAGGATATCTCTCGTATAACCTGCTCATCCTCTTCTACGCCTGGAATCGGCTGGAAGAGGCATCGGACTGGCTCCAGCGGTTGCAGCAAAGCGCGCAGGACTGGCAGCAGGTGGAATTGCTGGTCAGGTGGGAGATCTGCTCCGCACGGCTCGCGCTGGCCAGAGGAGATCTGGAAAGCGCGCATCGGGCACTCCATCAGCTCGAGGCTCTGGTGGAGCAGGAGGGGTATGCCTACCACATCCCCTGGGTGGTCTCGCTTCGCGTGCAGGTATGGCTGGCAGAGGCAAACCTGGCTCGTGCGTCGGAGTGGGCCGGGCAAACAACGTTTTCCCCGCAGGCATGGGACCCCATGCGCAAAGAGGAATTCCTGGACAGTTGCTCCTTGTGGGCAGCGCAAGCAGCATATTGAATACGGAAGAGAGGAAAATCACATGCGAAAAATCATTGTTTCCGAGTACATCACCCTGGACGGCGTTATCGAAGATCCAGGTGGTGCTGAAGGGTTCAAACATGGCGGCTGGAGCTTTCACTTTGGGGGCCAGGAACAGCAGCAGTATAAATTCGATGAACTCTTCGCCAGCGATGCGCTTCTCCTGGGGCGCCGGACCTATGAGGGGTTTGCAGCCGCGTGGCCGAACATGGCTGCTCAAACAGGAGCGTATGGCGAGAGAATGAACAGCCTGCCCAAGTACGTTGTTTCAACCACCCTCTCTGAAACGACATGGAATGCCACCCTGCTCAAGGGCGATCTGGCAGAGGAACTGTCCAGGTTGAAGCAAGAGGACGGTCAGGACATACTGATTTTCGGCAGTGGTCAGCTGGTTCAGACACTTCACGAGCGGGGACTCATCGACGAGTATCGACTCATGGTCTTTCCTGTGGTGCTGGGGAGCGGGAAGCGTCTCTTCCAAGACATAGAAGAGAAGAGGGCGCTCAAACTGATCGAGGCCAGGACATTCAATTCAGGCGTCGTAGTGCTCTCTTACCAACCAGCTAAGGAATGAAAGAGCAATGAGGAAAGCGCCATGAGAACAGTCAATTCAAAAGACGGCACCGCTATTGCTTTCGATCTGTCGGGGACGGGGCCAGCGATCATCCTGGTGGCTGGTGCGTTCACTGATCGATCCCAACCGATCCTGGTGCAACTGGCGGAAAGCCTTTCGTCACAGTTTACCGTCTTCAACTATGATCGTCGTGGGCGAGGCGATAGTGGGGACACGGCCCTCTATGCGGTCGAGCGCGAGATCGAAGATCTCGACGCCCTCATCAAAGAAGCTGGTGGATCGGCGTTTGTGTGTGGTTTCTCCTCCGGTGCCGCTCTGGCCCTTGAGGCGGCGGCGAGCGGCCTCGCTATGAAGAAGCTGGCACTGTACGAGCCACCATTCAGAATCGCAGGCGGTTCAAGCCAGCTACCGCAGGATTTCGCAAAGCATCTCAGCGAACTGATTTCGTCTGGGCACCGAGGCGACGCGGCTGAATACTATATGACACAGGCGGCGGAGATTCCTGCCGAATTCGCAGCCCAGATGCGCAACGAGCCATTCTGGCCGACGGTGGAGGCTGTGGCACACACGCTCATCTACGACACCGCGATCATGGGGAACGACGGCTCGCTCCCGATCGAACGGCTGACCGCGATCACGGTCCCTGCACTCGTGATCGACGGCGGGGCGAGTCCTGCGTGGATGCGCGACGCGGTGCGAGCGGTCGCGGAGGTCATACCTCATGCCCAGCGCCGCACCCTGGAAGGTCAAACACACCAGGTTTCTCCACAGGTCCTCGCTCCTGTCTTGATGGAGTTCTTCAAAGGCTGAGAGGGCACCCAGCGACTTTTCCATCGCCCTGTGCCACAGGATATTCACAGCTTTGGCCTGATTTGAATTGGACAGGTAGAGTTCGTTATGCTATCATAGCCCCAATATTCTTGACGTTCAATCAGGAGGCCGGTTTGTGGATAGTCTGATTGGCACATCCATCGGTGGATATAGGCTCGTTCAATTATTGGGCAGCGGGGGAATGGGAACGGTCTACCTGGCGGAAGACCCGGCCATCGGGCAACAGGTAGCCATTAAGGTGGTACGCACTGACTCTGATAGCCACACTGATCAAGCCACAGCGCGGGTAGCAGCGGAACGTTTCAAGCAGGAAGCGCGAGCGGTTGCCAGCCTGGATCACCTGCATATATTACCGCTTTATCGTTATGGTGAGGAAACGACGAGCGATGGTGCCCGGCGTGCCTATATCATCATGCAGTACCGGCCCGAAGGCTCCTTATGGGATTGGCTGCGGCGTAGAGCCGGGATTGGGCCTGGCTCATCATCCTCCCCGCTATCGCCTGTACCATCTCTATCCGCCATACCGGCGCAGGTGCATGGAACGTGGCCTATGGGACTCGACGAGGCGGGAGAGTACTTGCGGCAGGCAGCATCAGCCCTTCACTACGCGCATGAACACGGTATCATTCATCGCGATGTCAAGCCCGCCAATTTCTTGCTCCGTTTCGAGGGCGGCAATGCCGTCCACCTGCTGCTTTCTGACTTCGGGCTGGCGAAGCTCTACTCATCGAACTCCGGCACAAGCCACATTCTCGGCACTCCCGTTTATATGGCCCCTGAACAATTCGAGGGGGCAGCGGTGCCAGAAAGCGACCAGTACGGACTGGCGGTGATGATCTATTATTTCCTGGCCGGGCATCCACCTTTCGAAGGGGAACCGATGCGCCTGATGCACCAGCACCTGACAGCCGCGCCGCCGTCGATTGCGATGTTTAATCCCTCACTGGCGCAAGGCGTAGACAACGTGCTCACTCGCGCCCTCGCGAAAATACCTGCTGATCGCTTTCCATCCACCGCCGACTTCGCCGCTGCATTCGTCCAGGCTGCTCAGGAACAGCCAGCAACAAACTTCCGACGATTCATGACACTACCAACACTGGCACAATCGAATCGCGTTTCTCCTTATGCCCCAACCGTCTTTCCAGGTCAGAATGCGCGGCAGCCGTTCGTACCAACACAATCAGCGTATGCAGCGCAAACGACGCCTGCTTCAGCAAGCGGAGGCCGGACTCCATCAGGAAATTCGCAGCAAGCATTCTCCGCACCCCTTCCCGGCATTATAGTTCCTCCTCAATCATCACGACCATTGCCAGCGCTGCCAGCGCAGCCACAAGGCATGCACAGACGCAGGGCGCTCGGCTGGATACTTGGTGGAGTCGCCGTTATCGCCGTCGGAGGTGGCACGGGCTTTTACTTCTATTCGAAATATCGTACTCCCGACCACGCGCTGCAGGTTCTGCGTGGACATAACGCCAGCGTCACAAGCGTATTCTGGTCGCCCGATGGCACACAACTTGTATCAGGCTCGCGCGACAATACCGCGAAACTCTGGCAGGCTGCCAATGGACAAAATACCTTCACGTATAGTGGACATACAGCCGCAATTCTGAGCGTAGCATGGAGTCCCAACGGGCGTACCCTGGTCTCCGGTGGAGAAGACCAGACCGTGCAGGTCTGGAACGCACTGCAGCCGAAAGGGCTTATTCTAGCCAACCTGGGCGCAGCCGTTAGCTCACTTGAATGGAATGTCGAAAGTACCGCTATTATCGCAGGTACGTTGGGCAATGGCGGATTTGCGCTTTCCCTGAACCAGACTATAAGAAGAAACCTGGTTAAGACAAAGCTCCACGCGCTGTCGCTTTCGCCAAATGGCAAGTACCTGGCAAGCGCGACCGATAACGGGGATGTGACAGTGTTTACAACGCAAGTGCCGCGTAAAACGGTGTTTCGTCACCGTTTCGCAGGCCCGGCGCTCTGCCTGGCCTGGTCGCCTGATAGCACAAAGCTGGCGGCGGGCAGCGCTAACAGTACCGCTCTCGCCTGGGAAATCCCTGGAGGACATCTCTTACACACCCTGCCGCATAACGGCGCCGTGAACGGCATCGCCTGGGACCCGGCCGGAACAAATCGCGTGGCAAGCGGAGCTAGCGATGGCACAGTGAATATCTGGGACATCGACAGCAGCGCGCGCACCATCTATAGCGGCTATGGTCCCGCGATGAACTCGGTAGCCTGGAGCAGCGCCGGGCTGGCATCAGGTGACGCCAACAACACAGTCATTATCTGGCAATCGTAAAGCGTTTTTGTAGGGCTAGTAGTACTTCCTGCTCGTACTATTGAGCCATGGGAATACACGAGCCTATAATACACTATTGTAAAGCCTGGTTTGAGCAATTCTTGCCTTAGACGAGCCAGCGCACCAGGCCTATACCCGAACTGCACAGAGCGTTGATTACGAAGCATATAGGGTATAGGAGCTACAAACTAGAATAAAGAGGATCATTACACAATGGAAATTTCTGGAACCCAGAAGGTAAAGGCATCTCGCCCCGAAGTATTCAATGCATTATTGAACCCCGAAGTACTCAAGAATAGCTTTCCCGGCTGTGATAGCGCCGAATTTGTAGATTTCCCGACGGGCCGCCAGCTCAAGCTGATCATCTCACCGAACGTCCCCGGCTTCAAAGGACCATACAACGTCTTTTTGCAGAATGGGACAGCGAGCGCAGCTGCTAGCCTGCCACCCGTAGCCGACCAATGGTCGCGCTTAGTATACATTGCCGAGCCGACCAGTTCCTTTGGCTCGATCAAAGCTACCTGTATCATCGACCTCACCGATGACCCGGTGGGAACGTTGCTTACCTACAAGGCCGATGCCGAAGTGTCAGGCAAAGTCGCCGGTATTCCAGACATGGTTGTGAACGGCGCGGTGAAGATGGCGCTAGGGCAGTTCTTTAAGAACTTTGAGAAGCAGGTTAGCACAGCGAACGTGTAGGTTTTCAAGTTGAAGGAACTTTCCCATGCGTGACCTGCTTAAAGATGCCGCTGCCCGTGGAATCCGTTATCTCGAAGGACTGAATGCGCGCAGCGTCAT